>B570J29032_109958741_pt1 | contig 14739 bp, 15 predicted proteins | sample LakMenEpi16Nov12_FD_29032 | JGI IMG/M metagenome (IMG submission 29032)
AATTTCACCAATTCCTTCAATGGCGGCTTGTTTTTGAGGCATTCCCTGTGACATTAATTGATGGACGTTATCTACTACCACAATGCCGTTATCTACTAACATTCCGAGTCCCATAACCAATGCAAAAAGCACCATAGTATTTAGGGTTATCCCAAATGATGCTAAAATCATGTACGACATAAACATCGATAAAGGAATTGCAAATCCAACAAAGATGGCACTTCTAAATCCTAAGAAAAACATTAAAACCCCAATGACTAATATAACACCAAAGATGATATTGTTAACTAAATCATCTACTTGAGCGATGGTTCTAGTGGATTGATCGTTGGCATATGTTATTGTGAGTCCTTCGGGAAAGTAGTTTTCTTTGCCTTTCTCAACGATAGCTTTTAAGCCTTCCACAGCTTCTACCATGTTTTTGCCGCTACGCTTTTTGATATCAAGCATTACTACTTGTTCCCCATAAGAACGAGCAAAAGTGGTGCGTTCTTTTTCCTTGAATGCAATAGTAGCAATGTCTCTTAAGTAAACGTTCCCGTCTTGTTTTTTTACAATGATGTCTTCTAAATCAGCAGGTTTATCAATTTCGCCTATAACACGTATGTTCTTTTTGATTCCATTAGTAGAAACACTTCCGCCGGAAACCGTTTTATTTTCGAATCGAACAGCATTTATGATGTCGTCAAAACTCACTTTTGCTGCAGCCATTTTATACATGTCAACGGCAATTTCAACTTCTTTATCCTCTGCACCTCTGATGGCCGCTTCCTTAATTTGTGGAAGTCTTTCAATCTTTTCCTCTAAATATTCTGCATATTCTTTTAACTTTTCAGAAGTAAAATCGCCCGTCAAATTGATATTTAAAATGGGCACTTCTTCGGCAATATTTAAGTCGAATACGTTGGGTTCTACCTTACCACCACCATCAATTGTTGGCCATTCTGTATCTGATTTTACTTGGTCAACTTTATCTTTAACTTTTTGCTTGGCATCTTCAACTGAGATATCTTCGTCAAATTCCACCAAAATCATGGAATAATCCTCTAAGGTATTAGAAGTAATTTTTGTAACTCCGGATATATTGTTAAATTCCTCTTCCAAAGGTTTGGTAATCAGTTTTTCAACATCCTCGGCGGAGTTTCCGGGATTGATGGAGCTGACATATATTTTGGTTTCAATTATTTCCGGAAAACTCTCACGAGGCATTGAATAGTAGGAAATCAATCCGCCCACTAATAGTATGGCAGTAATCACATAAACCGTCATTTTGTTGTTGATGGCCCATGTGGATATGGCGAAATTCTTGTGTATGTTAAGACTCATGTTTCTTTTTGTTTATGAGTTTAAAGTTTGATTACTTCAACCGTTTGACCATCTTTCAAGGCTTTCCCACCTTCAGTAATGACAATTTCACCTACTTGAAGACCTGATTTTACTTCAACAAATGCACCTGAAGTATAGCCAATTTCGATTGTTTTTCGAGTTGCTTTTGCATTGTTTTTGCTGTCTGCTTTCTCAATTACATAAATTACTTTGCTTCCATCAGCTATTTCCTGAATGATATTCTCTGGAAGCAATAATGCCTTAGGATTTTTATAGTCTTCAATTTTTAAAACGGCCACTTGATTGGGGCGTAATAAATTATCCGGATTGGGTAAAGCGATTTCAATACCAAATGTTCGATTGTTCGGATTGATATAGTTACCAATTTGACGTACTTTTCCTTTGTAATTTTTACCTAAAGAATTTAGATATACATCTACAATAGCACCTACTTTTAATTGTCCGATGTAGTTTTCAGGAACATTTGCCGTAACATACATATTAGTTAAGTTGACAATTCTAAATAACTCCATTCCCGGAGCTACTACTTTTCCTTTTTCAATTAATACATCATCGATCGTGCCACTAAAAGGAGCGGTAACTACAGTTTTATTCAACTGTGATTTAATTTGAGCCACCATTTTCTGCTGGCTTTCCATTGAAGTTTTGGCTTGTAAATATTGAATTTCTGAGCCAATCTTTTGATCCCAAAGGTTTTTTTGTTTTTCAAAAGTGGTTTTAGCTAAAGCTAATTGCGTTTCTGCTTGAGCCAGTTGCGAACTCATTCCACCATCGTCTATGCGAGCTAAAACTTGACCTTTCGAAACACGTTGACCCGCTTTTACATTTACTTGGGTTAAAATACCTGAGTATTCAGGGCTAATCATAATATTCTCTTTGGTGTCAACGTTCCCTTGAATTTCGATATAATGTGTAAAAAGAGTGTCCTTCAAAGTAATCGTTTGTACCAAAGGATTTTTCTTGTTTGGGCCTAATGCAGCAATTGCTTTGTCAAGTTTGGCCAAATCAGCCACTAATTTTTCATATTCTTTGTGAACGCTTTCACGAGAGGATTTAATTTTTTCTAAATCTTTCGATTGGATTACTTCGTCAAGATTTCCGGTTTTATTTTCACCTGAACAGGCTACTAATAAAAGCGTAAGGATTGTTATGGAAAATACTTTTTTCATTTGGATATACTATTAGTTTTTGGTTGTAATTTTTTCAATTTTTGCTCTGCTGTTGATGACATTTACCATTGCTTGCAAATAATCTTGTTGAGCGGTGTATAATTGTCTCTGAGCCTCTGTAAATTCAAAACTCGAAGAAAGTCCCTCGGTGAATTTTATATTTTGTTTCTTTTCGATACGTTCTGCCAACGTTAAGTTTTGTTTGGAACTGAAATATTGTTCTACATCAAAATCAAATTTGCTTTTAGCTGTTAAGTATTCTAGTTTCAAACGTTGCTCTGTTTCTGTTAGCTCCGTTTTTGCTTGTTCTAAAGCAATCTTCGCTTGTTGTGTGCGAGCATTTCTGCCAAATCCACTGAAAATAGGAATGTTTAAATTCAATCCTAGGTTGGAATAATCCAACCAATTATCAGCATTGGTAAAAGTGCTGAAATCTTCGCCAAATGCATTGTAGCCATAATTTAAGGAGGCTCCTAGTGAGGGTAAATATCTACTTTTTTCTAATTTTAATTCCAAGTTTCGTTGATCAACAAAATTGGTCATTAAAGTATAATCAATATTCTGTTCCACATTAAATTCGGGATTGGTAAGGGCCAAATCAAGATTTAAAGCAGTTAGTGATTTTAGGTCATCAGTCAATACTAATTCATCGTCTATTTCAATGCCCAAATTTATTTTCAGCATATTTTCAGCAATATCTCTCAAACGTATACTGTAATTTAAATTACTTTTTAAGGTAGTCAATCGAATGTTTAATTGCTCTACATTTTCCTCTTCAGTTAAACCATTCTTGAACGTTTGTTCGGTTTCAAATAGTGTTTTTTCAACTGATTTTATATTGCTTTTCAGAATGTCGATTGATTCTTCTGAAAGCAAAACATTACCGTACGAATTGATAATCATTTCTTTGATTTCCAAATCAGTTTTTGTTTTTGATTTTTCATAAAAATCTAAATACGTTTTTGATGCTTGCAATGCAACGATATAGGAACCGTCAAAAATTAACTGATTTAACGAAGCTCGAGCGTTCATGTTTTGTTTCGTTCCAAAAGCAACTTCAACAAATTCCCCAGGATTTCCTCCAAAAAATTCGGCAGGAACAACCGATTTTTGAATGACAAAATTGTTTTGAAAATCGACTGTTGCATTAATTTGAGGCAATCCTAAAGCAGTTGCTTCCAATTTTTTCTTTTTAGCAGCTTCAATGTCACGTCCTGAATTAATTGAAGTGTAATTGTATTGAATAGCATGTTCAATAGCTTGTTGCAGCGAAAAAGAATAACTTTTCTTGGAGGTTTCCTGAGCTTGTATTCCCACACAAAACAACAGGAGAAAGAGTGTAAATTTATTCATATAAGTGATTGATGATTAGGATGATTTGTATAATTGTAATTGTTTTTCTAATTCTGTAATGCCTTCGGGAGTTGCTAATGCACGCGTATGATATTCTAATGCTTGAAATTCGAGTTCCTGTGATTCTTTTTCTAAAACAGTATTTTCATTAATGCTAAAGATTAAGATGTAATAGAATTTTGCGTAGGTTTCTACATTTACATCGCTTCTGTATAAATCTTGAGCTATTCCTTTTTCAATATTTTGATGAAAAAACCAATTACATTCTTCCAACTGCTTGCTCATTACATTTTCATAAATTTCAGGGTAATGCTTTTTAAGTTGATAAATGGGAGAAGTATCGGTAGAATTAAACATATCTTTAAACATTCTTCTAACAGTAAAATTTTCTTCAATAGCGTTTAGACCTTGAGAAGCTATTTTTTGAATCGTTTCGTGCACTTGCTTGTGGACATTATTTACTGTTTCATCAATAAGCACCTCTTTATTACAGAAATACTTATAGATAGTTTTTTTAGAAATACACATTTCACCGGCAATGTCGTCCATCGTAATGCTCTTAAAACCTAGTCTAAGAAACAAGTCGGTTGCTTTTGCAATTATTTTCTCCTTCATATTTATGCGGAAAATTCCAAAGTAGCAATTAGTTTAATACTTTTTCCTCTTGATAAGTAGCCGCTGTTGTTGAAGGCATTAAATGCTAATCCAAAATCTTTCCGATTAATGTCTCCTGAAATTTCAAAAGCTGCTTTTTGTTTACCATTGTATGCTTTAAAGCCTATAAATTCCGCATCCAATTCAACCACTCTGGTAATGTTGCGAATGGTTAAATTTCCTTTTAAAAAGTGTATATTTTTAGTCACTTTTTCAAATGAAGTCGATTTAAAACTAATAATGGGCGATTCATTAACATCCAAGAAATCATTCAAACGCAACGAAGGTTTATTTGATTCTTGGTGGGTTGCATTATTGGTAACATCTAATGAAAACTCTACCGAGGCTTCTTCAATTTCATTGTCTTTCATAGCCACATATCCGTTGAATTTATTAGGAGTTCCAGCCAAATAAGCAACAATAGAATGTTTCATTTTCATCAAAATATCAGATTGATTGGAATCTATTATCCACTTTGTTTTCATAATTATTGTATTTAACTTGTTAGTCAACCATCTTAAAGAGGTTAAATAGTTTTTAAAAAGTGAGCAAATGTATGTAGGAAACTTTTAACACCAAAATAGTTTCCTAAGTATTTACACAAATTTAACATATGTTTGCCGCCTAATAGTTCTTGCGATTTCGACATTCGCTTTTTTTTGGTTTTCTTTGTCTTTTAAAATTCAATTACACACGATGATCATGCAGACTATTCAAGCTTATCAAGACTTTTTTTTAAAATATCTTCAGCAACAACATTTTTTACGCGATCCTAAAAATTTGTACGAGCCGATAGATTACATTTTAGGTTTGGGAGGTAAGCGAATGCGACCAGTCTTGACATTAATGGCGGCAGAAGTATTTGATGTGAGTTTTGAAAAAGCGTTACCTGCAGCAACAGCAGTAGAAGTCTTTCATAATTTCTCATTGGTTCATGACGATATTATGGATGATGCTCCCTTGCGAAGAGGCAAAGTAACAGTACATGAAAAGTGGAATTTGAATACAGGCATTTTATCCGGTGATGCCATGTTGATTTTAGCGTATCAGTATTTTGAGAATTATGAACCGGCTATTTTTAAAGAATTAGCCAAATTATTTAGTAAAACAGCACTGGAAGTCTGCGAAGGTCAGCAATATGATGTGGATTTTGAAACCAGAGAAGATGTTACAATTGCCGATTATTTAAAAATGATCGAATACAAAACTGCAGTTTTGGTGGGAGCTGCGATGAAAATGGGAGCCATTATTGCTCAAACTTCGAAAGAAAATGCTGAATTGATTTATGATTTCGGGTTGAATTTGGGCATTGCATTTCAATTACAAGATGATTACTTAGATTGTTTTGGTGACCCTGAAACTTTTGGAAAGCAAGTGGGCGGAGATATTATTGAAAATAAAAAAACCTATTTGTATCTAAAAGCGATAGAATTTTCAAAAATAGAGGAGCGAGAACAATTACTGCATTTATATACTATTCAGCCACAAGACAATTCTGATAAAATTGCATCGGTTAAGGAATTTTTTATACATACCGGAGCATCTGCAGCTACTCAAAAAGCGATAGAAGATTATACATCTAAAGCATTTGAAACGTTAGAGCGGATGCAAATTGCTGTCGATAAAAAAATGGTATTAAGAGCCTTTGGTGAAAAGTTAATGAAGCGTAATGTGTAAAAATAGTATTGGGTAAACGGCAAGTAAAATCAACAATCGTCAATCAATAATAAGCAATCTTAATGTATCCAATTCCCAAATCAACCGATCACCTTTTAACCGAAGCTGAAAAAGAAAACCTCTACATTAAATTAATTGAGCAACTCAATAAGGATTTTAATTTTGCCAATGAACCGATTGATATACCTTTAAGTACGGCTCCAAATGAACTTAAAATTCAGTTGCATGAAAAAGTATACCGCCTTATTCAATATAAATTTGCAGAGTATTTGAATCTCCTTTATATCATTGATGTTTCAGAAAGTGAAGTTAAAAAATTAGTTGGCTCAGATATTTCAGAACTCGCCGAACAAGTGGCCTTTTTAATTTTAAAAAGAGAATGGCAGAAAGTTTGGTTTAGAAATAAAATCTAACAAACGGCAACCAAGGTTCCGAATAAATTTTGTCGCTGTCATGAAGCACATTGTAACGAATACCCACCGTTACATTTCTTGAATAATAACCAGCTCCTAAATACAATCCGGTATTCCAAAAATCATCATCGTAGGTAAATGGATATTCATTCGTCACATTATAACGTAATTGTTCTAATTCAGCAGACAGTTGAAGAAAATCAATTGGTGTTGCTAATGCAATTAGCGAACCGCCATAAATCCAAGATTCATAATAGTCCTTCTCTTGAGCATAGCTGCCTCGTAAGCCAACACCTAAACTAAAATAGCGGTTGAAATCGTAAATAGCACTTGGAGCTAAAGTGATTTCAGTATAGTTATTGCCAAAATTTAATCCCACGGCACCACCAAATCGGACATGTGACCAAAATTCATTCTTGGCGGTTGCATCTGCTTGTGCTCTCACATTTGCGAAACACAAAAGCATAAACATAAGAAAACATATTTTATTCATTTTTTGAAAGTAATTCATAACTATAGGTTATTAGAAGTTAAAAATATAAAAGTATGTAAAAATAATAAAAAGATTATTTCAATTATTGTACTTTTGCAAAACTATTTTTAACAAATAAGGTATATTACTACTAATTATGGATAGGTTTTCCTTTTTAAACGCTGCACACACTCAATTTTTTGCCGATTTATACGAACAATATACCGTTAATCCGGATACTGTTGAACCAAGTTGGAGAGCCTTTTTTCAAGGTTTTGATTTTGGCATGGAAACATCAAATGAGGAACTTGCTGTTGCTCAATTAGCCGATTTTTCAGCTGGTAATCAAGAGTACAATTTGGTATCCGATAAGTTGCAAAAAGAATTCAATGTTCTAAAATTAATAGACGCTTATAGAACACGTGGCCACCTATTTACCAAAACCAATCCGGTGCGTGACAGAAGAACTTATGCTCCTACCCTAGCGTTAGAAAATTTCAGTTTATCTGCTTATGATTTGGATACTATTTTTGATGCAGCAAAAATACTAGGTCATCAACCCTCTACTTTAAAGGATATTGTTAAGCATTTGGATAATGTTTATTGTCAGTCCATTGGTGTTGAGTACATGTATATCCGTAAACCGGAAGTAATTGAGTGGATTCAAAATCGTTTGAACATTAATGATAATTTGCCAAATTTTTCTACAGATGAAAAGAAACACATTTTAGGCAAATTAAATGAAGCGGTTTCTTTCGAGAACTTTTTGCACACCAAATATGTAGGTCAAAAACGATTTTCATTAGAAGGTGGTGAAAGTATCATTCCTGCTTTAGACGCATTAATTGAAACTGCTGCGGAACGAGGCGTAGAACAATTTGTGATGGGAATGGCACACCGCGGGCGTTTGAATATATTGGCCAATATTTTTGGGAAAGAAACCCAAGACATTTTCTCAGAATTTGACGGGAAAGATTACGACAAAGAATATTTTGACGGAGACGTTAAATACCATTTAGGTTTAACGGCTGACAGAAAAACAAAATCAGGAAAAAATATCAACATTAATTTAGCACCTAATCCATCACATTTGGAGACAGTTGGAGCTGTAATTGAAGGAATAGCCCGTGCGAAACAAGATAAATATTTCCCTAATGATTTCTCAAAAGTATTGCCTATTGCAGTACATGGCGATGCAGCAGTTGCCGGTCAGGGAATAGTCTATGAAATCGTTCAGATGTCGCAACTTGATGGCTACAAGACAGGCGGAACCATTCATATTGTTATCAATAACCAAGTAGGTTTTACCACCAATTATTTAGATGCTCGTTCGTCAGTTTATTGTACCGATGTTGCAAAAGTGACGCTTTCACCTGTATTACACGTAAATGCTGATGATACCGAAGCAGTAGTTCATGCAATGTTATTTGCATTAGATTTCCGAATGACTTTTGGTAGAGATGTGTTTATTGATTTATTAGGTTACAGAAAATACGGTCACAATGAAGGAGATGAACCTCGCTTTACCCAACCGGTTTTATATAAAATAATCGCTCGACATAAAAATCCGCGAGATATTTATGCAGAAAAGTTAATTATTGATGGGATTGTTGACCAAGCCTACATCAATAAAATTGAAAGCGATTACAAAGCTAAATTAGATCAAAATTTAGAAGCTTCCAGAAAAAAAGCGTTGACTATCATCACTCCATTTATGCTGAATGAATGGAAAGGATTTGTTCAAGTTAGTGATGATGAAATGTTGAAAAAAGTAACAACTACTTTCGACAAAAAGAAATTAGATGTGATTGCTGAATCTATTTCAACGTTGCCTTCTGATAAAAAATTCATCAGTAAAATTAGTAAGATTGTTACAGATAGAAAAACGATGTATGACAACGATACTATAGATTGGGGAACTGCTGAGTCATTGGCTTACGGTACTTTATTGATGGAAGGATATGATGTTCGTATTTCCGGACAAGATGTTGAACGAGGCACTTTTTCACACCGTCATGCAGTGGTGAAAGTGGAAGACAGTGAGGAAGAAGTAATCTTATTAAACGGATTAAAAGATAAAAAAGGGAAGTTCAATGTGTTTAACTCGTTCCTTTCCGAATATGGTGTTTTAGGATTTGATTACGGTTATGCCTTAGCCAATCCGAATGCTTTGACGATTTGGGAAGCACAATTTGGAGATTTCTCCAATGGGGCACAAATTATGATTGACCAATACATTTCTTGCGGGGAAGACAAATGGAACAACCAAAACGGTATTGTTTTATTGTTACCGCATGGTTATGAAGGTCAAGGTGCCGAACATTCATCTGCCAGAATGGAGCGTTATTTACAATTATGTGCCCGTCACAATATGTATGTAGCTGATTGTACAACGCCAGCGAACTTCTTTCATTTGTTACGTAGACAAATGAAAACGAAGTTCAGAAAACCATTGGTGGTATTTTCACCTAAGAGTTTATTACGTCATCCTTTATGCATTTCAACCAAAGAAGAGTTGTACAACGGAAGTTTCCAAGAAACTATTGATGATAACTCTGTAGATAAGAAAAAAGTAAAAACATTGGTGTTCTGTACCGGTAAATTTTACTACGACATTCTTGCCGAAAGAGAAAACTTAGGAAGAAATGACGTAGCTTTGGTACGAATCGAGCAATTGTTTCCTTTGCCGGTTGAACAATTAAAAACGATTATTGCCGGTTATCCAAATGCAGACGATTATGTTTGGGCACAAGAAGAGCCTAAAAACATGGGTGCTTATAGTTTTATGTTGATGAATTTTGACTTGGTAAAATGGAGATTAGCATCGCTAAAAGCCTATGCCGCTCCAGCTGCCGGAAGTCATACACGCGACAGAAGACGTCATGCAGATGCCATCAGAATGGTATTTGATAAAAATTTATTTAGATAAATGCCAACTGTTTTTTATGTAGAAGGTTTTCGTTTTTTCTTCTACAGTAACGAACATTTGCCAAAACATATCCATATTGAAAAAGCTGAAAAAACAGCAAAATTTAATCTGGAAAATATTGAATTAATCAAGTCTTCGGGATTTAATGCGAGTGAATTAAAACAAATTCGTAATTTAGTAGAAGAAAATAATGATATTTTAATTCAAAAATGGGATGAGTTTTTCAATAGTTAGTAAATCAAAAAATGCGGTAAATATTGTTTTTTCCGATTCTAAAATGATTGTGTTTTTAGAAGATGGGAGAGAACTTTCAGTGCCTTTAGAGTGGTTTCCAAGACTCAGAAAAGCTACCAAAGAACAACTTGAAAAATGGCGTTTTATTGGAAAAGGAGAAGGAGTTCATTGGGAAGAAATTGATGAAGATATTTCAATAGAAAATTTATTAGAATAAAATAACAAAAGTAAAGTTACATACAGATGATTTTAGAAATGAAAGTCCCATCACCGGGCGAATCAATTAAAGAAGTTGAAATTGCTACTTGGTTAGTAAAAGATGGTGATTATGTAGAAAAAGATCAAGCGATTGCTGAGGTAGACTCAGATAAAGCAACTTTAGAATTACCTGCAGAAGCCAGTGGAATTATCACTTTAAAAGCTTCGGAAGGTGATGCGGTTGCAGTAGGAGCGGTAGTTTGTTTAATCGATACAGCTGCAAGCCCCCCGACACCCACAGGGGGAGAAGAAAGCCCGAAGGCAGACGCACCAAAAGTTGAAGAAAAGAAAGCAGAAGATCCAATAGCTGCACCAGTAGCTCAAACTCCCCCTTCGGGGACTGGGGGGCATCCTTCGCCAGCTGCCCGTAAAATATTAGACGAAAAAAACATTCAGCCATCCGATATCGTTGGAACAGGCAAAGGTGGACGAATTACGAAAGATGATGCAGTAAATGCCGTTCCGTCAATGGGAACGCCAACCGGAGGAAACAGAGGTTCAGAACGAACCAAGTTATCAATGCTTCGTCGTAAAGTGGCGGAAAGATTAGTTTCGGCAAAAAATGAAACAGCAATGTTAACGACGTTCAACGAAGTTGATATGACTGCAATTTATGCATTGCGTGCAGAATATAAAGATGCATTTAAAGACAAACACGGTTTAGGTTTAGGTTTTATGTCGTTTTTTACAAAAGCCGTAACGCGTGCTCTAAAATTATATCCGGATGTTAATTCCATGATTGACGGTCAGGAAAAAATTGCGTACGATTTTTGTGATATTTCAGTTGCAGTTTCCGGTCCAAAAGGATTGATGGTTCCGGTCATGCGAAATGCAGAAACACTTTCTTTTAGAGGTGTTGAAGCTGAAATTAAACGTCTTGCAATTCGTGCCAGAGATGGGCAAATCACAGTTGATGAAATGACCGGCGGAACATTTACCATCTCAAACGGTGGCGTATTTGGCAGTATGTTGTCAACTCCAATTATCAATCCACCGCAATCGGGAATTCTTGGAATGCACAATGTAGTAGATCGTGCGATTGTGAAAAACGGACAAATTGTGATTGCTCCCGTAATGTACGTTGCATTGTCATACGACCATAGAATCATTGACGGACGTGAGTCGGTTGGATTCTTAGTTGCGGTGAAAGAAGGTTTAGAAAACCCAACCGAATTATTGATGGACAACAATCCTAAAAAAGCATTGGAACTATAGTTTCAAATTTCTATAAAAAAAAATTCCCGATTAGAATTTTCTAATCGGGAATTTTTTATTTAGGGAGTATTGATTTTATCTCCTAGAAATAAAATCATTCAATTCATCTGCACTCGAACTAAACGAAAATACATTATTAACGTTGAAATAATTTTGTGGTTCAACGCAGGCATCATAAGCAAACTTAGCAAAGTCTAATTTGGTTTCTTCAAACCCAAAAATCTTACAAATTTCAACGATTTGATTTGTGTTTAAACAATTGTTTTGGGCAATTTGTTTTGCTGTTTTAAGTCTTGATTCGTCAAATCCTTGATTTTTAATAGTTTGCAAAGCGCTACTAAAATTTCCATTATTCATTGGTCTCGCTCCATAACAACCAACAGGTGCAGGTTCTTGATGACCTACAATTGTACCTCCTGTTGTTACTGTTGTTGTTTCAGTCACGGTAGTACTTCCGCTAAAAACCGGATCGTTAATAGAAATGTTGACACCAACACCTCCAACGCTTACTCCTGCATTTACACCGCCTATTGTTGAGGTAGTAGTGGTTGTTTGTTGTACCACACCAACCGGAGTTGATTGTTGAATAATTACTTGTTGCGTTGGTGCAGGTTGGCCCCAACGCGTTACATATACATTGGAAGGAGGAACAAAACCTTGAACAACCGGTATCATCGAGAAGAAATTTAACTTCATTTTTTTGTTGTTATTCTTGTCTCGTTTGATTTTGTAAGTTACATCCATAAATAAACCATCTACATCTGTAACTTGTAAATAGTTTTTAGAAATTTCATTTCTGGTATTGTCCTCAAAAATAATTTTGGCATTGTAATAAGGTTGTACTAATTCTTCTACACGAAGGTTGGTTTGAGCAACATCGTTAATGCGTTCTCCATTTAAAATCAGGTAAAATTTATCACCATCTTCTGAAAAAATAGTCAAATGTCCAAAAGGCTGAATTTGCCCAAAAGAAATGGTTGAAAGTAATAACACAAATGCTGTAAGGGTAAATCTTTGTTTCATATTCTTAAACATTTTAGGTTTTAAAAGTAGTTACTTTATCGAATTTTTCAAAAATAATGTCAAAAAACATTTTTTAGATATAAAAAGATGCCACGTTTTTTTAAAAAATAAAGCACAGAGAAACTATTTTTTAATAATTTTTACCGATTTCATTCTGGTTTCATCATATATTTTTAGCCAATATAATCCGCTTTCAAAAGAGGAAAGATCAATCGTCATGTTTGTAAAATTAACTTGTTTTTCGAGCATTTTTTGGCCTAAAATCGTCCAAACTTCAATTTTAAGAATAGTAGAATCATTTGAAATTGAAATATAATCATGAGTCGGATTTGGAAATAACAGTAAATTTTGTAAAGAATTATCGTTAATTTCTAAGGCACATTGGGTTGAAAACAGCATGCTTTCTGTGGACCAAAAACTTTGTTCGAGTTCTGAACATCGATAACGAACAAAAAATTTATATTCTGTACAAGGTAAAAGACCACTAATTTCTGCCGGATTAGAACTTACTGTTACAAAAGGAGAATTTGATTGCGATGTTGCTGATAGGTCTGTGGTCACAAAAACATCGTATTGGGGAGGGTTGTAAGTCGTTACCCAACTTATTTGAGCGGATGTTTCTGTACTGGAGATAAAATTTAGATTCGTTGGCCAAAAAAAGCAACAATCTGTAGAGCAATTTGATATTCCGGAAAAAAGCATTGAATTAGGATTTCCTTCACCGTAATTTTTTTGATAAATGGTTTGGTTAAAAGAACTTATCAGGCTAACCTTAATGTTTTCAGGGGCATTGCCTCCTTCATTCCAAATCATTTGAAAGGGAGTATCGTTACAAAAAAACACCATGTCTGAAGCTGAACTACCAGTAGTAAAATTTTGACCAATCGTTTTTATGATCATATTATTTTGATAAAATGTCATCGTGTTTCCATTCCATCCGCTTCCATTTGCACTTTCTAAAGCTACAGTGTAAATACATTGTTCTGATACATCACAAGTATTATTTTGAGCTTTAATATTAAAAGGTAATAAAAGTAAAATGAGGTATATTTTTTTCATTAAAAAAATTTTGGCATTGAATCTCAAATATATGAAATTATTTCATCAAATATAAATAATGATTAAAGTAATCGATAATTGCTTTTCCTTCTAACAAGACATCGGCACCAATAATACCGTGAACGGGCTTGGCTTTATATTGAGTTAACGCTAAATTGACATGGGTTAAATCAAATATAACCAACTGCACTTTGTTTGTTTTCCATCTTCCCATTTGCAGTTCTATGCCTTTTCCAATTTGGGTATCCATTCCGGTAGCTCCGGCACCGGCAGCTTTGGTTTTTGAATCTTTTGCACTCACTTTGAAGAAATCAACAAACTCATAATCAATGCAACAGTTTGACGCACCGGTGTCTAAAATAAAATTTCCTTTAACGCCATTTATGGTAGCTTTTACCAATAAATGTTGTGTTTTAGAAACTTTAAAAGCAATTTTCTTATAGCCTTTCTTTTTGATAACAGCGTGTAGGTTTTTCATTTACTCTTTTTGATTTCCAAATGTAAATTAAAATTCATATTGAAACAAAAGCTACCGGTATTATCTGCCTTTTTTACTTATTTTTGTACAATGATTTTAACAGATACACATACTCATTTATATTCTGATGAATTTGATTCAGACCGTGATGAAATGATTCAAAGAGCTATCTCAAACGGAGTAACACGTTTTTTTGTCCCTGCGGTTGATTCAACTTGTACAACATCGATGTATGATTTAGAAGAAAAATATCCACAAAATATTTTTTTGATGACCGGATTGCATCCTTGTTATGTCAAAAAAAATTATGCTGAAGAATTATCACATATTGAAAATCAATTGGTTCAACGAAAATTTGTAGCGATTGGCGAAATTGGCATCGATTTGTATTGGGATAAATCGACACTGGAAATTCAAAAAATAGCCTTTAAGTATCAAATTCAATTAGCAAAGAAATA
>B570J29032_109958738_pt1 | contig 14724 bp, 11 predicted proteins | sample LakMenEpi16Nov12_FD_29032 | JGI IMG/M metagenome (IMG submission 29032)
GTAATCACATGGTTAACTTGTTCGTCAGTTAATTCTGCATACATTGGTAAACTCACACAGTGTGAAGCTAAATATTCAGAATTCGGAAAATCACCTAATTTATACTTTAAATGCTGATATGCCTTTTGAAGATGACAAGGTACCGGATAATGATAAGCCGCATTAATACTATTGTCAACTAAATGTTTTACAAATGCATCTTTATTTTCAGTTGTTACAACAAACAAATGATAAATGCCATCACTGTAAGATGGCTTACTTTGCATTTTTATTTTTGGGTTTACAATTTCCTTCTGATACCTGAACGCAATTTCTCTTCGTCGATTATTCCAATTTTCTAAATATTTTAATTTAACTGTTAAGGAAGCACCTTCTAAACCTCCCATACGATAATTATAGCCTATTTCATCATGATAATATCTTACAACACTACCGTGATTTCGCAAAGATTGAAGATGCTTAAAATACTTTTCATTATTTGTAGTTAGTCCGCCTGCCTCTCCACATGCGCCTAAGTTCTTACCAGGGTAAAAACTATAACAAGCCATTTCGCCAAAAACACCTACAGTTTTACCGTTATAACGTGCTCCTTGAGCTTGCGCAGCATCTTCTATCAAGTACAAATTATGCTTTTTACAAAGAGCTAGCACTGCATCCACATCAAATGGTTGACCATACAAATGTACGCCAATAATAGCCTTTGTTTTTGGTGTAATAGCTGCTTCAATTTTTGACACATCTAATTGCCAGGTATCTTTATCACAATCAACAAAAACAGGCGTTGCATTTGCATGACTTACTCCCCAAGCTGTTGCAATAAATGTGTTGGCAGGAACAATTACTTCATCTCCAACTCCAATATTTAAGGCCAACATTGCCATATGCAGTGCAATTGTGCCATTGCTAACTCCTACCGCGTAGTTTGCCCCAATGTAGTTACAAAAATGTTTCTCAAACTCTTCTACAAATGGTCCACCACTAAATGCTGTTTTTTCGTATACCCTTTCAAAGGCATCGAATATTTCCTTTTTAATTTGTTCGTGCTGACCTTTTAAATCCAGACAGTTAATTTTTTCCATTTATTTTTATTTTAAGTATTTAATAATTTTAGCCGGGTTTCCTGCTACTACGGCATTAGCAGGCACATCTTTAGTTACCATTGCCCCTGCACCTACTAAGGCGTTTTCTCCAATGGTTATCCCACATAAAATTGTGGCATTGCTTCCGATCGACGCACCTTTCTTAACAAAAGTTTCAACTAAAACCCAATCTGCATCAGTTTGCTGAGAACCATCTTCATTGGTTGCACGCGGAAATAAGTCATTTGTAAACATCACACCATGCCCGATAAAACAATTATCCTCGATGTGCACGCCTTCGCAAATGAAACTATGCGATGATATTTTACAATTCTTACCAACTGAAGCACCTTTTTGGATTTCAACAAATGTTCCAACTTTACTATTATCATCTATACTGCAACCATAGGCGTTAACAAATCCAAATAATCGCACATTACTACCAACCTTTACATTAACAATTTTCTTTCCAGCCTCTTCTAAATTTAATATTTCCATAATTACAATTTAATTTCTTTTCCATTTGATTTAATAGAAGTTTGTGAAGCTTCTAATATTTTAATAACCTCCAACCCTAATTGAGACGTTGACACAGGTTGTTTTTTATTAAGTGCGCTTTGTACGAAATCGTTTGCCATCTCTAGCAATGCTTCCTTCATTTCTAACTTCGGTATATAAACATCACCGGTTCTATAATCTACTAAAAGTTTATTCTTTTCTTCATCGGTCTTATAATTGTACCCCGTGTCATAAACACGTAGTTTTTCTGAAGGCTCGAGATCATTAAAAAGAACCATCTTTTTGTCACCACCAACAAGAGTATTTCTTAACTTAACAGGGGAAGACCAAGAGCAATTAAAGTGAGCCAATAAATTAGAACTATAATTAGTTGTTAAATAGGCTATGTTTTCTATCCCATTATTGGTATGTGATACGCCTGTTGCGTTAACGCTTAATGGCTTCTCATTAATCAAAAACAACAAAATGGAAATATCATGTGGAGCCAAGTCCCATAATACATTAACATCAGGCTGAAACAACCCTAAATTAATTCGAGTTGAATCAAAATAATTTATTGTTCCTAACTCCCTTCTCTCAATTAATTCTTTCATCTTTCTTACAGCGCCCGTATACAGAAAAGTGTGATCAACCATTAATAATAAACCCATTTTATCAGCTAAATCTATTAATTCTATGGCCTCAGCAACTGTTGATGTCATAGGCTTTTCTAACAACACATGTTTACCGTTGAGCAAAGCTTTCTTGGCAAGCTCAAAATGAGTAAATACAGGCGTTGCAATTACCACTGCATCTACTTTTGTAGAATTAATTATCTCATCAACATTATTTGTTGTTTCTATTGAAGGATACATTTTGTTAACTAAGCTCAGTCTCTCAGGTCTAAAATCAACTACATGTGTTACTTTACTATTAACAGCATTAGTAAAATTTCTCACAAGGTTTGGTCCCCAATAGCCGTAACCTATAATGGCGATATTTAATGACATAGTTTTATTTATTTTTGTAAATTACTTTTAACATTGAGTCTGCTATAAATGGTCTAAAGTGAGATGCGCCATCGTAATAATGATAAATCTGGGACGTAAAATAATTAATACCCGAAAAATCATAAATATGCTCTTTACCAAAAATTGTTTCCAATACTTTTAGATCAGTTTTATTAAAGAATAATCTATCTTTTAACGGTGAAATAACAATTTTGAAATTGGTATTATTATCTTTTAAAACTTTTGCAATTTGGGTTAGATAAACCTTATTTGATTCATTAATCGCCGGTTTTTCGTAAATAGTATCTTTCGTTTTTGTAGAAATCAATTCATAATTGTCGGTAAAAAACTTAACCGAATCGTTTCGAATTTGTTCATCAAACCACTCATAATAAACGTCATTAGTAGATTCATCATATATGAACTTTCTCATATCAAAGAGCCTTGGATCGTCATATCCACCAAAATACTTTAATTTAATAAATTTGATAAAAAAAGCCTCCTTAAAAAATGCTTTAAAATACTTAAGATGAAAAGCCTCCCAAGAAGTTTTAGTTGAAATTGGATGTTTGATGCCAATAATAGTCTTTAAATTTACAGTACTTTCGAGTACTGATTTGTCCAGAAGTATAAGTGCATTTTTTATTGGTACTTTTTTTTCACTCAAAAACTCAATTTTTTTTGCAATTCCCCAAATATTTTCACCGGAAGCATGAAAATGAAATGGTGTTCCTGTTATAAACTTTTTCCATCTCACTGCTTTAAACGCTTCCGTGCGAGAACTTCCAAAGATGAACGAATCGAATTTCTTCTCATCATAATGTTTTAAAAACATTTCTGTGGCAATAAAATCCATATTTTTTACCGTACCATCATTGGCATAATAGTCACTCCGCTTATAAATTACTTTGAACGGATCTAAAATGGTATATAAAAATACTATTGGTGTAAAAGGAAGAATTAGCAATAGTATTTTATAAATAAACTTTATACCCATTTAATTAAAACTGAAAGTAAATAAATTGTTCTTTTTCATATACACCATATAAAAGGACAAGCAAAATAACTGTCTGGTAAATCAAATAACGTTGCCAAGCAGGACGTTTAGTAATTAATTGTGATATCGAAACTCTGTTTTGTAATCGATGAATAAATGACATCCCTATTATACAAAAAATAGCAAAGAAGAATTCAAACTTCATTTGACCAAGGTATAACACGTCCATCCTTGAGAAATTCTTATTTTCAATAATTAATTTTATATCCTTGCTCCAACCAGAAAACAAGTGAGTTGAAATATACATTGCGTCATTAAACGTTTTAGCTCTAAAGAAAATCCATGCAAACGCTACCAATGCAAAAGTTGTAAATACCGTTATACCAGTTTTTAAAGCGCTTGCCTTTACAAAAATTTTATCAAAAACCCTCTTTCGTAATTCATTTGTTATTATTGCGAATATTAAGTAAAAAGCATGAATCGCTCCCCATATAACAAAATTCCAACTTGCACCATGCCAAAATCCACTAATTAAAAAAACGATTGCCAAGTTAAAATACCATCTAGAAATCTTCACTTTATTTCCACCTAATGGAATATAAACATAGTCCTTAAACCAAGTAGAAAGAGAAATATGCCAACGGCTCCAAAATTCTGAAATTGATTGTGATTGATATGGCTTGTTAAAATTTATCATTAAATTAATCCCCACAACTCTTGCAGTTCCTATAGCAATATCTGAGTAACCTGAAAAATCACAAAAAATTTGGAATGAAAAGAACACAGTTGCAACAATTAAGGATATTCCGTTAAAATTTTCTGGTTGATCGTATACGAAATTCACCATTTGAGCCAGTCTATCAGCTATTACTACCTTTTTAATAAATCCCCAAGCTATTAGTTTGAAACCACTAACCGCAATATTGTAATCAAAATCAAAATTTTGTTTAAACTGATGAATTACATTTTGAGGTCGCTCAATTGGACCTGCGACTAATTGAGGATAAAACATAACATAGAGTGCGTAAATACCAAAATGTTTCTCTGCCTTTTGACGTCCGCGGTATACCTCTATCGTGTAACTCATTGCCTGAAAAGTGTGAAATGACAATCCTATTGGCAATAATATTCCGAGGTAACTTAAAGCAGAAGAACTCCCATCCAACTTAAATAAGTAATTTATGTTATCAATAAAGAAATTATAGTACTTAAAAACAACCAAAATGGTGATATTGGAGACCAAACTAATTATTAACCAATAACGTTTTCGCTTGCCATCGCTATTCTCAATTAATATTCCCGCAAAATAATCAATTACTATTGTTCCAAATAAAATCAAAATGTAAACAGGAACAAATGCCATATAAAAATAACAACTAGCAGCTAATAACCAAAACCAACGTGTTTTATATGGCAATATAAAATACAAAAGCGTTACAATTGGAAAAAATAAAATGAACTCTATAGAGTTAAATAACATTTAATTTAAAATAACTGATTGTAAAATATAATTAATGTCTGTTGAATTAAAATTTGTTCACCCAATTCTCTATAATTCATTTAGGAATAATTATTGATTTTGGATTGTATTTCTAAACTTATTGAATAATTCTATGCTATCAAAATTGATTTTGTAACTATCAATTTAACAATAGTCTTGCAAAATTTGTATAGTTCGTTTTTGCATTAAAATTCTCTTCCCAGTGGCGCCTGCATTGCAATCTGAATATTTCCGAATTCTTAGAAGAGTTTTTAAACGCTACCATTTTATTCGCTACCTCTTCAGGATCAAAATCTTTGTTAATTAAAAATCCCGTTGCGTCATGACAAATTTCACTACAACCACCTACATCCGTGCTCATAATTGGAATACCAAAACTTTGTGCTTCCATCATGGTAACCGGTAATCCTTCTGATGAGCTTAAGCTGACAAGTAGATTAATAGAATGATTAGTATAAAATTTTAAGATAGCTTCATTACTTAACTCCCCGTGAAAAATAACTTTAATGTTTGAAGGTAGAGATCTAGTTAGGCCCTTTAATTTTTCCAAATCATCACCGCCGCCTAAAACATGCCAAGTTAAAGGAAATGGAATATGTTTTAAAATATCAGGCATTAAATCTAAGCGCTTTACATTTCGCACGAAAGAGCAAGTAGCAATTGTAAATTCTGAATCAGGTTGCCAGGCACCAAATCCAAAGTCTCGCGTTCCAACATAAGCATATTTATTTTTATGATTGAATGTTTCATTTTCTTTTTTGCTCATTAGATGATCGCACCCTCGCTTTGAGTCAGCAAAAATAATGTCTATAAATCTATACTGAAAAAGCCGAAAAGGAATGACTTTGTTCAAAGTTTGGTCTTCAAATATTTCGTAACCATGTCCTCGCGTAACAATTTTAATGCGATTATGATAGCGTTGCTTAACCAATGAAGCCGTAGTACACAAATTATCAGCCCAATAGGGATATATAATTATAGGATTACAAAACCACTCCTGCTTCTGTGCAATTCGCTTTGCCTTCAAATGCAGTTGACGCACCAAAGAAAAATTATATCTAAAATGCTTGAAGTAAGAACTTTTTTTAGGATATGCTGAAAAATCGGAAAGCACGATTCTAAAACTATTTAAGATTTCATTAGCACTTAACTTTACATCCGGCAAATCGTCATAAAAAAAGATTTGGCAGTTAATTGGTAAAGTATTACATGCTTCCTTAGCGCCATCCGGTACAATAATTACTTTCTCAAAATATGTGTGTGTGTGACCCAACTCATCGTATAACCAATTTTCTGCTTTAGCAGTTGCTAAAGGAAACTGATTGGTGAGAAGCAACAACAAAGGCTTCATTTATTTATAACATGTGTTTAAAATATGTGTGAGTCCCACACGTAAATCTGTGTTTGGTTTAAAACCTACTGCATCAAACAATTTTTGAGAGCTACCAAAACGTCGTTCAACCTCATAATCATATCGTTTTTTTGGAGCATCAATCAATATAATTTCCGATTTAGAACCAGTGATTTCTTTCATCAATTTCGCCAACTCATAAATAGAAAATTCATTTTCATTAGCAACATTAAAAATTTCGCATCCACTTACTTTTTCAGTTAATAATAAACAAGCTTTAATCGTGTCATCAATAAAAGTAAAATCGCGGGTTTGGTTACCATTACCAAATACAGTGATAGGCTCCCCTGCCAAACACTGTTCAAAAAAACGCGGTACTACCATTCGGTTATCTTGCGCAGATCCATATACATTAAAAAACCTAACGGAAATAGAATTCAATCCCTTCTCTTCGTGTGCAGCCTTTAAATAAATTTCGTTATAACGTTTGGCCATGGCGTAACTTGTGCGTGGGTCAACCTGTATGTTTTCGGTTACTGAACGTTCAATAGCTGAATGCCCGTAAATACCACTAGTTGATGCGTAAATTACTTTTTTGACATTATTTAGCAAGGCAGCATCCACAACATTCTTCATGCCTATTACTTCGGTATCCATGGTTTCCACCGGATTGTCTGCAACCACATCAACACCCAATACGGCTGCAAAATGATAAATATAATCACAGTGTTGTGACAAATTTTTTACAACTTCATAATTACGCACATCGTCTTTTACGAATGTGATTTTTTCAAACACAGGCTTTTCAATTTTATTACCTCTTAATAAATTATCTAAAACAATCACTTCTTTACCATTATTAACTAGGTGTTTTACAAGGTGCGACCCTATGAATCCGGCACCACCGGTTACTAATACTTTACTCATACTACTTTACAATTTAAATTATTAAAATTATTTTTATTTATTTATAATTTTTTATTATTAATTTTTTCAAAAGAGTATACTTTAAACTCTTTTATTTCATTTATGTTAAGTCATTTCCACTTTGCATCAAAAAAATTAAAAAAATATTCTTAGATTAAACATTAATAAACTTTGTTTGCCCAATTTTTCAAATTATTAATCAACTCCTTGGCTTTAACCTCATAGTTAATCGTTTGCTTGGCAGTCGAACTAATATCATTATAAATATTTTTATTCTTATACAAATCCTCCAAGGTCATAATTATTCTGTTGAAATCAATTAAGGACGAATTGTTTGGGAATTGTATACAGTTTTTTTTAATGATTTTATTAGACTCAATATCTGAATCCGAATAACCATAAACCACGGGTAAACCATAACTTAAGTATTCGCGTGTTTTTAAAGATGCGGCCTCATTCAATCCTTTTAAATACAATTGCATAGTGCTCATCCCACCGTGATAGTCAGTTAATTTTGTTTTCACTTCGCTTACCTTCAAATACCCAAGAAAATTTAATTCTCCGGATTCACCTTTAAGAGCATATTTTTTAGCATATGTATCATCTGAGTTGATTCCAAATACATCAATTACTACTTTTTTATTGCCTTTATATTGCTTTATTGAATTACAGATCCTTTCTATTCCATGCCAAGGCGAACTACAACCAACCAACATAATGAGTTTAACCTCATTTTTGATTTCTTTGTACTTTAAGGGTTCAACACCTTCGAACTCATAACCATTAGAAGCAACAACATAATTATATTTTGGATAAATTCTTTTTAGGAATTCGCCGATTTCATTCGTAACGCAAATTCCTCCCTTAGCGTACCTCAGAATTTTCTCCTTATAAATTTTTTCACGCCAAATAGGAAAAATACCAACTACAGCGTAGTGAACAAAATAACCGGGTTTCCAACTGAATGGGATATTCTTCCGATATATTCTTGAGTTTACCGTTATTTCATCTAATTCAATTGTATTGTGTTCAATAAAAATCTTGTTTGCATGTACCTTCAAAATATTTAAAAAGTACTTACTGGCCAGGGGGTACCGAAAAATTACAACATCAAAACTATGAATATGCTGATTTAAATACTCTAAAGCTCCTAAACAACTTAATTTGATTTGATCAATACTTGCAAACCACCTTAAACTACTGCCTTGATTGACTGGTAAAATCGTAATATGCTCATTATATATTTTTACCTCCTTGATTTGCTCAGAAAATGAAATTAATTTACAGGTTGTGTCATTCGAGTTTAAATATTTGATTTTTGTAACAATTTTTTTTGTCACCCCGTTAGAGGGAGAACTCAAATCACCGAAAAAACCAATATAGAGAATTTTCATTAAATTAAACCTTGATTAATTTTTTGGAAACTCTCCACAAGAAAAAATTTACTACTTTCAAAAACCACCTATAAAACTTAACATCATATTCTGTTTTGTAATAAGTGTGAGAAACAGGCTTTTCAGAAATAACTCTGTTAAATTCATCAATTGATAAATCTAATTTTCTACAAACGTATTCTATTAATTCTTTCTCCTCAACGATTGGTATAGGAGATTTTTTTAATTCTTTCAAAGCTTCTTCCTTTTTAATTTCACCGGTTAAAATTAAATTAGATAAGTGCGCCTTCCGTTTATCAATGTTAAATTTTTTAGGCAATATATACCCCTGATAAAATTTAGTCCATATAGATTCATAATGTTTACCACCATAATCCTTCCAATCAAAATAGTCACCAATGAAAGTTTTAACTTCACTCTTATTATAATCAACCAAATCTAATAGTTCAACAAATTCAATACTTTTGATTTCCTTATAATATAGTCGCTGGTAAAATCCGTTTTTTGGATATGTTTTAAGTTTTTTCAGCCCAAATTTACTGTGAATATCAAGTATATTGGTTAAATCTGATTTATTATAAACCCAATCATGAGGCATTATTCCCTCAGTAGCAGTATTTGTTCCTCCAATAATATATTTTACATTGTGTTTATTGGCTAATTTATAAAGCGAGGCAACAATCATATGATCGCTGAGTACTTCAATGTCAACAACACCGGCTTTTAAATAGGCCTTCTGTAAATCCTTAAACTCTTCCCAATTAACTACATAAGTGTATAAGTCGAATTTAGTTTTGGAAATAATATTTTCTATGTTTTTAACTGCAAGTTCACTATTCCATCCATTATCAAAATGCACAGCTAATGCTCTCAAATTATGTTTTTGAACTAAATATGCTATATATGTACTATCAACACCGCCACTTAATCCAATTATACAATCGTATTTTTTGTTTTCCCCTTCACTCTTTATTTCCTTTACTTTTGCCTCAAACAACCTTGTTCTTAACTCCAACGGTCGCCAGATCGAATTTTGTGCTCTTATTCGAAAAGCTTTACAATAATTACATTCACCATCTTCACTTAGCTTAAAATGAGTAGACGTTGAATCTAGTACGCAAGTTTTACAAGTATCAAGAGTCATTAGTTTTTCAAAATTAAATTTGCATTAATTAAGCTCCAGTATTTTGAACATTTACTCATAGTTAACTCACCATTTTTCAATTCTTTATTTAAATTCTCAGCAGCATTTTTCCCATTCCATAATTGTGAATTTATAAAGGTATTACTATGAACTTCATCTAATACAAACTCCTTAATCTCTTTATTAAACCACTCTAGCAGAGGAGCCGCAATTCCTATTTTATGTGTGCGAGTTCTAATATCTTCCGGTAGGATACCCTTCATGGCTTCTCTGAGAATTAACTTTGTAAACCCATTACCATATTTGGCTTCTACCGGCAAATTGAACACAAAATTAACTAGGCGGTAATCCATAAAAGGCATTCGTATTTCAATTCCACTTTGCATGGATGCTCTGTCAAAATCTCTTAAATTAATTGGCAAGGTAATCGAATGGAAATCTGAATACAAGTATTCTTCGCCTGGTAATTCATGAGAACAAATATTTAACTCATTTAAGATTTCACTTAAAACTTGTTCGTTTACTTTATCAACAAAATTGTTAGAACCTTGAAAATAACTAATCGGCGTTCTTTTATAAGGACGAACATATTTTTTAACGAAGGTTTTCAAATTACTCTGCATCGAATTATTCACCAATTTATCAAAGTAAGACTGATTGTTTGGTGAATTTAAACCTCCCAGAATTTTGGCATGACTAAGAGCCTGTTTTTTGTTTCCGTTTGCGATGTAATGATGAAAATTCATATTAATATATGAATTATACCCATACAGCATTTCATCTACACCATGACCATCCAAAGACACTGTAATTCCATTATCCTTCATAGCCTTGTAAATTGCTGAGATGGCAGAAATAGGGGTGCCAATTAGTCCATCAAAAAGCTTAGTAGACCGTATTATTTCTTGTGTTAAATTAGAATAATTTGGTTCTATATAAACTGCGTTGCCGTTTAGTTGCTGAATCAAACTTTCCGCGTATTTTCTCTCATCTACTTTTGAATTTGGAAAAACTGCTACAAAGGCCTTTTGATTGTTGGAATTCGTTCTTTCAATCGTAGTAGAATTTAATATGTTTAATAGCGTCGCGTATACAGAGCTTGAATCTAACCCGCCGCTTAGCGCAGTTGCAATTGGCACATCACTTCTTAAACGTAATTTACACGAATCAATAAATAATTGCTTAAAATGCTCTGTTTGCTCCTTGAAACTTGCTGGAATGTTCAAATTGTTTGTTTGAGTCATCCACCAGCGTTTAATTTCTAATGAACGATTTTTAATTTTTAGAAAATGTCCGGGCCTTAATTGATAAATATTTTTATAAATTGTAAATGAAGTTCCTTCGATGATTTCAGGTTGATGTAATGCAATCTTAAACACATCTTCATTCAATTCACGCCTATACCCCTCTAAATTTTTAAATGCTATTGTTTCACTTGCAAAGGCAAATAATTGATCAGGTAAGTACAAATAATAAAATGGCTTTACACCAAATCTATCTCTTGCAATAAATAATGATTTATTCTGAGCATCATAAATAGCTATTGCGAACATACCATTAAACTTGTCTAAACAAGCCTCGTCCCATTTTTTAAACGCAGCCAAAATTACTTCTGTGTCCGTCTGCGTTTTAAATTGATATCCTAGGTGAGTTAACTCATCTCTTATTTCTATGAAGTTGTAAATTTCCCCGTTATAAGTAATACACAAATTGTTATCGTTGCTATACATTGGTTGTTTACCGGCTTCTGATAAATCCAAAATAGATAGTCGGCGATGACCAAAACCAATTCTTTCTTCATCCAAAAGCTCATAACCAAAACCATCAGGACCTCTGTGCGCAATTGAATCAGTAAAAATTCTTAGTTGATTATAATCTACTTTAGTGTTGTTTAATTTTACTATACCAGCAATTCCGCACATTAGTTCAATAGTGTATCAACCGATTTCTTAATTCGTTCAGCTGTTATGCCTCCATTTAATTTTTTGGCAATAAGATCAGCGTTAATCTTATAATCCATAATCTGCTCAATGCTCAAACTAGTTATAGATGTTGCCATAGCTTCGGCACTATAATCCTGCGCCACTATCCCTATTTGGTTTTCGTTCACAACTTGTTTCATTAAAGGATTGGGAGAAACTGCAATTGCTAAACGGCCTTGAATAAACTCAAACAATTTGTTAGGCAAAGCATTTAACCAATTATAATTTACAGGAGGCAAAATAAACAAGCCTATATCAAACTGATTAATTGACTTTGAAATTAAACTAACATCTACAGGCTCAATAAACTTTATTCTACTGCTTTTATACTTCAGAAGTTCGTTGTAATAAACCTCATCAGTTTTTACAAGCATTAAAGTCAATGTATAATTATCCGGGAGAAGATTAACGCACTTAATCATTAATTCCAATTGCCTGTTTCTGATAGCCGCACCATGATGAATAATTGAAATTTCAGTGGTTACAGCTTTAGGTTTCAAATCAACAAAATCCGTTGCATTAGTAATCTCTAAATACTTTATTCCATAAGTTTTTTCATACTCTTCACCTATTGGTTTATTAACCGCAAAAACTAAATCACAATTTCTAAGGTGATTATTTAAAATATAATTATAATAAGGCCTTGTATATTTGAGCCAAGTAGAATTATCCTCTAATTCTCTTAAATAATACTCATGTGCATTAAATACTTTCTTGCAATTTAATGCACTTATGAAAGGTAAGGCATAAATGCCATGAGCAATAACTAAATCAAACTTGTTCATTTGAATTAGTTTTAGTGCTTCAACCCGGTAATGCCAAAACTTCTTCTTAAAGTAAGATACAGAAGGAAAATTTTCGTCTTTTAGTTTTAATAAAACTGATTGAAATTTGGCTATTAACTTATTCTCACTATAAACAAATTCATAATCCAAATTAAACTTAGCAATGTTTATAGAATTAAAACCCTCGAAGCTGCTCCCGTCAGAAAAAATAATCAAGTTATAATATGGTTTAAGAGCCTGAATGGTTCGGAGTACTCGTGGTTCTTTATAAAAAGGCGTTAAACAGATAATTGCAATTGTTTTCAAGATACAGGCCTCTTTTCTATTCCTAAAGGATAAGCAATTTTAAATTTGTAAACTAGTTTTAAATATTCAATGAGTTTTTCAAATTTAGATTCCTTATCATAACCAAATACATCATGGTTAACTTCTGGTTTTTTCATAATCACTTCGAATTCTTCTAATGACATATCCCATTTTTTGAGAATATATTCCAAATCTTCATTTTGCATTTGAAGCGAATAAGGCGGATTTTTCATTTTGTCCAAAGCTTCATCCCGTGTTAGAAAACCCGAATTAATTAAATTAGAGTAATGCACCTTACGCTTATCCACATTAAACTTCTTCGGGAGAATATATCCTTGATAAAACCTGGTAAAAACTGACTCAAAATGTTTATCCTCCGGATTTTTCCATCCGAATACATTATTCATTTCATTTACTAATTCATGATAATTAAACGGGCAATAAGTAATCAAAGAATACTTTTTAAAGCCTAGTCTTGTTAGTTTTTGTTGGTAACTTAAGCTAAGTTTTGGAAAGTTAACCAATTTACTTTTCCCGTATGCTTTATGAATGTTTACTAAATTAGTATAATCCAATTTATGCTCAAATGCCCAATCCCGTGGCATAATTGTTTCGGTATAAACATTCTCGCCAGTTAATATTGACTTTATATTGTACTTTTTCGCGACATCGTATAAAGCAGCAAAAATTAACTGATCAGTTGGCACTTCTATATCAATAACAGAAGCTTTAAAATATGCTATTTGTAAATCCTTAAATTGTTCCCAGTTTATTACATAAGTATATAAATCAAATCCTGAATTTTTGACAATATTATTAATGTTTAAGGTAGCTTCATTTGTATTCCATCCGTTATCAAAATGCACTAATAATGGTCGTAAGCCGTTCTTTTTAGCAATATAAGTAACATAGGTACTATCAAATCCCCCACTAATTCCAATTAACGAATCATATTTTTCATTAGCGCCCCTTTCCTTAATTTCACTTATTAACTTATCGAAGTTAGATTTAAGATGTCCCTTATCTTTAAAATTAAATGAAGCTTTAATACGATCATTTTCGATACAAAAGTTACAGATACCTTCATCATTAAATTTTATTAGTGAGGTTGTGGTATCCATGATACAACGCTTACAAACTTGATTTTGGCCTTTAGTTAACATGCTAATTGCTCAAATGCATTAAAATCATACATATTAAGGTATTCTAACCTAACTTTTTTTTGTTCAAATTGCTCTAATTTTTGAATAAAGTTAGACGTACCCTCCAAAAACAAAATGTTCTTATCAATCGTTAAATAACGATATTGCTCCAATGAAACAGCAGTAACATTAAGCGCCTGAGCCTCATAAAGCATCATTGAGGATGCCGTTAAAAGGACGTTAGCTTTTGATAAAATTGACGCAACACTTTCTTGATTATAATGACTGATTCGACAATTCTTAAGTTTTGTGTTTCTTATTTGGTTAGAATCTACATCAATTGGATGTGGACGAATAACTACTTCGTATCGTTCATAGATTTCTGGGTTATCAGCAATAAGCTTTACCATAAAATCATAAAAGTTAAATAATTCTACAGATAAATCTTGTAAGGCAATTAAAAAAACCGGCTTAGATACATCTTGCCTTTTATTTTCTAAGAAGTTCTTAGTGCCCACTGTAGCTGAATTCAATTTAGTCCAATATTGGTCTTGTTTTCTTAAAACAGATAACCATTCATTTCCTAAGCATAATATTTTTGTTGGAAC
>B570J29032_109958736_pt1 | contig 14717 bp, 12 predicted proteins | sample LakMenEpi16Nov12_FD_29032 | JGI IMG/M metagenome (IMG submission 29032)
TCATAAAGGATCTATGGGCAACATGGGGGCTGCTTGTATTGCTTCGGCTGGATATGGCATGACACAAGGTAGTGGAATAAGCATAACAACATTTCCGATAGTACCAGATTATAAAAAATATCCCAACTCACAAGGTAGAGATTTAGTAAAAACCTTTGGAGATATAGGACTTGCTGGACATTGGTTGAAACTGACTTTACACTATGCCTTTATCTATAAAGCTAAAATGAAACCTTTTTGGTGGCTAATACCAGAATAATACAATTCAAAAAACAAAATAATCATGATAAATAAAATATCGAAATCTGAGCATTCAAAAATGCAAAATCCATTTATTCAATTCTTCAAGTACATTTATTTAAGCCTGAAAATATTGAAAATTGTAGCTGGTGGCCACGGAAGCACACGCAAATAAATTAAAATAAAAAAATTTCAACGATGAAGTTAGTTAGCATTCACAAACAAACTATATTCCTGCTATTCTTTTTAATAGGATTTCAAGCAGCACAAGCGCAAGTCTGGTCTCTGCAACAGTGTATTGACACAGCACAGGTTCACAACAAAAACCTGCAAATGAGTAGAAATAATATTTCTATTGGTGAGCAAAAAGGGAAAGAAGCCAAAGCTAATTTAATACCGAAAATAACAGCCAATGCGGATTACAAGTATTTTACCAATTTGCCTTACCAGTTAATGCCATTGTCAACATTTAATCCGACAGCTCCAGAAGGTCAGTTTAAAGAAGCTCAATTTGGCGTTCCGCATAACATCAATGCAAACTTACAATTGTTAATGCCGTTGTATAATCCGCAAGTTTACGGAGCCATTCGAACTACTAAAATAGCAGAGGGATTGACCGAATTACAATACCTAAAAACTGAAGAGCAAATCTTTTTTGAAATCTCCAATCTGTATTACAATGCTCAAATACTACATCATCAATTAGCTTTTGTTGACAGCAATCTTATAAATGCAGAGAGACTTCTAAAAAATATGCAATTGCTCAATGAACAATTACTTGCCAAAGGGACAGATGTTAGTAAGGTGAAATTACAAGTCGCTCAGTTAATCACTCAAAAAGAAAATATTAACAGTAAATATGAGCAAGTTTCAAATGCGTTGAAATTTGCAATGGGTGTTTCCATTGAACAAAAAATACAAATTGATCCAAACATTCAATATAAAAGAGCAAATGAATATACATCTTCAACAATTTTAGATATTAGTATCATAAAAACTCAAAACCGCTTATTGTCGAGTGAACTAAGCACTTTAAACAAATCAAGGTTTTTCCCTTCGCTAAATATTATTGGAATGTATGGAACAACAGGTTTTGGATATGACAAGCAACCGAATGATTTTCTAAAATTCTTCCCTATTGGTTTTGCGGGTATTCAATTCTCTTATCCACTATTTAACGGAACGGTAACGCAAAGGAAAATAAATCAGAAAAAATTTGAATTACTAAATAGTGAACTGCAATTCAGCTTAATCACCGAACAAAATAACATGCAGGCTGAAAATGCAAAACTGCAAAGAATGGTTGCTAAAAAATCAGTAGAAACAACAACAGAACAAATTGAACTGGCAAAAACTATTTACAAGCAAACAGTTCTTCAACAAAAACAAGGAATAGCAAGTCTAACAGATGTTTTGCTTGCGGACAATGCTTTGCGTGAAGCACAACAAACATCACTATCTGCAGTAATTGATTACCTGAAAGCAGATTTAGAACTAAAAAAACTAACCGGAAATATTTCAACAACTAAATAGTATCAACAATGAATACAAAATCATCAATGCTAAAAAAAGCATTATACATCATTATACCGCTGGCATTAATTGCCATTGTGGTAATTAAGTTGAAAAACAACAAAGAAAATACGCTGAGCAAAGTGTATCAATTCGATAAGGAACAAGTTATTAATGTTCAGGCAGACACACTACAAATTGAAAATGTGAATGCCGAATTTTCTTATTCAGGAACATTTGATCCAAACAAGGAAACTAAAATAAGTGCCGAAATACAGGGAAAGATAAATGAAGTTTTAGTTGACATTGGAAGTGTTGTACACAAAGGCCAATCATTAGTGCAGTTGGATAATTCATTATTGAAATTACAACTGCAATCAATTGAAGTGCAAATAGAAGGTTTGGAAGCTGACGTAAACCGCTATACAATTTTGGCAAAAGCAGATGCAATTCAGGGTGTTCAATTAGAAAAATCCGTTTTGGGATTAAAAACTGCGAAAGTTCAGAAAGCAACTTTGGTAGAACAAATAAATAAAACAACTATCAAAGCACCTTTTAACGGAGTAGTTACCTCAAAACTAAGTGAAGAAGGGGCATTTGCTGCACCCGGAGTTCCATTACTTCAAATAACGGACATTACAAATTTAAAATTCACTGTGAATGTTCCCGAAAATGAGTTAATCAAATTCAAATTAAATCAAAACTATTCTCTAAAAGTAGATGCTTATTCTGAAATTATATTAACTGGAAAAGCTACTATGATAGGCAGTAAAGCCAATATGGGTAGTAGTTTCCCTGTTCAGTTTGCGGTAAATAATACACCGGATTTAAAAATAAAATCAGGGATGTTTGGAAAAGTAAATTTAAAAAACGACAACCAAGAAAAGAGCATTATTATTCCTGCATCAGCAATCGTTGGCACAGCTAATCAACCACAAGTATATTTAATTAAAAATGGCAAATCTGTATTACAGAATATCACGATTTCAAAAAAGATACAAAATAAAGCAATTGTGTTGAGTGGATTAAATGAAGGTGATGTAATTGTAACAAATGGATTTATAAATCTTTTTGATGGGGCTAATATTACTGTTAAATAAAATCAACGAAAAATGAATATTACAGAAATTTCAATCAAACGACCTTCGCTGATAATAGTGCTATTCAGTGTATTTACATTATTAGGTATTATAGGGTATAAAAATTTGAGTTATGAATTAATGCCCGACTTTAATCAGCCCGTAGTTGTAATTAAAACAGTGTATCCGGGTGCTGAACCTAATGAAGTGGAAACATCGGTTTCACGAAAAATAGAAGATGCCTTATCAAATTTGGAGGGTGTAGATTACTTGGTTACAAAGTCATTGCCAAATGCCTCTATTATTATCGCCAATCTGAAATACGGAACAGATTTAGATAAAACGATGCAAGATGCTCAACGCTATATTGACAACATTCGTAAAGATTTGCCACAGGATATTTTAAGTCCTGTTATGAGTAAAGTTTCGCCAAATGATTTGCCAATAATGTCAATTAGTGCAACAAGTAATTTATCTGCTACTGAGTTTTATCAAAAAATGAAAGATGACTATCTGCCACAGATTCAACAAATAAAGGGCGTTGCAGAGATTACTGTTTTAGGAGGAGAAGAAAGAGAAATACAAGTAAAAATAAATCAAGACAAACTGAAACTTTACAAAATTTCAATGGTTCAGGTTGTTGAAGCAATTAATCGATCGGGCTTAGACTTACCTGCTGGAAAAGTACAAACCGAAAAAGAAAGTAATTCTGTTCGTTTAACTGGGAAATTTACATCATTAGAAGACATTAAAAACGTTCAAGTGGCAATGCCTGTTTTAGGTAGTCCAGTTTATGTAAAAGATATAGCAGATGTTATTGATGGTATAAGAGAAACGATTTCTATTAGTCGATACAATGGTAAAAATGGAATCGGTTTAATGTTAAAAAAACAAGGTGATGCCAATGCTGTTGCTGTTTCAAAATTAGTTCGAGAAAAATTCAAAGCAATTGAACAACAAAATTCAAATGCAGGAGTAAAATTTATTATTGCAGATGATAGTACCGACAATACAATAGCGGCAGTTAATTCAGTTGTTTTCGATTTAATATTAGCAGTGATATTGGTTTCATTGGTAATGCTTTTATTCCTAAGAAGTTTCAGAAACTCATTAATTGTAATTGTTGCCATCCCTACATCTTTAGTTACAGCGTTTGCAGTAATGTGGCTTTTAGGCTACACACTTAACCTAATGACCTTACTCGCAATGTCTTTAATCATAGGAATTTTGGTAGATGATGCAGTGGTGGTGTTGGAAAATATTCAAAAACATTTAGACAAGGGAAAAGACAAACGAACTGCTGCAATGGATGGTCGTATGGAAATTGGCTTTGCTGCATTGTCCATTACATTAGTTGACGTAGTTGTTTTCTTGCCTATTCTATTTTTACAAGTGTTTGTTGCCGATATGCTCAAACAGTTTTCTGTAGTTGTAGTGACATCTACTCTTACAAGTTTATTGGTTGGTTTTACTCTTACACCTTGGTTGGCTTCACGTATTGGGACGAAAGAAGATTTACAACCAACTAATTTTTTTAATCGCTTTTTACTTTGGTTTGAACATCAATTAGAAAAATTCACCAATTGGTATGGTAGACAATTAGAATGGGTTTTAAGTCACAAATTAATTTTTACAGGAATTGTTTTGTTGCTTTTTGTAATGACTTTAGGAATTATGAAACAAGGAATTATTGGTAAAGAATTAATCTCAACAGGCGACCAAGGGAAGTTTAGAATGGCTTTAGAATTTGACAAATCCACTTCCATTCAGCAAAATAACTTAATAGCTCAAAAAATTGAAACATACATTATTCAACAACCCGAAGTTACAACGGTATTCAGCAACATTGGCGGACCAAGCACAGGCATTGGAAGTTTGGGTGTTGGTTCTGCAAACAAAACTGAATTTACTATTCAGTTGAAGTCCAAAAAGGAACTTAAAAATGTGCCGACAGAAACATTTATGAAAAAACTGCGTGAGGAATTGAAAACAAAATTTCCTAGTATAAATTACTCAATGGCAGCTTTAGGTTTAATACCTCGTTCTGCACCAATTGAAATTACTTTAAGCGGAAGCAATTTGGATTTGGTAATGCAAAGCGGAAAGGATTTAAAAGTAATTATTGAAAAAATTCCCGGTGCTGATAACGTTCGCTTATCTGTTGAAGCGGGTAGTCCCGAATACAAAATAATTCCCGACAAAGATAAAATGCAACGATTAGGTTTAACAACCGCTTATGTTGGATTGAACCTAAGAACAGCGTTTACTGGTAATGACGATGCAACACTTACCGAAAACGGAACAGAATATCCTGTAAGAATTTGGTTAGATGAATTTAGCCGAAAAAACTTTGAGGATGTTCAACAACTTTCCATAATTAACCCTGCGGGGTTGCCAGTTGAGGTTTCACAATTTGCAACTGTTGAGCAAGACAATTCTCCGTCCTTATTAGAAAGGAAAGACCGACAACCAGCGGTTACACTTACTTCTGACGCTTTGGGCAGGCCTTCTGGAACTGTGGCAGATGATGTAGTGGCTTATCTTAAAGAACATCCGCTACCAAACGAAATACAGATGACTTGGGGTAGTGACATCAAAAGACAAAATGATAGTTTTGGTGCATTAGGGTCGGTGTTGCTAATTTCGTTTTTGTTGATTTACCTAATCATGGTAGCACTTTATGATAATTTTGTTTACCCATTTGTAGTTTTGTTTTCTATTCCACTAGCAGCAATTGGGGCATTTTTCGCATTGAATTTGTCGTTAAGCAATTTGAGCTTGTTTGCCTTACTTGGTTTAATTATGCTAATGGGCTTAGTGGTAAAAAACGCTATTCTAATTGTGGATTTTACCAATCAATTAAAAGCTGAAGGCAAACATTTCAAAGAAGCTTTAATCATTGCAGGAAAAGGGCGTATGCGACCAATCCTAATGACAACGCTTTCAATGGTTGTTGGTATGCTTCCCATTGCAATGGCAACAGGAACAGCAGCAGAATGGAAAAATGGTCTTGCTTGGGTAATCATTGGCGGACTTCTTTCCTCATTAATTTTGACCGTGTTTTTAGTGCCGATGATCTATTATTTAGTTGACACAGCGAAAGAAAAAATAAATCGTAAAAAATAATTGAAATGAAAATAGCAATCATAACACTAATCGCATTTTCACTTACACTTTATTCATTTACTAATCCCAATTCAGAAACTTATTCCTTAACCATAGAGGTAAAGAATTTACGGAATGCAAAGGGAGTAGTTCAATTTGCACTATATAACAAAGACGGCTCGATTCCTGATGAAGAATATGAGAATTATTACAAAATTATAAAAGGAGAAATTGTGAATGGTTCATCTACAATAACTTTTAAAAATATTCCATCAGGAAAATATGCAGTAAACATTTTACACGATGAAAACAAGAATGGCAAAATTGACAAAGGTTTTATTTTGCCGGTAGAAGGTATTGGCTTCTCGAACTATCAATCAATTGGTTTTACAAACAGGCCAAACTTTTCAAAAGCAAGTTTTGAGTTAAAAGAAAATAAAACAAATAGAGTAAAGGTGATTTATATGTAAGAAAGTTAAGCCATCACACAGGTGTAAGCACATTTGCAATTCACACAAGTCAAAGCAAAGACCAAAAATTGCAAAAAAACTTCCACCTCTCCCGCCTAAGAGAAATTATTTTTATCTAAAAACCAAAAAATAAAAAACCTTGTTTGCAAATCAATAAATTACAAAACAAAAAAAGGACAATCATTAAATAGATGTTTCCTAAACACTTGATCCCATCTTTCTGTAGATTTCATCTAGTTCAACCGCTAGCATTTCATCTTTATCAGTAACTGTATTACCAGCATCGTGAGTGGTTAGTTTGATGGAAACCTTGTTATATATATTGGTCCATTCGGGATGGTGGTTTTGATCGGAAATAGTTTTAGTGGCTATATGCATAAAATGCATCGCCGATTCGAAATCGGGAAAGCTATATGTTTTTTGTAATACGTTATTTTCATTCACCCAATTCATAATAAATTTATTTTACAATAAAATTTACTCAACCACTTCAATAGCTACTTCATTCCTGCGATTAATTACATCCCATGGTGCATTGTAACCCATATACATATAGGGACCTATAACGTTTAAATGATTTTCAGAAATAATAGCAGCTAATTTTTTTCTATATTTTTCAATTTTCTCTTCGGAAGAAAATCCGCTGTAACGAATTACAGCAAGTACTCTTGCTTGTTCTTCTACAATTTTAACTTTATTGGAATTGGGTTTTGGCAATTCTGTAGTAGTATATTGTTTGGGCATCATAAAATACATGCTAGCGGTGTCGCCCATTTTCATGACTACTGGAGCGGTCATGGCAATTTTTTGATTACGCTCATTACCACCAAAAATATATCCTGCGATGGTTCTGAAACCATTACTCATTCTTTGATCTTGTGAACTTTGCGAAAGCTGTGTTTGGGCAACAATCATGGTAGGGTATTCCCTAATTTCCATATCGCCATATTTTTTAATTACACGGTATGTAGGCATTTCAATGCCATCAGATTTAAATGCAAACAATGCCACAACTACTAAGGTGATTAAAAGGGCAATAATTAAATACTTTATCATAAATGTGTAACAATAATAATTCAAAATGGTTTCATTTTACAAAACGAAAACATTTTTATAATTAAACCCTGCTCAATTGTTGAAGGAATATAATGAAACCCCTTATTTGGCTAATTAGGAGAATGAGCACTATTCCCTGTTGCAAATAGGCCGTATCTGATATAATTCAGTAAATTTGTACAAACAGGGAATGTTTCGTGCTGTTTCTAAATAAATGCTCTTGAAAAAATTAACCCTTATAATCGCCTCATTATTGCTTTTTGCTTTTCAATCCAGCGCGCAAAATTACTGGTGGAATCAACGTACCGCCTACGAAATTTTTGTGCGTAGCTTTTACGATAGCAACCGCGATGGAAAAGGTGATTTTAATGGATTAACTCAAAAACTCGATTATTTGAATGATGGCAATCCAACTACCAATACCGACTTAGGGATTGGATTAGTTTGGTTAATGCCAATTAATGCATCGCCCAGTGAACATGGTTATGATGTTACCGACTACAAGAAAGTAAATCCGACATATGGTACAATGAATGATTTTAAAACTATGCTCGACTCTGCTCATCGTCGTGGTATAAATGTCATCATGGATTTCGTAATTAACCATACCTCTAGTCAGCACCCTTGGTTTGTAAAATCTGCAGCCAATGATCCTTTCTATAGAAATTTTTACCGTTGGCAAACGCCTGCTCCTACTCAAACTGGGCCATGGGGGCAACAAGTTTGGTATCCGAAGAATGGCAGTAATTATTACGCATTGTTTTGGAGCGAAATGCCCGATTTGAATTATAATTACCCACCTGTAAAAGACAGTATTTTTTCTGCTGCAAAATTTTGGTTGAAAGAAGTTGGAGTAGATGGATTTAGATTAGATGCAGTAATGTATTTATATGAAAATGGCAACACCTTAAAAAATGATCCTGCTACCATTTCGTTTTTGAAAGAATTTAATGATAGCTGTGAAGTATGGAAAAAGCATTCACTGCTCATTGGTGAGGTATGGGATTCCCCTCAATCAATCGCCTTATACACAGGAAAACTAGACATGTGTTTTGATTTTAATTTAGCAGCTTCCAATATTAATACAGTTACCAATGCTGACCCAAGTTATGGTCAACAATTTCTGAATAACGCACAACTCACCCTCGACACCAATCAATACGGAAACTTTTTAACCAATCACGATCAGAATAGAATTTTCGATGAGTTGGGAAACGATATTAATAAAAACAAACTCGCTGCAAGTTTATACTTAACACAACCTGGTGTCCCTTTTATTTATTACGGAGAAGAAGTGGCGATGAAAGGCTCTAAGCCCGATCAATACATACGTACTCCAATGCAATGGAGTGCTTCTGCTTATGCTGGTTTTACAACAGGTACGCCTTGGATAAGAGTGAACTCAAACTTTAGTACGTATAATGTTGCCGTAATGCAATCTGATTCTAATTCCTTATGGAATCATTATCGTAAATTAATTCACATTCGAAATGAAGAACCTGTTTTACAAATGGGTTCTGTAAAAAATATTAGTAGCTCAAGTGCTAGCGTACATTCATATCAACGTACTTATACAAATGAAGACATTATTGTATTAAATAATATTAGTTCAAGTTACCTCCCGAATGTGCAATTTAGTTTTTCAAAAACTGACGGAAACGCTGGAACCTATGCTGCGTATGATTTGTGGAATGATGACGTATTTGTGATCACATCTGCCTCGAAAATTTATAATGCTCAAGTAAATTTAAAACCTTATCAAACTAGGATAATAAAGCTACTACCTTATACAGGCATTTCAGTAGAAGATGAAAGTTCATTGGCATTATACCCGAACCCAGTACAAGATGAATTAAACATTAACTACGTTACAAAAAGTGGTTTTGAAATTCGAATTTATAATTCTATTGGCGAATTAATGTTAAGTGAAAAATTAAATGCAGATGCATTACATCGTGTATCCTTTCAATTCCCATCAGGATTGTATAGCATTCATCTACAAACTGAAAAAGGAATTATTAATAGAAAAATTATAAAACCATAATCATGAAAAATCTGATCATACTCTTTCTTGCATTAGTATTATTTAGTTCATGTGAAGTGATCTATTACAAAGGTCAGTTTTATAAACCCTTATATTCAAAGTCGTTTACTCAGAAACCCGATAATACTTTTCAAGAGATACGTAAGATTAAGCCAATAGATAGTGTAGCCGTATTAAATAGAGCTGATACAATTCCTGTATTAAAATCCATGAGTATTGATACACTCAAAGCTAAAATCAATAGGCAAGAACTAACTTATAATAAACGTACAGTTTACTCGCAACAGCAAGTAGGTATAAGTGCAAAGGTGGCCAAGAAAAGTAATGTAATTGGATATGTTCGGGAGGATAAAAACAAAACCTTAAAGTATTTGATCTTTAGCTCCTTAATTATTTATTCAATCCTATCCTTGTTTTTAACAATTTTTGCATCCATAATGCTGTTTTATTTTTTATTCGATATCGATAACAACTAATTTTTATCTTTGCCTCACAGACCCTATAGTTTAATGGATAGAATTAGAGATTCCGGTTCTCTGGGTTGAGGTTCGATTCCTCATAGGGTCACTACATTAATATGCTGATATGCTAGTATGTTAATATGCTAATATGCTAATATGCTAATTGGGGTTATTTCATACAAACATAGAGTTTCGTAACAATTGCGAGATATTTCATATTTCAGCAACTATTTCTTTTTAATTTTGTCTTTCAACTAAATATTACGCTATGAACAATTTTACAAAAACGGTTTTTACAACTGGGTTGCTTTTAATTACTGGTATTGGTTATGCTCAGGATTTCCAAAAGTACTCTGTAAATTTAAATGAAGTAAATGAAAATCGTTTAATGGTTTCATTAGAAGTAGCAAGTACTACATATACTACTTTTAAAGATACCGCCGTATTTCAATTTCCTAAAACAATTCCGGGAACTTATGCTGTATTAGACTATGGTGTATATATTAATTCATTTACTGCGCTAGATGTTAACAAAAATAATTTAGCAATAGTAAAATCAGGAGAAAATAATTTTTTAATTATTGGTAAACCGAAATACATTACTTACGAAGTGAAAGATTCTTATCATACAAAAGTTAAGAAAAATAAAATATTTGAACCTGCAGGAACAAACATTCAAAAAGGAAAAAATATTTTAATAAATAACTCAGGGTTCTTCGGAATATTTAAAGGAACCGAAAACTTGCCTATCGAATTAGACATAAAGAAATCTGAAAACTTTTATGCTATTACTTCATTAGCTCACAAAAGTTCTCCTTTAGAGGAAACGTTTACCGCAAGCAGTTACCATGAATTGGTTGACAACCCGATTATGTTTAGCGAACCCGACACTACATCATTTATGGTGGCTAATTGCCGAGTAACTATTGGTGTATATAATGAAAGCGGTCGAAAAATTAGTAAAGATATTTATAAAGAAATTGAAAAGTCAATGAATGCTTTGGCTAAATTTTTTGATAATCAATTACCTGTAAATAATTATTCATTCATTATTTACTTGAGAGATTACACAGAATATCTGCCTACTTTAGAAGGCAAAGAAATAGGATTATTTGATATTTTAAAATTAGTAAAAAACCTAAAAGGACAAGGATTCGGTGCGCTAGAGCACGGAAACTCATCAGTATATTTTCTTCCAGATTTCGGGAATGATCTTGCTGTGAAGCAAATGAAAGATGTTTGTACTCACGAGTTCTTACACATCCTTACTCCACTAAATTTACACTCCGAGTGCATTGGAAACTTTAATTATGCTGACCCGAAAATGTCTAAACACCTTTGGTTATATGAAGGCATAACTGAATATTTCGCTGGCTTAGCCTTAACACAAGGTGGTGTGCAAACTCCATGGGATTATTTGAATAAAACTTTAGTTGGTAAAATAAAAACTGCTGGGAAATACCCTTTTACAAAAATGTCGTTTACTGAAATGAGCGAAAATGTTTTTGTAGAACCTTATAAAGCACAATACGGACAAGTATACGAACGTGGTGCCTTATTAGGCGCACTACTTGATATTGAAATTATAAGTTTAACAAACGGACAAAAAACATTGAAGGATGTAGTAATGACGTTAAGTAAGAGCTATGGTAAAAACAACAACTTCAGTGAGGCTAATTTTATTAGTGAGTTTGTAGCGGCATCACATCCTGGAATGCAAACATTTTTTGATAAGTACATAACTGGTAAGGACACTTTAGCGATTTCAGAAATACTAGCAAAAGCTGGCGTTGACTATAAATCAGAATACAAAGGAATGACTCCTGTTTCTCCGTACAAAGATGTGGATTTCAAAAGAATTACACTTGGCAATAAACGAGCAATCAAAAGCGTGAGTAAAAAAGATAAGTGGGGATTTAAAGAAGGTGACTTGGTAGAGTCGTCTTTAGTAAAGAAATATGCATTGACTGAATTCGGGTACATGCCTGATGGTGAAATTTATACAGTAGAAGTTGAGCGCAATGGCAAACCAGTGACGCTGTCTATTACCAACTCCGTTAAAGAGACTAAAATTCAAAATTACTTGTTCCGCATGAAAACCAGAACTGCTGAGCAAGACAGGACTTACAAGGTTTGGATGAAAATGTAAGGGAATTGTTTATTTTTGCTAATAATCTTCAAGTTTTAGTGTTGAAGTGTATTAGTTCTAATTAATATTTAAATAAACAATATGAATTGTCCAAAATGTAATTCGGATTTAACTTACCCGAATCAGGAGTTAATGGTTTGTACACAGTGTTTTCACGAGTGGACTCCATCTGAAGAAGTAGAAGAAGTAGAAGTTGCAAATTCAAGTGAAATTATACTTGATTCAAATGGTAACGAATTAAAGAATGGCGATTCAGTTATTGTTATCAAAGACTTACCTGTTAAAGGCGCACCGAAACCATTAAAAGCCGGAACTAAAGTAAAAAACATTAGACTCACCGATGGCGATCATAACATCTCTTGTAAGATTGATGGCTTTGGTTCAATGGCATTGAAGTCGGAGTTTGTGAGAAAAGCTTAACCAATGCGTAAATGCGTAGAGGTGCAGATGTGCAGATGAGTTTATTTCAATTTGCATCCCGATAGCTATTGGGAGCGTAGATGTGCAGATGTGAAATATTAAAAAAAGCTAGTAACATTAGTCTTTAATTGTCTTACATTTAATATATGGTCAGATATATTCTAAGTATTTGCTTGATTTTATTGGTGTTTCAACAAGAAACATTTGCACAAGGTTGCCCTTCAAATATTCCAACAAGTATTGTTAAAGGGCCAGACTCTACAGAAACTAATGGCGAGCAAACGTTTCGCTCACTAGTTGTAAATCCAAAAAATCCTAATGTTGTATATGTTGGTACAGAAGGAAATGGTGTTTTTAAATCTATAGATGGAGGGGCGACTTGGGAATGGTTAAGAGCCGGGATGAAACATTTCATGGACCAATATCCCGAAACCTATTGCCTTGCGATAAATCCCATAGATACAACAGAGATAGCAATGGCGATGAATGCTGGCCCATCCGGCCAAAATAACACTCCGGCTGGAATTTACATGAGTAGTAATTCCGGCAATTATTTCAATCAACGCAATTGTGGCATTACTAATTCTGGTTCTGCATTAGTGTGGTATGATGAGTTGCACCCCGATACTGTTTTTGCTGCATCTTCTGGTGGTGAAAGTTCTCAGAATGGTGTGTTTTACCCAACAGGAATTTATCGCTCTATAAATAAAGGATTAAATTGGTCGTCGGTTAATTTTCCAAGCAATGCCGATAGTTCTGGCTTTTTTAGAGTAGTGAAACATGGGAATAATAGTTTGATGTATTTATATACTAGACCGCAACAAAAAAGTAAAGGATTTATACATAGTACTGATGGTGGCGCTACTTGGACCTATCTGCCAAATCCTCTTTCTGGTAAAATAATTGCCGAATACGATGCTACACCAACTCTAAGTAGAATTTATGCAGTGCCTCGAGATAGCAATGTTTTGTACTATTCTGCTGATACTGGGAAACATTGGACACGATATGATTTTGAAATTAATAGTGCATTAAGTATTTACCCTGGCGCACCAGATACCATACTTTTTGATCATGGTGGAACATTAGTGCGTTCTACTACAGGAATGTTAACCCCACTTTATGGTGCTGGATATACTGATATCATCAATACAAATAAAGTAATTGAAAAAATAGTTTATGCGCCATCCAATCCTAGAATAATTTACATGAGTACTCGAGGTTATAAAGTGTATAAAAGTATTGATGGTGGACATCATTTTACTTTAATAACTCGTTTGCGAGATTCAATTGAAAAGTTTCAGAATATTGTGCCAAATGTAATTTTACAACATGGTAGCGCTTGCAAAAATGAACAAGTTCAACTGTCTGTAATAAATAATCGAACTGATTATAGTATTATTAATTGCAATTGGAGTGGCGATAGCAACATGCTTCATATGCCTGGCATTCAAATATCATGGGTATTTACTTCTCAGAATAAGTTTGGAACATTTCCCATTTCAGCACAAGTAATGTATGATAATGGCGAAACAAAAATATTTTATGATACCGTTTATATTAATAGAATTAATCCGATTGCCAACTTTACAATTCAACTAATTAATCATAATACATTAAGATTTAATTCAGATTCTGTAAGTAATGCTAATTATTTTTGGGATTTTGGAGATGGGAATTTTGATAGTGTCAGAAATCCTATTCATACCTATTCTACAAATGGAAATTACTTAATCAAATTGAAGGTTACAGATAAAAAAACATTATGCGCATCGAATTTTCAGAACACTTACTCTATACTTATAAATGGTGTAAATAAATATTCGAGTGAGAATTTCGTAAAAGTGTACCCTAATCCAGCTACAAATAAACTTTCTATAGAATCAACAATTGAATATGATGTATACACGATTTTCAACTTGTTAAGAGAGAAAATAATATCAGGTAAATTTCAAGAAGAAATTGATATAAATAATTTATCTGTCGGGATGTATATTTTACAAATTGAAAATAATACATCAGCCTTTAAACTAAAATTTGTTAAAGAATAATTAAGAGGATATTATTTGTACTCCAGATAGCTATCGGGATGCACATTTTCGCATCTACGCATTTACCAAATTCGTGTGCTCGTTTAATTTGCACATCTGCACATTTGCACATTTACGCATCTACTAATTG
>B570J29032_109958731_pt1 | contig 14696 bp, 13 predicted proteins | sample LakMenEpi16Nov12_FD_29032 | JGI IMG/M metagenome (IMG submission 29032)
CGTCGCCCGCCACTGGCTTGACCTGAAGGTAGGGCTTGAACTGCTCCATGCCGGCCGGTGCCTGCGCCCAAACCGACCGAGAGACGCACAGCGCCCCCAACCACGTGACCATTGCACGGCGTTTCATCTCAGACCACCTCCTCTTCCAGGTTGGCGCCATGAGGCGCGCCGCACCGCTGCGCAAAGAACGCTTCCAGCGTCTGGTGGCTGCCGGCGTCCGCTGCCCGATGATAGGCATCAATCGCTTCGGCCACTTCCACATAGTTCAGTCGATAGCGCTCCGCCAGTTGCAGACGCAAGCACGGCGTCTGCTCGGCGTCGGTCATGCTTTCGAGCTGCTCGACACAGTCCTGCAAACGCGCACCCAAGCCCTGCATCGCCCGCACCCCGCCCATGGCCAGCGGCTCGAACTGGTCCTGATTGCAGGCCGCCTTGTAAATGTCGGAGGTGTTGACCCGCGCACTACGCAGCAGCTGTTTGATCTCGTGCGTGGTGACGATGGTCTCCAGCAGCGCCACCTTGCCGGCGCGCTTGGGCCGCCCCGCCTCCACCACTGGCACCGTCTCCGTGATTTGTGCGCCGAGATGCATGCCGTTGGCCGAAAGCCACTCCCGCTCATCCCGGGACAAGGCCCGCGTGCTCGCCTCGCCTTCGTAGCGGTCGAGTAGGCGCTGCGCCGTCACCAGCTTTACCGACTGCGCCAGCCGATACGCATCGCGCTCCTTGTCCATGGTCAGGTCGATGGCCCGGGTATAGGTTTCCGCGCTGTTGTTGGTGTGCAATGTGGCAAGTACCAAATGGCCGGTCTGTGCGGCCTGCAGGGCGATTTCCATGGTTTCTGCGTCGCGAATCTCACCGATCATGATGACGTCGGGATCCTGCCTCAACGCGGAGCGCAATGCGCGCGGGAAGGTGATGTTGCCGCCGATCTGCACCTGCTTGATCGGCCCCCAACCGCGCAACGCAATTTCGACCGGGTGCTCGATCGTATGGATGGCACGCGTGCCATCGTTGAGCACGCCCAGCATCGCGTTGAGCAAGGTGGTCTTGCCGGAACCCGTCGGCCCAGTCACCAGGATTAGACCACTCGGCTCCGCGAGCGCGCGCAGGATGACCCTGTGCATGGTGTAGGACAAGCCCAATTCATGCAGCTTGGGGGCCCGCTGTGAGTCCAGCAAACGGCACACAAAGGAGAACCCGTTAAAGGTCTTGGTGTACTCGACCCGCACATCGACCGGGTACGTGTCTTCACCTTCAAACGGCTTAAGTCCATGTGCCAGCGCGAACTTAGCCGGCAACACCATTTCAAAACGAGTCGAGGAGATATCCGGTGTCGACGCGCCTTGCGGTGTACCTGTGAGGCTAAATAACTTGGTTTGCCAATGCCTGCCTTTGGAGGTCGGATAGCGAAACAGGAAATTCCGAAATCCGCTGGGTGTGCGCACGTTGGCCACAATCACTGGGCTCTCGCGGTCGCCCCTCCCGCTAAGGTGCAGGTCGGAGGATTTCGTCACGACCCCCCACACGAAGAGATCGCGTATCACCTGCTCGATCCGGGCTTCATCGGTGTTTCCATCGTTGATGAGCATGATGGCCCGGCGCTCCTCAGTGGACAGCGCGGCTAGCCCCCCCACTTCCGGCACGTTTGATTCGCTCATTCCCCCCCCTATCGGGTTAAACAACATCGCTGTTGTGATTGCGGCACCGATCACGATATTAATTTGTATCGGTTTCTGAACTGATTATAATTAAACCCGGTGTCGCCCTCAATTATTCATTGCCGATCAAATCAATGCGGATACAACGTTGGATTCCTCAATTCATTGCGACCCTGCTAATGGGGGGAATGCACAGTGCTTTTGCACAAGGTGAAGCAGTCACCCCGGACAGTGTCCGCAACTTCGCCGAGTCCACGTTCAATTCCGATGTCTTCAAGGGCTTCGTGAAGAGCTACCGGCAGCAAAATGTCGGTGTGGTCAACAGCATCGACGCCGCCGCTGTCGCGCAGGCCAAGTCAGCGCTACCCAAGGCGACAGAGGTCGGCACGCAGCTCAAGTACGGCACGCACAATGTCGTCTCCAGCGATGGTGAGACCTACGTCACGTGGATGATCGAGGCGGCCAGCGCCAAGCCCGCCGAGCGCCAGGCCTTGCTCGGCAAGCTGACGGATCTGGCTGCCCGCAGGAGCCCTGAAGCCATGACGTTCCAAGGCTTCATTGCCGAATACGGCCTCTTCGGCGCGCCCCGCAATGTGGCACGCGCTCTGGACTGGTACCGGGCCGCCGCAGCGATGAACTATCAGCCGGCGCTGTACAACCTTGCGCTCGCCGCTGCCTATGGAAAAGGCCAAGCCGCCGACCTGAACACCGCCGGGGCCTTGGTCGCGCAAGCGGCCCAGATCGCGCCCGAGGCGTCTTATCGGGTGTGCGGCTTCGGTGCCTTCATCGCCTACCGGCGAGGCGATCGCGCGCAGGCTGCACAGTATGCGCAGGGCTGCTGGTCGGATCTCGCGGGACTGCCGAAAGCGCTCTATGACAACCGGGTCACGCTGACACAGAAGGTCACCTTGCTGCGCCATTCGATCGGCACCGGCGTCGACGATGGCTACGCGCTGCTCGAACAGGTGACGCGCGAAGCAGCGCCGGAGCCGCAATACCTTGCCTGCAAGTACGCACTACTCAACCGGCAGCGCCGTGCACTCAATGCCGCCGCGCTTAAGGACGATGCTCAGCGCTGCTATCGCGCGTCGTCGATCACGCCGAAGGATCCGAAAGAAGCTGAAATCCGCGCCAGCACGGTGGTGCCGGGCATCGTCGGCTTCGTGCCCACCGAGATCCGGGAGCTCGAACGGCTGCGCGCATCCAATCGCTTTCACTATGGCTGGAGCGTGCCGTACCTGCCATTCCGCCAACAGGACGTCGATCTGTTTACTGCGCTCGTGGCACCTGCAAAACGATAACCCACCCCTATGCACATTCGGCTTCCCCTCCTGGTCAGCTCCCTCCTCCTCGCTCTGCCGACGGCCAGCTACGCGCTTGATGATTCGGCCCGCGATCTCATGATTGAAGCGCTAGTCCACGGTTCGGCGCAGATGCCGCTGGATGCGGACGGCATGTTCGGCCGCGCCGTTACTGCGATCCGAGCCAGCACCAACGACGCAGGTCCCGTCGTGCTTTACACCCAGCGCCTGCAGATGTTCAAAGACCAGCCGCGCTGTGGCCGCGTCCTGTTCGTGGTCGGCCAGCCCAGCGCACACCAGGTTTGGCCGGAGCTCGGCGGGCAGCTCAACATCTGCGAGAACGGCGATCCGCCACAACGGGTATGCCGCAACGCGCCAGGCAAATTGGTGCTGGCCAACGCACGGTGCTCTGACGGAACCACCCCGATCGATACGCCGGAAGTCAAGCAAGCGATCGACGCTGCGGTGGCCGCCGGCAGCATGAAGCCGGAGGACGCCGCCAAACTGATGCAGCAACCGTCGAATCGCCCAGCGCGACGCTGATGAGGGCCGACATGCTCAACTCCCGCATTTTCTTGTTGCCGTTGCTGCTGTGCGCGGGTGCGGCCTTTGCCCAGAGCCCAGCCCAAGTGGCCAACGGCACGGCCTTTGCCCGCACCCTGGCGCCCACCTCACCGAGTCAGATCGTGAACCCAGCCGGCGTCAATGGCGGCACCTGGTCGGGCCAAACGGCCATGCCTACCAACGTGCCAGGAGGTTTGGCAGGGTTCTCGAACCCCAACACCGACGGCTCGATCTTAAGCGCCGCCAAAGCGGGCAGTTTGACTGGCCTGGGTAACAAGGCCATGTCTGATTGCGCAAACTATGTGCCGGGCAGCGACCAATACCGCAACCAGGACTGCGCAGCCGTCAACTTCCTCAACAACCAGTGCTTCCAGCCCAGCAACAGTCAGCGACAAGTGTTGGGCAACGCGGGCTTCTCGCAAGCCAACTCTCCCAACTGCGCAGGCACATTCGGCGCCGGCCAGTCGCAATTCGGTTATCGCGACCAGGTCACCATCAACGACCCGATGTTTCAGGGCACGCTCAAACTCCCCGAGACTACGAAGAACCAAGGGCAGACCTGCACTACAAGCACGGTAGTAACCAAGCCGGCTCAGTACGAGTACAACACTTGCATCGTTTCAACAGACACTTCAGACAATGCCTGCTCTCAGACCTTAAGTGCGACCATTGTCAATACGCTGACCGGAGCCTATTCAAGTACCACCTGTCCCGCAGGCCAGACGCTCAACAACAATTGGTGTACCAGCCACACCGATTATCCGGCTTGGGTGACATGCCCAAGCGGTTACATTCAGGCTGGCTATTCTTGCGTGCAAACGTCATCGATTCAGGGAACTCCCTATTGCCCTAGTGACGGTTGGCTCAGCATCTCTGACCCCGCTGGCCGTCCCTATTGCGTTTTTCTCGGCGGCTATGGTCCAGGAACACCTCTGGGAGAGATGCCCGATCCGCCCCCACCTGTGTACAACGGCATGCGTCTTTGGGCGCCCGGTAGCTGCTGGGGCACGGGCTCGTGCTACATGCCGTGGTACGTGCCTTTGCAGTCGTGCCCCGATGGATACACCTTCGACGGCACGCAGTGCACCATGACCACCACGATTGGCGGGACAGCAAACTGCAACGCCGGCGATCAAGTGCAAGGCATGCAGTGCTCACACACCGTCACTTCACCGCCTACCGTGACGTACAGCTGCCCAGCAGGGCAAACGTTGAACGGTACCAATTGTGTGAAGCAAACCGTCTCGACATCCTGGTCTGACGGTTGCACCGCCTACGAACAAAGTGCTGGAGTCGCTCTCCCAGCACCTATCAACTGAGGGCTTACTCGTGCTCCACGCATTTCGTCAATGGCGACTGCTTGCCACGTTTGTGCACGCGCTCTGGCTCATCTGTTCCACCGCGGCACTCGCTCAGACCACGCCTGCTCCAGGTGCTTGCAAGCTGATACCCGGCTCACAGAGCTGTGCTGACGCGACGCCCTGCAAGACCAGCGGCAGTGGCCAACAAATTTGTTTGTCGACAGCGACCCCACCATCGGGAGCCCTACAGGTCCCATACAGTTGCTGGCAATACACGTACCACTACGCCTGTGACGGTGGGACAACCGACACGTGCGCGCAGTACCGCAACAATCCAGCCTGTGGTGTAACCAAGAGCCAGTGCATGGACACCACAGCGGAAACCGGGCAATGCAATGAATGGCAGTACACCTACAAGTGCTTGACCAAGGCGCAGGAAACCGGTCAGCAAACCACCTGCACCGACGGCTTGTTCGACAACGGTGGGTTTCCTACGCCCCCCCCCGGCAAAGGCACCTTCACCAACGGCGCAGTTGGGTTGGAGATTCTCGGCGAGGCGGCGCGCTACCGCGACAGTCAGAACGGCATCTTCTGGGGCGTGCCGGAGAGTTGCCGCAAGGGCTATGGGGGCGTGCAGAACTGCTGCAAGAGCATGCCCGGCGCGCAGACTAATTCTCAGGTCTTGACTACGGTAGTCGGCGCCGGAGCCTCGGTGGCCAAGTATGCGGGCGAGAAGCTCGTCGACATGGCATCGCCATATGTGTTTGACGCGATGTATTCGAATGGGATTTTTAGTGAGGCGCTGGCCAGCAACTTCTCGCTCGCCGACGGTTCGTTGGGGACCGCCCTTTCTGCGGGAGGACTGTCAGTCGGTGCCTATGGTTTCACTGTCGGCACAGGCACGATGTCGGCAGGCCTTTTAGGCGGCAACATGCAGCTGGCATCATTTGGTTCGAACGGCTACCTAGCCTTCAATCCCTATGTGTTCGCCATCATGGTGGCGATGCAGGTCTACCAAGCGCTGTCCAAATGCTCAGAGGCAGAACAGATGCTCGCGATGCACAGAGGCGCCAACCTAAGTGTGTTCATCAAAGAGTCGTGTTCCAAGAAGGCGTTCGGCAGCTGCGTCCAGTATGTAGACGAATTCTGCTCGTTCAACTCGATTTTGGCCAAGATTGTCAACATTCAGGGCAAGACTCAGCTAGGCCTGCCGCTGGAAGGATGCGCGGGACTCACGGTAGATCAGATCAGCGCGATCGACTTTACCAAGGTCGACTTCAGTGAGTTCACCGACGAGATGACACAACAGGCCATCTCGCATGTGCCCACCAACATTGGCGGCAACTACCAACCGATTCAGCAAAACGCCCACAGCGGTAGTGCGCAATCGGGCACGAATGCAGTGCTCCCCTCCTACTGACCCAAGCTCACTAAACAACATGAACAAGGCCAAAATCCGCACCTTCGCCATCGCAACCCTCGGAACCGTCGCCGTAGTTGCATCCCTTGGGGCCGCCGGCACGCTGTACGTAGCCAATCAACAGTTGGAAAAATCCAAGGCCGAGCAAACGCGCAAGATTGCCGACCTGACCAAAGAAAACGGGCAACTCGCCAAAGACAAGGGCGAGCGCGACACACGCATCGTCGCCCTCGAACGGCAAGTCCAGGAGCTGTCGCCAGAGAACACCTCGCTCAAGGAAAGCGTGGGTGCGTTTGCGACCCAAGCGGCCACTTGCGATACCCTGAAAAAGACGTTGAACATCAAGAGCTGAGGAACCCTCGCATGTTGCCAACCCGTTCTCTGAGTTATCTGATCTTTGCTGCCGCCGCCTGCTGCGTGACGCTTGCGCACGCCAAACCTGTCGAGATAGATACCGACAGCGCGCACATCATCGTAGTGCGCCCGATCGACCTTTGGTCCGGGGATACCTCGGCGCTCGAAGACACGATGAAATCGGTGACCGAACGCCGCGTTTCCTATGACGTCTTCGTCGACGGTACCCGCTACCGCGGCAGTCCGCTGGTGTTTCAGGGCATCAGCGACCACCCGGTCACCCTCGGAGTCGAGGCGGAACTCAAATCCCTGAACACACGGCTGGTGCGCCAAGACGCCTACAACTTCCATGTCACCGACAGCACGCCGCTGGCCCCGTCGGACTATCCGCGATTGGCCAAGCTGCAGGACACGTACTACCAGCGCTTCGTGCTACGCCAGGGTGATCCGCGCACACTGCCCGGCCACATGCGCGCCCGCAACCTCTTGGGCAATGCCCTGTCGGTGGGGGCGCTTTTCTTGCCATCTGGCGCGCTCGGCGCGTCGACCGGCGTGCAGGTGATGGCGAATTCTGGATTGGCGGAAGGAATCGGCAACCTGCCGCGCCAGGCCATGGCCGCCATGGCGCCGTCGCCCCTGCCGCCGCTCGACCCAGCTGCCTACAAGGCCATCGATGTGCGTCGCATCGAGTTCAACCGCGACACCACTGGTCAGATTCTGATCGCCTACAAGGTAGACAAAACACCGGACATCGAGCGCGACGCGCTCATTCGTGCCATTGTGACCGCCACGGGCGCCGACACCACGGCGGAGGCCGTAGCACAGTCACGCGAGGCCGACTATCAGCAACGCCTGCTGCTCTGGGACGCCTGTGTGGCCGATGGCAAGTGCAAAAAGGAGGGCGACCAGTGAGCCAAGACGCCCCTAAAGTCGAACTCAGCCGCCGGCAGAAGTTCGCCAAGAAAACGCAGTGGATTACTTGGCTCGCCTTTGCCCTGCTGGCGCTGGCAGGGCTGGCCAGTGTCCTCCGACACTGAATAGCAGACCTCCAAATGCAAAAAGGCCCGAGATTTCGGGCCTTTTGCGTTATGGCTGCCGTGCTCGACACTACCATTCAAGCAGTTGGCCATGATCACGGACCTTTGCCGCTTCGCGCCCCTTCTCTGCGCCGGCTCGCGCGGGCTGCAGGGTCTGAACCGCCTCTTGGCGCTGCGCGACGTCCTTGGTTTGTGCGCGCTTGCGTTCCTCTTTCATGTCGACGGCCGTCGTCTTCTTCACTTCGGCGCCGGCATTCTGCAGCATGGTCTCCCGATCAGCCGTGACCACCTCGGTGTTGTCTTTGGCCCGCGACGCTGCCACGTAGGCCGCCAGCCGATTGAACACCTTGGCGCCAACGACACTCACTGCAACGATCTCGCGGTGGTTTGTCGCCCCCTGCTCCTTGTAAGACGTGTGGGCATAGGCGTGGTCCACGTAGCGCAGATCGTCATTCTTCAGATCAGAAGCGTGCTTGACCCGCGACCACTGCACCTTGGCGCCATGCTCATCGATCGCCGTAATTACACCGGCCGTGCCGTTAGCGATGCGCACCGGCTCCTTGTCCGGCCCCTGCAAATGTAGGATGGCGCGGGCCTCGACGCGGTCCCCCACGGCGTAGGCACGCTCCTCCCGCTTGGCTGGCGAGAACAGATCCTGGCGCTGCGGGTTGATCTCGATGCGCTTACCCCGGGCGTTGGTCGCGAGGATGCGGTTGGCCGGTACGTCATAGCCGACGACTTGAAGCACGTCACCCTTGGCCACGCCAATCTCCCGGTAGCTCTTACGGAAGACCAGGGTGTCGACTCCGTGCTGCCGCAACATCACTGCCTGTGTCTGCTCGGCCTTGGTCATCTTGGGGTCGTCGAGGTGTGGTTTGATGAACGACGCCGAGGAGATCTCACCATGCTCGGCCAGTTGCCGGTGAATCGCGGCGTTGATCTTCTTGCGATCGGCATTAGTGATTGCCACAACACCGACCCGGGGGTTGTCGACCCCTCGCGCACGCAGTTCTTCCAGGTTTGTCAGGTAGCGCGTCGCCACCGTGCTGGCCAGATCTAAATTGTCCACTTCCAATGTGTCGAGCCGGCCGATCGCCTTCGCATACTCGCCAGCCTTCATGTCGAGCAAGGCCTGCTTGGTCTGCGGGGTGGCATCGACGAAGCGCCGTGTCTCCTGCAGATAGGACACGTGCATCCCAGCATCTTGCGCTTGCTCGAATGCTCGGCCGGAAGCCACGGAACCGTGCTGCCTGACGTCGCCCTGCAACACCACCCGTGCGCCGATCTGACGCGCCAGTGACGCAATCTTCTCGGTATCCGCCGCGCCCGTCAGCGACGACTCGTCCATCACCAGGAGCGTGCGCTGCCCCTCTGCATTGCCCCAGCGCCGCAGATTGGCCAACTCAGCTTCCTTAACAGCGATCTCGCGCTGCAAATCCGTCTTCTCGCTTTGCGTGAGGTAGAGCGTGGTCCGTGCCGCCACCGCTTCCACGGTACCGACCTGCTCGTACGACGCCATACGCCGCCCCAGAGAGTCCGAAGCGCTCACCGCCAAGCCATAGGCGCGAGCGCGAAGTCGCTCGCCTAGCGTCGTAGCCGTTTCGCGTGCGGCAGCCGCGGCGTCGTGGTGACGGTTTGCCACATCGGTCAACACGACACCGATGGTGGTCACAAAACTGTCGCGGGATCGGAAGACTTCGCCACGCTGGTGATCGAACGTGTAGCGGTGGGTACCAAACCGCACGTCCTCTGCTGCGACCGCCAAGCGGTGGGTTTCCAAGCGGGCACTTGCGGTCTTGCGAAGCGCGGCGTGGCTCGTCATGGCAGAGCGGAGCTCGGCAAGGCGCAGCTCGGTCGCCTTGATGCGGTTGTCGCGTTTCGAAAGATAACCAGCCACGGTATCGCTTTCGATGCCGCTGTCACCTTCCAACTGCTTCGCTGCGGCCGCAGAAGTCGCCACCCCGCTCACGCGCCAGCCGCGCGCCTTCGCCACATCGTTCACCATCTCCAGGGCGGCAGTCTTACCGGTACCGGCATCGCCCTGGACGCCCTGAAAGCTATCCGGATGCATCAGCAAGTTGCGTGCGGCTTCCAATTGTTCGCCTGACAGCTTGAAGGGCGCCCCAAGTTCCGCCCCCTTCCTGGCTTCGAACGTCTGCACCGCTGCATCGAATTCCGCCTGCCCTGTGAGAACCACGCGGTTCTCCCCCATGCCGGCACGGATATGCTCACTCAGCCGCATCTCGGTTTCAATCGCGCGGTGGGTGGTGTACATCATGGCCCCATCGGTGTCGGTGCCACGTGCGACCAGAAGATGGTTTTTGATGTGTTGCTGGATGGCCCAGTCCACGTCATCGATGCCACCACGGCTGAACTTCACAGCTGCCAGCTCGACGTCGACCAGGCTGAAGGCCTGCTCACGCTCGGATAAGTGTTCGACGGCCCAAGACACGGCCCGTACGGCGGCTTTCTGGGCAACAGCGTCAACTTGCCTGGCGCCGGCGTTCCCCGGCAATCGGTCTGCACGCTCCCGCGTCTGAACAGCCTGCTCGACGCCCTTAGCGCGCTCACGTGCACGCGACACGATGGACGCGACGCTCAGACCCGCATCGCGGCCGGCGTCCTGCCAAATCTGCTGCAAGGCGTCCCGAGGCAGCTCCTGCTTGCGCGACCGGCTGTCCAGCGCCGCCGTCTGACGCGCATCAAAACTGGCACTGCCGGGCTCGATGCCACGCGCCAGCAGCGCCGCCTTAATCTGGTTCTTCCGGGTTGCGTACAGCTCGATGTGCTCCGGACTGAACCCCTTGATCTCAAAATCGACGCCGTTGTCGGCATACTCCAGCTCGTAGCCGGCACGCTTGAGGCCTTGCGCGAGTTCCGCCTTGTAGATGACGTCGGCCTTGGCCCGCAGCTTCAACATCTGATCGTTCGTCAGACTGCGCCACTTCTGGTCGGTCTCATCATAGACGGCTGACACAATGACGTTGTGGCTGTGGATCTGCGGCTCGTTCTCCCGATTGGTCTCGTGCATCACCGTGGCATAAACAAGGTTCTGCTTGCCCACCGACCGGTTGCGGCCGTTCTCGTCCTTCACCCGCACAATCGCGCCGTGCTTCTCCAGCCATTCCATGGCCCGTTGATTGGCCGCGAGGTGCGCATCGACGATGCGCTCGTCCTTGCCCACCAGGCCGGCAATGGAAACGCTCTTCGCTGGTGAGATGGTGAAGTCCATGCCGGCGCGGCGGTCTTCTCCCTTGCTGTTCTCCGCCAGATCCTGTACCTCACCCGTGGCCGGATTGAATAGCTTGCCGTTGAGCAGGTCGATGAAGGCTTCCCGCTCGACTTCCTTGCCTTGGATGCCCAGAATCTCGGCGCCACGCCCCTCCCACCTGGCCGACGCCTTCTCGTTGACGTAGTAGTTATCCGCCTTCTGCCCTGCGTTCTGGCTGAATGACTTGTCGTGATAGCGCGCCGCGTCGCCGACGCCTGCGCCAGAGATATGCTGCATCGAGATCATTTGCTGGGCTCCGCATCCGGGTAATAGGCCTTGGCAGTAAAGCCGGTTTCACCAGGCCGCAAATCAATCGGCACCCGGACCTGCTCGCTCTGCAGTCGGCTCGCATGAGCGTATTCGGTCGGTCCGAGCTCCAGCGTACGAACCGTGCGCTCACCGGCCTTCAAGAAGACACGTAAAGTCGGATAGACCGTCACCGGATACGAGCTCGTCAGCTGCATGCTGACGGTCGCCCGGCTACCCTCATGCGCCAGGACGGCCAGATGATCCACAGATACTTGGGCCAGCATTGCCGCCTCGGACACGAATTTCACTCCCCGGAGCGACTTCAAGTCAGCATCTGCCAGCACGGGCTGTCCCTCATAGTCGCTCGCGACCCATGCCACCCCGGCCGTCCATAGCTGGTGAAAGAAAAAGCAAATCACGGCAATAGCGAGGCCACCACCAATCAGCGCCCAACGAAGAAACAATGATTTCATGGGAACAACCCCCCTGCTGAAGATGCTTCGGCTGAAACAACTTGATTCTCCTGGGCCGACGACTTGGGTGCAGTGGAAGGTGCGGATTCCGACGCCTCTGCCGGCACCAATTCGCCGGTTTCCAGGTCCTTGACGACCCAGACTCCCGTCTTCTCAACAGCCGCTTTCGCTTCTTCGGCTGCCTTTGCTGCAGCTTGGCGCGCGGCTTCCGCTTCGGCACGCACGCTGGCCAGTGCGTCCTGATCCTGCGCCCGGATGACCTTGAATCGATCGTCGCGCGGCGGCATGTCTTGTTTGGGCTTAAATCGGTCCGCCCGCGCCCAGGGCCGATACCATTTCGGCAGCCAATTGCGATAATCCACGAAGGCGGGAGGGTAGTCGCCAGGCAAGCGAACATACGCCGTGCAGTCTTTCATACGCGTGATGTTGGTGGGCATGACCACCCACCTCTCTTGCTCGCCCTGGTTCAGTGACCCGCCGTCACGCCAATCGGTGACTGCCAGCGCCTGGCCTTTGCTGACAACGGCCACCTCCTGGCGCCCCAACCGCTTTGCAATGCGCTCTGCCAGATCCGGCTCCACGGCACGGAGCAGCGCTGCCGTACCAAAACAGTTCATCACCGTGGCGCCTCGATCTGGCCCCATCGACGTCACAAACTGTTTATCGGCCTGAATGGCGGCAGCAACGCAGACGCCATATTTCCGCAACTGCGCCTGCACCTCGTCGAGTTTGATATCGCCGAGTTTGGCGACTTCATCCAAGAAGAACCAATACTTGTCTTCGTGCACAACCTCCTGTTTGGCGGCAATGATGCCGAACGCAACGGTCAGGATCAGTCGGAACAGAGGCAAGAACATTGCCTGGGTGTCATCCGTCCCAACAATGAAGAAACGAGTGTCGTCATCCCGCTCGTAAAACTCACGCAACGACCAATTTCCGTCCGGAACGGCTGCAATGCCGTCCAGATAAATGGAGATCGAGCTGATGACGCCCTGGCGTTGCCCTTTGGAGTCACCGCCAACTGCAGAGCTGGCCACAGACTTCTGGATCAACAGTTCCAGTTCGTCTTCGGGCATGTCCAGAATCGCTTCCGCAATGATGCGGGTGTACTGCGCGCCACGCTGGGCGAGACGCAGAAGAATGACCGAGAAAAGCGCCCGCGCTGCATCTTCGAAGAACGCGCTTGCACCGTGCACCACCCCACCCTTCTTCGGTAAGAATGCCTCGGCCAGCGTGTTCGAATCGTACGTATTCTCCAGTTCAGCAAAGAGCGACCATGGCACCGTTCCTTTGATTGCCGGATTAAAGAAGATGTCTTTCTCAGGTCGGAAATACGCCTTGAAGTACTCGCCGGTTGGATCGTAGATCACGCATTTCTTGCGACGTGCAAACACCTGCTGCATCAGATCATGTTGCCCGAGCGATTTCCCGGTCCCTGGCGCGCCCGCAAACAAAATGCCCTGCATAGGTGCCTGCTTTGGTAGCGGAATATCGAGAATCTTGTAGGGGCCGGGTCCTTCCTTCTTCACGAGCTTTGCCAGTTCGGTAGGCGTCACCACATCCAAGCCACCATCGAGGCGCTTGTTTTCGCGCGCCTTCCGGCCCAATCGGCTCAGCGACCACCAGACCAGTGCATAGCCAACCACGGCGCAAGCACAACAAACCAGCAGAACCCGACCGAACATCGCGACACGTGGCGACAGGTTCGCCGACACAACGCGGAATTGATGTGGCGTCAACAATTGCACAGGAACGCCATCATCACGGACAACGGTGAGCACTCGCCGAACACCGTCCTCGTCCCGAATGTCCCATTTCCTAGCTGTCGTCGTGCTAACTACATGGGACATAACCCGTGCTTTGAGCAGATCCACATCGTGTGGTGCCAAGCTGCTGATCCACAGCACTAGAGGCAACAAGAAGCCGGGCAATGCGCCGGCCCACATCGCCATCGAAACCGCATGCAGGGTCAGCTTTACTCGCGTGAGGAATAACGCGCGCCCAGCACCCGCGTCAGAGATGATCTTGTCCGTCATTGCGTCTCCTCGACCTGTATTGTCGACAGGTCTCGCTCCTCAACCAGCGTCCAATTCGCTAGTCCGGAAGGGAAAAGTTCCAACAAATTGCCAGCCTTCTCTCCAAAGCTGTCACGCCAGCTCATGTCGCGCAGCAGCACGAAGTCGGAGGCGCGAACAACTGCATCGGCATCAATGATCACCAGATCACAACCCCGCACCTGTCCGGATTCCAGATGCGAATACTCGAACAACATGGCCTGGGAATCTCCCCCTTGGGGCGAGTAGACCAAGCAACGGGCGGCATAGGCGCCAACAGGCATATCAGCCACTGAATTGACGGAAGCAAGATCAACAGGAATCAGCATTTCATCGCTCGCTTGATGTAGCCCCATTTGCTTGGGAATTGCTTGTTTCGGTCTGGAACGTTCCCTTGTCATAGGTCTCACTGACATTGGCACCAAGATCAATGGCCATCCTGATATGCCCTTTCATCTGGGATCGCAACGTAGGGTCCGCAAGCGGATCAATTCCGACCGGCAAGGAAGCTGAAACCACGGCGGCGGCGGCCAGTACGTTGTTCTTTCCAAGCAACTCCAATGCACGATCAAGGCGATCCATCACTTCACCGTGCTGCCGGTCATATTTCGCTAATGCCTCAATCGTGAATGCGTAGACAACTGCTGGCACTTTGACACCGCGCGACTTCGCAATCCCCATCAGCTGTTCGTGCTCATCGTCGCTAAATCGCACATTCACTTGCCTATCGCGCATTTGAACTCCCAGCCCATCCAGGCGGCAAATTTAAGATAAAAGCTAGCAATTGCTAGGCAATCTAACTATTTGTTTTTAAACCGTTTTATGTAGAAACTCGGGCACCTCGCAAGCCACACTGAATTGTAGCGCGCTAGCGTAAAAACTTGTCGCAAAATCAAGAACTTGCGACGGTTTTTTGTGTTGCACGCTACGTGCGTAGTGTGTGTCCTTTTCCCAGGGGAGAGTTTGAACCATTGATTCACGGAATCAAAGGGAAAAACGCATATCCCCCCCTTG
>B570J29032_109958730_pt1 | contig 14672 bp, 15 predicted proteins | sample LakMenEpi16Nov12_FD_29032 | JGI IMG/M metagenome (IMG submission 29032)
GTATATATCAATACAAAGTTAGAATATACAAATAAAGTTATCCACATTCCATTGTTAATAACTTGGGGTTCACCTTCGGGAACTAATGTGGTTTGGCAAACTCTTGAGAACGAACCCCCTGATGGGATACTCCATTATTGTTTGGCAGGTCGGGTAAGGTATTGATAGTCAAAGGGTTAGGGGTAGGTAGGAGTGTAGGTAGGGATATACCCCCTCCCCCCTCCCGTATCCCCCCTTTATATAGTGTTTTAGGGGGGTCTATAACAGGGGGTCAATGCCACGACTGAAATTTTTCCAGAAAAAATCGGGGAAATTGATCTTACCCCCTAAAGTAGAAATAAAATTTTCCAGATTTTTTTAGGGATATTTATATACTACATGAAACTATTAGATACCATATACGAATCCGTTCTATTAGAATACTCATATAAACTCATTGACCAATTGGTAGATAAGTTTAGTGAGGAAGGTGTAGATCCCGAAGAAGCGAGGGAGTATATCAATTTGTTTCATAGGTTCTCTCAAGGACTTGATCCTAACAAAAGGGACATCATCAAGTATTCGTGGGACGAACTATATAGAACCGTTAATGATAAGAAAGATAGTAGAAGGATTAAGGCAGGGAAAATCGGGGACAAGAATATAGATAAGGATGATGTTGTTTATGGTAAGGATGGTGTGATGATATATAGAGGGGACAGTAAGGAGAAATGTATTAGATATGGTAATGGTTACAATTTATGTATATCTTCAAGAGGAGACGATAACAAATACGATGAATATACGAGTACCACAAGAAACTATTATTTTATATTCAACAATAACTTAGATAAGGATGACCCATTACATTTAATCGTTATACAGAGACTTTTATATCCTTTAACACGTGATTCAAGTCCATATGTACTATGGGATGCTGAAAACAGGTTGATGTTCCCCGCAGACAAATTACCAAGTTTCAAAACAATCGAATTGATATTACCTTGGTTAGAAGGACTTGAATATATCTTTGAATAATAAAATTAGAACTATATTTCTAATTCCTTTAATATTCCATACTACTTAAGGGGTAAAAACCTGTAAATGGAAATATATTTCCAAAATGAGAAAAAAAATTTCCAGAAAATTTTTGTGATATTTATACATATGAAGATAGTACTTACAGAATCCCAACTAAAGACCGTTATAGATGAATCATCACAGAAGGTTAGATACTTTGAAGGTGAGGAGTATGGTATTCCCGAGCAAATCGATTGGTTGATCATGCAGAAGGAGTTTATCTACTTGGGTCAAGGATCAGGTCATAAATTGAAGTTAATCAATAATATCATACATAATTTACAGAAATTAAAGTAGTATGAAGATCCTTATATCAGAACAACAATTAAAGAGTATCGTAAAGAACCAACAGAAAGGTGCAATACTAATTGGTGGTTTGGATGATAGAACAGACAAAAAAACAGGTGAACTTATCGATAAGACCATAGGTGAACAAATATCCCTATTAAAAAGTGCAAGTGGGTTCAGTAATATCATAGGTCTTAGGTATAGTACCTCAGATGGTGATATAAACAAAACCATATTAAATAACCCTAATTTTCCTATTGTATTATTCAGTGCAGGTTGTCAGAAAGCAGATGTGGTTTTAAATACTAATGGTGTTAACCCTAATAAAGTATTTCTTATACAACCATGGGCGGCAAGTAAAAAAAGAATGGACTACTATAATGGATTATCCATACCAAAGAACCAAATATATGTCGGTAAATTTTCAAGTACCGGTAATGGTATACGTGGTGCAACCCGTTGTCCCGAAGGAATGGGTCATTGGGAATCCCTTCCCGCAATTGGTGGAATGGTTTTAAAATTAAGATAATACATAAAGATACCTCGGGTTTGAAGACCCGACTTAGGACCGGGACTAGTTACATAGTACCGTTGGACACGAATTCGCTACTCGTGTCCTTTTTTAATATATTTATATAACATGAAGATCGTAATATCAGAACAACAACTTAGACGTATAATAACGGAACAATCATCTACCGTTGTGGTAAAGGGTAGTTTCACCCCTACAGTTCCAGTAACCCATATTGATTTTTGTGATGAGTTACACGCATTTCAGAGCACAGGTGGTAAGGATATTGGTAACATGAACGTTATTGTTGGTAATAAACTCGAAGAGTTATATAATAACGGTATGAACCCTATGGTTTCTAATGTAAGTGTATCCGTTAAAGATAATAAAGTAAATTGGACCTGTACAATTGTTCCTAGTCCCGATGGTAAAGCGTGGGTTGGTTTCACCAGTCGTGGTGCTGGATGTAATAACGACATTATTAAACGTGCCGAGTCAGTTTCACAAGGAAATGATATTGGGACCGCTAAGAAGAAAATAATGACTAAATTTAAGGAATCTAATATTGATATTGAGAAGGTTAACGATTTCGTGTATAAAGGTGGTAAAAACTCGTTTAAACAGGTCTTCTATCGTTATACTAAACCTAACTCATTTCCACCTGTAAATGGCCCTAAAACAACTCCTATTAACAAATCTAACAATACACCTGTAAGTGGTGGTAACGAGAACTACGATACTTTAAGAATTAACACATCCGATTTAACCTCATTCATACAAGAGGTTAGAACTAAGACACAAGGATTGACCGTTAGTTTGGGTTCATTAAAGACGGACATTACTCCTGATAATTGTTCATTTGAGATTTTATATGTTAAACCTGGTCGTAAGGATGTTAGTGGTACTTGTAAAAAGATTAAAAGATTTACGGTTGCATTATCCACACAAAATGAAGGTGAAGCCGCGGCAGATAATATTCTAAGTAAGAACCCCGAATCTAAAGTTATTCGTAAAGGTACATTTGTTGAGAATGGTAATACAAGAACTTGGAAGTTAATTGCCGTGATGTAACATACCACCCTAGGAGATCTTGGTATATAATATATTTATACATAATGAAACTAATTGACCTGTTAACTGAGGATACTAATGAACCAAGAGTTGTGTATTTTAATACCCCACATGGTTATAATGGTTCACCAGAAGATCATAAGATGATTAAGAAGATGATAAATGTCTATAAGGCCCTGTCTAAGGGTCGTGGCTTGGTTCAGATATATCATACCCTCAGATACCCACCTTTGGATGTATCCTACGAATTACCCCCTTTAAACACCACTGCAATCCTGATTGACTATCCTAGTAAGAGAGCACTTAAAGATGGTGAGGATATTGATTATACATTTGATGTTGTCGGTAAGGTGAAATATACCCTCCATAATTTTGAAACACAATATGATACCGACATTGATAGATTTATGATGCATAAGGGACATGAAATATCATTTGTCTATAAAAAGAGATTTGAGAACTTTGGTGTTGTTATCAGTTCTTAATTTCTGACCTCCGATAACCCCGTTCACGACTTTCCGACGCCGGAACCCCCGTTCGAAATTTATGTCTTTCTATTTTTGTGTCCGTTAATAATAGTGGGATATTTATATGTGTATATGAAACTATTTGATATTATATCTGAAGATGAGGAACTTGATGAAGGTTTTAAATCTGATGAACAATGGTTGGATGAATTAAAACGTAAATTTCCCGATTGGGATTATAGTAATGCGGTAATATATAGTGATGGTAGAAGAAAAAGAATAAATAATGTTTTTTGTACCATACACAATCATTCCTTTCCTGAAGAGGGTAGATCGGAGGGAATTGATATGGATAAACATAAAAATGGTACCGGTTGTTATGATTGTGGAAAGGAAGTATGGAAAGAAAAGTTTAAAGAAAAACGTACATACGGTAAAGAAGATTGGTTGGAAAAATTAAATGGGGTCAAACATTTCAAAAATAAATACGATTTCAGTAAATCAAAGTTTTTATTTGTTGAACCATTAAAAAATGGTCCATTGGTTACACACACATATTGTAAAATACACAAGAAATATTTTAATGGCGGTAAAGATGATCAAGGAATTAGAGCATCACATTACCCGGTTTGGAATTATCCGTGTCCACTTTGTAGAAAAGAAAGTCAATTTGAAAAAAATGCTATTTCTCATGAAGATTGGATTGATAGATTTAAATCTAATGAACGTAATAAAAAATATGATTATAGTAAATCAGAAATCTATTATGAAGAAGGTGATAATAAAGCAAAGGTATATAACATAAAGTGTAATGTAAAAGGATTAAATGGTAAAAAACACGGTGTATTTGGTCAGGAAGGTCTAAGAGCTTTAAATCATGCAAATGGTAATGCTCAATGTCCTAAATGTGAATGTGAAGACAAACAAAAAGAATTTATTCAACAATCAAATGAAATTCATGGTAACAAATATCTTTATGATAAAGTAGATTTTTGTGATAAAGATAGTATCATAAAAAAAGAAAAAGGTAATTATACTTCATATATTAGAAAAGTTTTAATTGGTTGTAAAAAACCAAACCACGGTTATTTTTTCCAAATTGCGGGTATTCATAAAACAGGTGCGGGTTGTCCTATTTGTAGAGAATCAAAAGGTGAGAACTATATTGATTCATTGTTAAAATCTAAATTTGGTGGAAAATATACAATATTAAGAGAAAACGATGCAACATTCAAAACATTAATGGGTAAAAAAGGATTATTACCATATGATTTTTATATACCTGAATTAAAAGTTCTCATTGAATATGACGGTGAACAACATTTTTATCCCGTTTTTGGTTCATCGGATTATACTAGAAACCTTACTTATAACACAACATTCACAAATGATAATTTGAAAAATAATTATATTAAAATTAATACGGAGGGTATTAGATTAATTAGAGTTCCGTATACGATGGAATTTAGTGAAATCAATGATTCGTTATTAGATGCGATTAAAAAAACACCACCAAATACAATTACGTATCTTGGTGAATATCCGAAAAGACATAATCGTAAGGAAGTTAAAAGTAAATTTAAAATAAACGAATCCAAATTATCCCTAATGAGTATATTAGAGTCATAATATCAATAACTTTTTATAATTTTAATATATTTATATAACAAAGAACAATATATGAAAAATAGAGTAATACGTTTAACTGAGTCTGAATTAAAAAGATATATCAATAAAGTTATATCCGAACAATCTACACCACCACCTACAGGTGGAGGGTCAAATTTCAATCAAACAACACCAAAAGTACCTATTGTTGGGGGAACTCCGACTGAAAAGTTGAGAGAATTGGTTGGTAAAGCGGTATTATGTAGAGCGTCAGATAATAGTGCAAGTTACAAATGCGTAATCAGAAGTGCTGGTCAAACTAAAAGTAATTATATTTATTTGACAGTAAGTTGTGAAAATGAACCCAAGGTTCAATGGATTAGATACTATGCTGATGATGATGACGAAAAAGAATTAACAGTAGGTGGTAGTTTGCCAACAAGACCTGTAACATGTAAAGGTTTAACTGATTGGTTACGTACAAATATTAAACCATATATGGAACAGTATGATTTTGCGAAAAAAGGTGGTTCTGACATGAACGCAGATTTTTCATAAATGATTTGATGAAAAGATATATAAACCCTCCACAACGGAGGGTTTTTTATTTAATATTATATTGGGATATTTATATGTGTATATGAAATTATTAGATATTATATTGGAAAGAATCGAATCAAGAACAAAGGAAGATTTTCTATTGAAGATGAAAGAACTTTTTCCTTATCGTAATGGTAGTCTTTATGATTTCGGTAATCAGGAAAACTTTACAAAAAACTCTACGGTAAATGTTCATTGTAAAAAACATAATGTTGATTTCTCTGCACTTGTTGAATATCTATTGAAAGGTCGTACAGGTCCAAATGGATGTGGTGAGTGTAAGAAAGATGATAGTCAAAGTAATGTTAAATCAACTAAAAATGATTTTTATAGTAAGGTAAAAGATATATGGAAGGATGAAAATGGAAATCCGTTATATATCTACAATAGACCAGGTTTGAGAAGATATACAGGTATTAATAATGAATTTGATTTTTATTGTCCTAAAATTGGTTCCGATGGAAAACCCCATGGTAAACAAAGTATAAAAAACGCACAACTTCACATATATCAAAATGTTGGTTGTAGAAAATGTAAAGACGAACAAGGAATTGTTAAACAAGAACCAACCAATCTTTCTCGTGCGGAGTTTATAAGAAAAGTTAAAGAGAGAATGAAATTATACCACATTCCAATAAGTTGGTATGATTGGAAGGGTATGGAATATTCAAATCCATCAAGAAATACTAAAATAAAATGTTTAAAACATAATGAAGAAGTCACAAGAGTAAAGGGTAAATATTTTTACACAGGTGTACCTTTATGTTCAGAATGTAATAGAATAGCGGTTAAAGAAAAAAAATTCATGGATAAAATTCATGAACTATATGGTGACAGATTTGTTTTATTATCAGATTATATCGGTGGTGATTCACCAATTACTCTTGGTTGTACTTTACACGGGAAAACTCCATATCCTGTCGTGGTAAAATCTCCATCATCAATTTGGAAAAGTACTGAAAAATTTGGGTCAATTCAATGTAAAGAATGTGATAGGGTTAATAGTTTAAATAATTACAAAAGAACGTTTGAATCCTCACAGTCTAACAGATCTATTAAATATACTTATCCAAATATTGACAAAGAATTTGTTAATGCGAACACAAAAATACCTATTGAATGTCACGTAAAAGGTCCTAATGATGAAGAACATGGAATGTTTTGGCAAACGCCCGCAAATCATTCTACGGGACAAGGTTGTCCAATATGTCAAGAATCAAGAAATGAAAGACATATTGGTGAACTATTAAGAAAAAATAAAATAGAATTTGAAAAAGAAAAGAATTATCCTGAACTTGGTAATCAAAAATTTGATTTTTATTTGCCTGAATATAATGTTCTTATTGAATATGATGGAAAACAACATTTTGAACCTACGTTTGGTAAATCAGAATACACTAGACAAATGAATTATAATATATTGTACGAAAGTGATAATATAAAAAATGAATTTATTAAAACTAATAATTACGGTTTGGGAATGATTCGTATACCACATACCCTTAAAGAAGGTCAATATGATAAATTATTAGAGAACGCATTGAAAGGTGGAGTTGAGAAAAATGAAATAAAACCATTGGGTGATTATCCGGAAAGAGAAACACCTAAAGAACCAGTACACCCTAAAAAAAGAGGCGAATCCAAATTATCGTTAATTGATACGTTAAAAAATATTTAATATTTATAAGATATGAAGAAAGTTATAAGAATGACCGAGAGTCAATTAAAGAAAATGGTCGAGAATACTATCAATGAACAATCAAGTAAAAACTACTTTGACGTATACAAAAAAACAGGCGGTGAATTAACACAAGTGTCGCCAAATCATATGATGGATAATGAGTCATATGAGGGACAGTCATATCATATATGGGATAATGGTCGTGTTATGAGTGTTGATAATTCTGATAAAACTAATAAACTAATGGGAACGATGGTTATCATTTCCGATAGTTCATATAAATTCGTGTGGGATAATGGATACACATATGATAGTGCGACCGATAAGGTTACTAAAACTGTTACTCAACCAAAGATTAATACAGTTAATTGTGCGCCTCAATTATTGGATATAACTAAAGGTAAGATTTTAAAATTCGGTTGTAAAACACAAGGTGTAAAGGAATTACAAACATTATTGGATTTTACAACACCGACGGGTTATTTCGGTAAAATTACAAAACAAAAAGTAATTGATTTCCAAAAAAAGAATAACATAGAAGATGACGGTATTGTTGGGCCCGAAACATATAAGGCATTAACACCTAATGCCGTCCCTGCACCAGCACAAGATGTAAAAGAATATGATGACATGTATGATGATGATTATAATGAGTTAGATAATTTATTCACTAACAATTTCGATACTGAAGATGATTACGATGGTGAACCACTTAGAGGTGACGATGAAGGGTTTAGTAATAAACTAAGACAAAAACAAATTCAAAAAAAGATGAGATTATCATCAACAGGTTTGGATACATACTATAAAGGTGGTGGAGATTTAAAATCAAATACAATCCCACGTGATCAAGACGGAGAAGAAGTTAAATGGTCACCTATTAGGAGTAATGAAATGCCATTAAACAAATACCTTGAGAAAAAGAAAATGGGTGATTTGGATGAAGACATTTCAATGTTAGATAGTTTATTTGATAAAGATGAAATAAATGAACAAAGTGGTGGAACGTATGAACAAATAAAGGCCGAGTGGTCTAAAGTAAATTCGGACGAGGATACAAGTACTAAAGGATTTGGTGAAGGTAGATCACCTAATGAAAGTATGGCTATGAGAATGGGTCAAATGAAGGCACGTACAATTGTAGCAAAAAAGGCGGCAGGAATTAAACCTTCAGATAATAAACCATTTTCCGCGACTGTAGGTGCGAGTGAAGTTGATGGTAAAATGTTTAACATGAATAACACGTATGTTTATTTGTGTTTAATGGATAAAAATTAAATTTAAAATATATGGGAACAGCAGCAAAAAAACCACGTGCTATGAGAAGTAGACGTTCAGGTGTTAAATCATTTAATATTGTTAAGAAAAACTTAGAAATCTTAAAGAAACTTAAGGGGTAATGAAAATATTATTAAGTGAAGATCAATATAATCGACTAATAGATGAGGAAAGACCTCTACCATATACTGAAAAAGAATTAGAAAGAATTAAAAAAAAGTATAAAGATAAACCTATTTCCGAATTTAGAAACGGAGAAGATAGTTCCGTGTGGAGTTATGTTTATCGTAAAGGTAATGATTATTATCAAGAATTCACTAAAGATATGGTTAGACCCACAAGTAATCATTTAAAATATACCGACGATGTGATAAGACAAATCACTAAAAAATATGATGGTAAACCTATTTCTGATTTTATTAGAGATTATTCAAGTTTATATACTAGTATTGGTTATAGAGGAAAAGAATACTTTGATGATGTCACTAAAAACATGACAAGAAAAATTAGAACTTGGACAGATAAAGAGATTGAAGATGAAGCAAAAAAATACGAACATATTAAAGACTTTGCCGAAAAATCGCCGAAAGCATTTGGGGCAGCCAAAAATAGAGGACCAATTGTTGTAGATCCAAAAACAGGGGTTGAAAAAAATACAATGGGATTCTATCGTAAAGTTACGGCACATATGACACCATTAGGTAATATGTATAGAAGATTAATATATGTTCATGAATTTCGTTATAGAAATGGTAAACCTGCGGCGGCTTATGTGGGTTTAACATATAATAGTGATAAAAGATATAAACAACATACAAGTGGGGTTGATCATAAACTTAAACAAAAAGATACACCTGTTACGTCTTTTATGAGACAAAACCCAACATTGAAACATACTTACAAATTATTGACGGATTATTTAGACAAAAATGAGGCGGTTATACAAGAAAGATATTGGGAGGACAAATATAAAGAAGATGGTTGGTTAATTTTAAGTGTTAAAAGAGCGGGTAGTTTGGGTGGTAATTTTAAAATCAGAGATCAGGACATTAAAGATTTTCTTGATTTATGTTATAGTAAGGGAATGACTTTAACTCAAATAAGACATAAATTTCCTAATCAAGTTAATATTGTATATGCAAGAAATTTACATTTACCTCCACACAATTATCTTGAAAAATTTGAAACATCAAGAAATAAACAATATACCGATCAATCGGCATTTGATGCTGCAATGAAATATAAAAGTAATGGGGACATATACGAAAAAGATAGAAAATTATATGCCGTATTAGGAAAAAGAAAATTACTACAAAAAGTAAGAGATGCATTTTCAAAACGTAATAAAAAGAAATGATGAAATTACAGAACATATTATTAGAGAAGTTAAGAGATATGGTATCTATACCTATCTATCATCATACCACTGAGGAACGTGCTTTAGGTATTATGAATAGTAATATGTTAAAAGGATCTAAACAATACGAGGAGGTTTTAAATTTAGATAGAACATTAAAACAATCCAAACATAAAACGATGGTTTCATTTACTCGTGATAAGAACTTTATACCAGATGGGTCTATTGGTAATTCTGGTGACGGTCCTCGTATTAAACCTGATATGTTGAACGTAATCTTTGTCGCTGATAGAAGTCGTCTTAAATCACGTTATAGGGTGGTTCCTTTTGATTATGGAACAATTGCAAATAAAGCTTGGATGGATACAGTTCCACGTACACGTAAAAACCCTGAGGTTGAGGAAAGGGTATTAACGGATAGAATATACCCATTGAGACAATACCTTACAAACATCATTTATACAGGTCAAGATCCCGAGGTACAGAAAAAGATAGATGAGTATCTATCTGGAATTAAGTAATATTTATATTTAATGAAGCTTCAGGTAACAGAATCACAATTAAAACTTATTGAACAACAACAGTTAAATGAACTGAAGTGGTTGGCTAATATACAATCTCATATTGTTAGAATGGACGTTCCATTAACACCATCTTTAGTTAATTACATTTGGGGTAAACAAAGAGTCACAACATTTCATATTGGAGATGTTCACGGTATTAATGATATGGGATCAATAGTTGGAACAAGAAAATCTTTATCTACATTTAGATTTATGGATAAGGAATTGGTTAAAAATATGAAAGGGGTTCAAACCGAAGGTGGAATTATCTACCAAATTGTAGGTGATTTACAATTCGATTCTCCAACAGATGTTATGAGCGCACCTGATGAGAAAGGTAGAAGATGGGTGAACATTAGAAGTTTTCCACATGATTTTCAAAATAAAGTTGAACATGAGTATGAAAAGTATGAGAAATTCAGACACATGGATGAACCTTCAGGGTCGGCAAAGGATTTGATAGAATACTATAGATTAATGGATCAATTGGTTCGAGAAAATGCGAAAGAAATACGTGAATATTTTACTGATATTAAAAAGAACAGAGGTGGTAGGGAAAGTTTATGGAATGAAACTGTTGTGAATAATATCGAAGTTAAGGACATATTATGGAAAGAAGATATTGTTGCGTTTTTAGATAATTGGGAAACAAAGGAACAAAGATTACGAGTACTTAATGAAATTGGTATAAAGTTGAGTTCAATCTCCACCGGAACGGTTTACTTGGCCGATAAAGGTGGCACATTTGGTTTTAGAGATATTAATCCCGTTAAATGGGTTGAACAAAGAGGAGGATTAACTAATTTTAAAAAATATGTTAAGAAATTCCATGTTGATAGTGAACCAAGAACAATACATATTAACGAAGACAAACCAAATCCTAATAATCCACCACATGTAAAATATGGTCAGGGTTATGTTTTAATTACACCCGACAAACCTATAGATAAAACTGCTTGTGTCATTCTTGGTGGTTGGAACAATACAGATGGTAATCATAAACAATTGGTAAAGTTTATTCCTGAAAATATACAGTATAAAAAAACAATACTAATTACTTTACCCGGATCGACAATGGATGAAATTCAAAAAATATTAGGGAACACTAAAATTAAATCTATAATAGGTTTTGAAGAGGGTGGGACTAATGCATGTAAGTACGCAGGTGAGTATGATTTAGTTGGGTTAATTAATCCTGTTTTAAATAAAGATTCACGTAGATATCATATTAACGATAAAAGAGTTTTCATGTTGTATGACCCAAATAGGAATATTTTAAATGGTAATAAAATTGAACGAGGAGAAAAATACCAAAAAGAATTTGCCTCAATTATGACGGGTAATGCTATACCACTTAAAGACTATAAAAGTGAAAATATGTTAACTTATTTCCTTAATAAGTTTCAAAATAATATTTAAAATTATTTTAACATACTTTTAATATTTTTACCATATGTACCTTTTGGACAATCTGGAGGTGGACAATAGATATCGCTCAATTTGTTAATATATGTTTCTTTTGGTAATTTGCTCATACCATTACTATCTTGCCACAATTTATAATCTTTAACTGAATCTTGCCAATTATTATAGGCAGCATGATTTCCGTGTAATTTGTGTTTACCAATTGCCGTTGTTGGTCTTAGTTTCGCCAATTTCATACCAAATAGATTATTATTATCGTAAAAAATTTCACTTTTAAAATGTTTACTTTCCCATTTTGCTTGAGCTAATGCAACATCAGGATGAACAATATTTAATTTTTTAATTTCAGCTTTTAAATTTTCAGGTGTAAAAGGTAATGGTTTAGGTTCAGTACTTTTCGGTGCGTCATTACCAAATTTAGATTTAACATAATCAACCGCTGATTTACCCATATCAAAAGCCGATTTACCAAGATTAACAGCATTTAAACCGTCTATTTGTTCATTAATTAACCTATCAAGATCACTTTTTTTAATTCTAATAATTTTCATATAAAAATAAATATTTCTATAAATATTTTGAATATTCCAAAATATATACTTATCTTTGTGGTGTAAATTAAAAATATATGAAAAAATTTTATTATTTGGTATTGGTCATTTTAACAGTAAGTTGTTCTAAAACCTTGGAAACCAAGACAATAACTCAACCTATTGGAGACAAGGGTTCGATTGTTTTATTGTCCGTTAACTTGGAGAATCATGTTGACACTTTGTCTATTAGTGGGGTTTACGAACCAAAATTAATAGCAACATACTCTAATGGGTATAAATCTAATGTTAGTGATAGTGCGACTATTACAACATCAGATCCGACCGTTTTTAAATCTAATAAATCGTACTACGGAGCAAAGTCAGGTAAGGCGATATTTGACATTAAATTCAAGGAATATACATTCAAAGATACCGTTACGGTTTCCGAAATAGAGTATGTTGATATGTCTAAGTTCTCGTTCTTAAATACACCATCTAATCCAAGTGCCAATATTGTTGTACCAATTGTTGTTATTAATTATTACCCCACTTTAAATGGAATTGACATTGATACAAAAAGAGCACCTGGTTTAGGTACCGCATCTCCAATAACTTTGGATGGTATTAAAGAAAAAACTGTTCAATTTTTAAATTTAACAAAATATGGTTTAGAACAAGGATCTAAATTTAGGGGATATAATAATCCATCTCAAACTTCATCCGTATCATTTAAGGTTGTTAAATACATAAATGTTTATGAAATTAAAAAAGGAATGATGGACAGATTAGGTGGAGTTGTTTATCAACCTGACTATGTTGAATTATTTACTAAACTTAATTTGAAACAACTTGTTGAAAATGAAGGTGTAAAAGAAGTTTGGTTTTCATTAAGACCAATTAGTAATGAATACCCTGTTGTTAAAAATGAAAATATAAGTCCAGAAAATTTTATAAACCTTCCCGAATCTAATATGTCAAGTCCAACGGGAGACGTATCAAACAGTGTACGTTATCAAAATGATTTACCCGTTTACAATAAAACATATGTTGTTTATGGATATAATTTGGAAACGTCATCTGCGAACATGATACATAACCGAGGACATCAAATTGAAGCACAATTATCACATTTAGATGGTAATTTTTGGGGAAATCATTCAAATAAAACTGATGGTTATGGTGATAGTACTCGTTTAGGTTGTACACACAAACCACCAAATACAACAAAAGATTATGATTGGAATAACAAGTCTTTTGCTATGAGTGATATTGAAGATTGGAAACCGACAGGTGGAACAAGAAAATTAATTAATAGTGATAGATGGATGAACATTAACTATACTCCCCCTACGCCAGTTAATTCTATACCTTACGATCCAAATGATTCTCAAATGAAATGGTTAATATTTTGGCTACAAAGTATTCCAAGTAATAACAGTAATATAAGTGGAGCGTCAAATTGGTGGGATTTATTTTACAATTGGGATGATGCAATAAAAAATAGAAAAAGACTTACGTTTTAAAATACCCAGTATTATACTAGTATTAATATATCTAGTTTAAAACCAGTCTAGTATACTAGATAAATACTGGAAATTTTATAAAAAAATTAAATAATCTTTTAAACCTTTTTCTAAATTATATTGAGGAGTCCAACCGACCATCCAATTTTCAGAATTACTTTTAGTATGAAATTGATATCCCTTTGGGATATCTTTTTCATTATGGTAGGTGTATGGTATTTCTAATATGTCTAATACATCTTCAAAAGTTCTAGCATCCCCACTACCAACCTCATACCATTGACCTTGGTAATCTTCAAACCATTCCATGGCAAATAAATTCGCACTTATGATATCTTTTACATATACAAAGTCTCGTTGTGGTTTTTTGGGGAATAACTTGATTTCTTGACCCTCTTTTTGTTTTTCCAACATTTGATACGCCACCGACGCCATCTTCCCTTTATGGTCTTCTAATGGACCGTAAACGTTAAAATAACGTAAAGCAATACCCCCACATTTAATAACATATTGTTCTGCGGTATATTTGCTCCAACCATATAGATTTGAAGGGTATTCATCATTTGTACCGTAGTTTGCCGCTGACGATGAGTAAATAAACTTTTTACCCAATAATTGACACCATTCCGCAACTCTACGAGTAAACTCAAAATTACGAGTCATCATGTAATTCACATCAGTTTCCAAGGTATCCGAACAAGCACCGAC
>B570J29032_109958729_pt1 | contig 14666 bp, 9 predicted proteins | sample LakMenEpi16Nov12_FD_29032 | JGI IMG/M metagenome (IMG submission 29032)
CCTGCAAAATTATCATTTCTATCTGAGCGACCAACACCAACCATATATGGACTTGTGCAGCCAGTTGGCATATCACCCGATACATCAACATTGAGGTTTGCATTAGTAGTTGCCCCGCAGTTAATAATACCTTGTTGGCCCAAAGTGTTATAAAAGCCACACCAAATAGGATAGTTGGCTGGATTAGCAGCGTCAATACCCCATGAAGCGTTAGTTGCCACAACGAACGCACCTTGCGCGCCATTGGTTTGATTGTATCTTTGTCTAAGTGTTAAAGGATAATTATAAGCAGCAATAACTGAAGACTCAGAAGAAATGTTATATCCTTGTACATTTAACATCTTTACTTTCCAATTTGCACCTACAACTCCTAAATTATTATTACCTTTTGCTCCGATCATACCTGCCACGCTCGTGCCATGGCCAGTTGAACTACCTGTTAAAACGCCCGTATTTGTATTAACATTCCAGCCGCGAATATCGTCTATATAACCGTTGTTATCGTCATCAATACCGTTACCAGCTATTTCACCGGTGTTAATCCAATGATTATCAATTAAATCAACGTGAGAAAAATTTACACCTTCCAAAATGCAAACAACTATATCATGACCTAAGGCATTTGTGCCCCCTGTGGTGATGGTCCATGCCTCATCGGTGTCTATATCAGCGTCTTCTGTACCATTGTTAGCGCCAGTATTAACATGATGCCATTGTTGGCCAAACTGCGTGTCGTTTGGTGTATTTCTTATTTGTACAAGATGGTTATTTTGTGCTAATTTAATGGTGTTTAAATTTTGTATCATGCGTAGGGCGGCCATTTGACCAATGGTTTGTGCATCAAATTTAACTAACCAAGCATTGATAAAAGGTGAAAGTTCTTTTACAGCCCTGAAATTATATAAGGATGGTAAAGGATCAAATAATTTAGAAACATCTGTTGCTGGGTCAACTTGAATAATTAATTCACCTGGTATAAAAGGCTCTTGTTCTGCCGTCCGCATTTGCGCAAATGAAATAATTTGTAGGGAAAGGCCGATAATCAGTAAAATTTTTTGATAGTTTTTTTTCATTTGTAAAAGTTGTTGGTTAGCAAATATATTATTTATTATTTGATTTTAAAGGTTTTGAAATGCTGCCTAAAACATCTTTGTATAAAGTATCAAAATCAAAATCCTCACTTAGCCCCATTCTGACTATAACTAAATCATCACTGGGAAAAATTGCCACTTTTTGGCCTTGATAGCCGCTAGCATAAAACATGTCTTTGGGAGCATTCGGGAATTTACCGCCCGCGTTTAACCAAAATTGCGCACCATATTGACCTTTAGAAGTAGGTGTGGGCGTTGACACATATTTGGTCCAGCTAGGGTCAAAAATTTGCTCACCGTTCCATTGACCGCGATGTAAATACAACAAACCAAATTTAGCCCAATCTCTGGTAGTCGCCCAGCAGTAGGAAGATCCGACATAGTTCCCGCTCATGTCTGTTTCTAAAATAGCACTAGTCATGCCAATCTTATCAATTAAACTGTTGTACCAAAAATCTAGGTAGGCTTGATGATTGGCAAATTGTTTGCGAAGAATACCACTTAGCAAATTGGTCGTACCCGAAGAATAGATCCAGTGATTATTTGGTTTGCCTACCAAAGGGTTTTTTTGCTGTACGTTGGTCATATCCTTGGCTTGAAATAGCATTTGTGTCACATCTGAAATCTTCGTATAGTCTTCTTCCCAAGCTAAACCAGAATTCATTTGTAATAAATTATGAATCGTTATTTCTTTTCTCGCATCATTTTTCCATTCGGCAATTGGTGCCGTCTGATTAATATTTAATTTACCTTCTTTTTGTAAAATACCAAAATAGGTGCCAGTAATACTTTTGGTCATCGACCAACCCAAAATTAGTGAGTTTTTATCAAAACCATCGGCATATTTTTCAGCTATTATGTTGTCTTTATAAACCACCAAAATCGATCGACTTTTTTTATTGTCATTTGAATTATTCTGAAAAGCGATAGCAATGGCTTGCTTAATTTTTTGATAATTAACATTTTCAAAAATGGTATCGTTAGGTTCTAAATGACCATACGGAAACGGTAAATTTGGGCTAAACTTAGTCCTTTTTGGTACCAAATAAGGTTTAGCTTCATCAAAATCGGCTGAAATCAATGTAGCACCAAGACCTTCTCTATAGATGGCTTTTCTTTTTTTAAGCCCAAATATTGTAGAAAATCCCATATTTTTTTTAGTCTCAATACTATTTTCTGCGAGATTAACCATGTCAATATTGTTGTCTTCTGCTGCAATAGATATTAGACTTCGTTGGTCTAAAAAATAACACGACGCAGTACTTTTGGCAGAGAATCCAGTAATTAAATCAAGTTTTTTATAAGTTGAAAAACCAAAATATACGATAAAAACCAAGGCGATGGCAAGGATTAATTTTAATGATTTTTTCATCTGTTTATTTTTATTGTTTTATATTGGTCTCCCGATAGCTATCGGGAGGAACACCCATAATTATGTTTCTGCGTGTAAAAGATAAATTTACATGGGTGTTTCATTTGAAAAGATTAAGTTTTTTAAAACAAAAAAGGAAGTTAGTTAAAAGTATCGCTTGATTTACCATTTACTTCTCTAAAACCCCACCTTTAGCACTCACCACTTTAACCTTGATATTACCAGTATTTCCCGAAACCAGCCATCGCACTTTAACCGTTTGCATGCCCATAATATTGTCAATTTCAATAACCTCTGGTGCAAATTTTTGTTCATTAAACAGGCCTAAATCTTCATTTTCTACCTTCATACCAGCCATTACTTTTGCACCTTCTAAACTCAAATAGTTTGGTGGTGAAATTTTGTTTTTCACATCAAAGGATGAATGGGTTGGAATCATGCGTGAATTGAAAACGGTGGCCGTCACCGCTGACATATTATTATCAATTTTTGTAATTTTTACCTCACTAATTTCAATTTTTGGCGTTTGATAGGCGTGATAAAGCGTAAACGCCATGTTGCGATGCGCCTCTTCTTCAAGTAAAAACCCAGGATGATTTCGAATGTAATTTTTCTTTGGCCCACCAACTTCAATTTCTCCAAACTGCGGATGATTAAAGGTTTTCCAAGCGACATAACCATCGCCAAAAAGCAAATATTTATCAAATTGATTGAATTCATCATTTTCCCAACGACTCCAGCCTTCACTCTTTTTATTAAATAATTTATAAGAAGTCATGAGTTCATTACTAAAGGTGAATATACCTCTTGTTAAGCCAAGAAAGTCAATTTCACCACCATAAACGGTGTATAGATCCTTATAGAGCACATAATAGTTATAACCTGGCACCATTTTTTCCCCCAGTTTTCCAATTTGGTCATAGACTTCATTGTCCGAGCGAGAATACAAGTTTTCATCTTCTTTGGCGCCCGGGCCCCGCAAAAACATGCCACCATAATTGTGATAACTTTGTGCACCTGCAATATTTGAATGGTTTACAATAAAGTCTTTTACAGCCTTTGTTTCTGTCAAAGTACCTGGGTAAAACAAAGCACCATTTTGTACATAGTGTGGTTGCCAATTCCATGCCCAATCACGATTTGGATCGTAGCCACCCTCGTTATCTTCGCTTACCTGACCATCACCATCAACATCGATGCCTTCATAGCCAAGCATTTCATAGTCGCCCACTTCGTCGCCCTGTAATTGAATCATTCGGCTAGGAAATTTAGGGTCAATTTTATAACGACCTGTTTTTGATTTTCTTCGCATCATGGTAATCTGTCCATCTTTGTCTAAATCTTGATAAGTATCTTCATCAATGGCACCATCACCATCGTTATCAAAAGGTCGCTGACCGGATCGGGAGGAATTTGGGTTGTTAGGTTTATGAATGAAATGCTCTTTAGAATCTGGTGAAATATTTGGCAAAATATAAAAAACTTTGTCTTGCAGCAATTGTTTAATAAAAGGTACATGGTCATAGTTTTCGCATAAATACCATGCAGTATACAGACAAACTTCAACACCATTTTGTTCATTGGCATGAATGCCGCCGTCAATATAAAAGGCAGGTTTATTTTCTGTTTTTCCTTGTTTAAAGTCGGAGATGGTCAATGCATAAATATCTCTGCCTTGATAAGATTTGCCAATGCTTTCCACCTTTATTAGGTTTGGATAGGCCTTTACTAAATCATTTTGAAATTTTTCTATTTGGGCATAATCGTGATATTTGCGCCAAGACATAGGTACTTTTGGATTGGCAGGCGAACCGATGGCACGCATGCCTGTCAACTCCTCATTAATCGATTTTTGGGAAAATGAAAAGGAAGAAAGTATGATAATGAGAATTATTGAAAGATTTATTTTGTTCATTTGAGATAAGTTTTTAAATCAGTTTGTATGTGACCACCTTTTATACTTTTTACTTGAATATTTGCTTTTGAAAGTTCGCCTTTCACCAACCATTGTACAGTTATTTTTTGCATGCCGTTGATGGCTGTGATTTCTATTTGAGCTGGTTGATGTTTTTGTTCAGTGAAAAGTCCTAGATCTTTGTTTTGCACGGTCATACCAGAAACCACTTCTACACCATCAATGGTTAAATAATCTGGTGCGATGATTTTGTTTTTCCAATCAAATTCTGAATGCGTAGGCATGATGCGAGAATTAAAGACGGAAACCGTGATCAAGGCATGCTCGGTATCAATTTTATCAATTTTAATGTCTGAAAATTCAAGCTGTGGGGTTTGATAGGCGTTGTAAACGGCAAAAGCCATGTTGCGATGCAAGTCTTCTTCAAGCATAAAACCTGGATGATTGCGGATATAGTTTTTCTTTGGCCCACCAATTTCGATGTCACCGTATTGCGGATGTTTAAAAGGTTGCCAATCTACGTATGCATCATTAAAAAGCAAATATTTATCAAACGCATTGAACTCATCGTTTTCATTGCGGTTGCTACTATTTGGTTTCTGATTAAACAATTTATAAGAAGTCATCAGTTCAACTGTAAAAAAGTAGATGCCTCTGCCTAATTCAAACCAATCGCGTTCGCCGCCTAATACTGGATATAGGTCTTTGTAGCCCACTAAATAATTATAGCCTGGGACAAGTTTTTCACCTACTTTCCCTAAGTGATCAAAAATAGCCAAATCATTGGGACCAAATTTATCTACATCTTGTTCTGAGCCAGGTCCGCGAAGAAACATGCCGCCATAGTTGTGATAACTGCAAGCACCATTAATATTGGGATGATTCACTACAAAATCCTTTATGGCTCTGGTTTCTGACAAAGTGCCAGGATAAAATAAAGCACCACTTTGGGCATAATGCGGTTGCCAGTTCCAAGCCCAATCTCTATTTGGGTCGTAGCCACCTTCATTGTCTTCATTCACTAATCCATCGCCATCCATATCATAACCTTCATAGCCGAGCATGTCATAATCGCCAATTTCATCATCTCTAATTTGAATCATGCGCGTAGGATATTTGGAATCTTGCTTGAACCGACCCGTTGCAGATTTTCGGCGCATCATGGTAATCTGACCATCTTTGTTGAGGTCATTGTAGGTATCTTCATTGATTAAGCCATCGCCATCCACATCAAAAGGGCGTTGACCTGAGCGTTGTGAATTGGCGGTATTTGCTTGATAAATAAAATGTTCACGAGAATCGGGACTAATATTTGGTAAAATATAAAATACTTTATCTTTCAGCAGTTGTTGAATAAACGGCATATAAGCATGATTTTCGCATAAATACCAGGCTGTGTAAAGACAAACTTGCACACTATTTAATTCATTGGCATGAATGCCGCCATCCATATAAAAACCAGGTTTTTCTTTATGATTTCCTTGGCTAAAATCTGTAAGGGTTAAGGCCCATAGATTTCTACCTTGAAAGGATTTGCCTATACTTTCAACTTTTACTAAGTTTGGAAAGGCTTTTTGCAGCTTGGTTTGAAAATCTTCTATTTGCTTTTGGTCATGGTATTTTCGCCAGCTCATGTCAACCTTAGGGTTTGCAACTGATCCGACAGCTCTCATACCATTGAAATCATCTTGAAGGTTTTGCGAATAGTAGGGTATTGATTTTGAAATCAATAGTAGGATTAAAATATTAGATATAAATTTAGTCATGTTTTTGATGTTTTAAAATGTAGCTACTTATTTCTTCAACTTTTTTAACAAGTTCTTCATTAGATGGGAAGAATTGATTTAAGCTCTTTGGTAAATTTTTAGATAATTTGTAAGTAGCAATGCCAATTGGTTTATTGATGTCTTGTAAAGCAAATTCCACGGTTGTTCTTTCTTTAGATTTACAAATAATAATGCCAATACTTGGATTTTCATGCGGTTTTTTGATTGTCTTATTCAAAGCAGATAAATAAAAGTTCATCTTACCCGCATATTCTGGTTCAAATTCATTTATTTTTAATTCAATGGCTATTATGCATTGTATTTGTCTATGGTATAGCAATAAATCAATTTTATGAACTTTGTCATTTACTTTTAATGGGAATTGATTTCCTATAAATGTGAAATCTCCTCCTAATTCTATTAGAAAATTTCTAATGTTAGTCAATATTGCTTGTTCTAATTGAGCCTCTGAATGCGGTTCTGTTAAATTTAAAAAATCAAAAATATACTCATCTTTAATTAATAGTTTTGCATTTTTAGATAGACCATTTTTCAAAGTACTCTCAAAATTTGTTTGACTAATTAATGTATTTTCATAATTTTGATTATCAATTGCATTTATTAATAAGTTTTTAGACCATTGATTTTTTTTGGTCATATTCAAATAGTAAAGCCTTTTATTCTCGTCTTTACATTTTTCTATGATGATGATATGATGAGTCCAAGATATTTCTGCCACTAATGGTGGCAGAATTAACCGGCTTTTATAATATTGCTCATAAAAGGTTCTCATACGCCATAAATTTCGCGCCGAAAAACCTTGTATGCCAACAAATTCTTTTTGAAGTTCAATAGCTAAAACTTCAACGATAGATTTACCCCAACCAAATTCATTTTGTTTTTCAAGTATATTTTTTCCAATGTTCCAATAAAGTTTAATCTGTTCTTTATTAACTTTTTTTAGCGCAAGATATTGCGCACGTTTAATTTGTGCTTTAATCTCTTGAACAAATGCTATTTGACTTTTTTCTAACATTAAATTAAAATTATATTAAACTAATTCAAATTTAATTCTAAAGATGCGTATCCAGTTGTTGCACAACCTGTTTCAATCGTAACTTTTCCTTTCCCGCTCACTAGCCAACTATGTGTAACACTTTGGTTTGGCAATAAAGCATTTTGAAGTTGAACTTTGCGACCAGCCAACATTTTTTGATTGCTATTCAGCATGATTTTTGTTCGAATCCGAGAGGTGAATTTCAGCTTGTCGTTAATTTCTGAGTAGGAGGGCAGGAAGCCTCTATTGGTTGCCATGATGGTGATGCGGTAGAGGTCAGTGCTTACTTTTTCTACTTTTTGCTCAGTAATTTCATGCGTTGGCATGTTTTTGACGTAGTTGCCGACGAAAGCCAAATAAGGTTCGGTCAATTCAGTAAGATATTTTACTGGCGGGTTATTTTGCGCATAAGGTTTGATGCCGCCAACTTCAACTTTTTGATTTGGAAAATCTGGATGTTTGACTTCTTTCCAGTCAACAAACAAATCTTTAATTTGTTCTTGATCCGCCCATTTCAGAAACAACTGCTCCTCTGAATCGGTTTTGTCTTTTTTAGGCTCTTTGGTTTTTTTTGAATCAACTTCTTCTTTAGTTTCTTTAGATTCTTTAGTTTCTTTTGATTCTAAACTTGGCCACCAGACTGGTGTTGAGAAACTATATTTACCCGCATGATAATAAGCCGTGTTGGCAAAACTTCCAGCAGTTAATGGTTTTTTTGGCGCGTTGGTTAGTTTAACATGGTTGTTGAATAATTTTGACGTGTTTTCTCCAAACTTGACGTCTTGTTCTTGCCAATTTTTGATGATGCGTTCCTTGGCTAATTTGGCATCATATTTTGGGGCTTCAGATAAATTATTTTGTGGACCAAAAGTAATGACCGAGTGAATATGGAGATTTGCAAAAATAAAATCCATGAGGGTACGCGTTTCGTTTTCTGAAGCTGCATATTCGCCCGCATGAGGTTTAAAGAAAGGGTATTCAAATGCGAAGTTTTTGTCAATATTTACGCCATTGGATGGGTCTTCATTAAAGCGACCATTTTTATTATTATCTATACCTTCTGAATAAATTGAATGTGTGCCGATTTGGTTTTTGGCGGCATCGGCTTTGACCATCAAACGCAAATCATCTGGATTAACAACGTGATCACCCATATTTGTAGTAACTCGCATTTGTGTGATTAAGCCATCATTGTTGAGGTCATCATAAATATCATCCGCTATTTTGCCATTGCGGTCGTCATCAGTTAATCTATTATTGCCAGATTTTTCAAATTTAGTTTTGGCAAAAAAAGCATCGATGGCATCTGGGTTTGCACTCGGAATGATGTAAAGAGACCGATTTTTTAACCAATCAGGTTGCGTATTGATAATCTTTTCTGCTAAAAAAACCGCCATTTGTGTACCTGCTTGATGACTGCCATCCAAACCTGCTACGATAAGCAATGCGGGTTTTGATACATCACCAATTTTTAACGCCCACAAATCTTTGCTGCCAAACGATTTGCCGTAGGATTCTAATTTCACATTTGAATATTTAGATAATCCTTGCAGTTTTGTAGTAAGTTGTTGATAATTGAGGTACTGGTCTTGTGCGTGACTGCGGAATGAAAGGCATACAAGACAGGCTACTTTCAAAAAAATAAATAATTTTGACATAAGTTTGGATTGGTAAAGTTAAAAAAGTTAATTTTGTGTAAAAATAAAAATAGAATTTATTTTTTTGATAACAATAACATTTTTTTATCATTTATTAATGAAAATAGCCATTATCAACGGTCCAAATTTGAATTTACTGGGAAAAAGGAATCCAGAAGTATACGGACATCAAAGTTTTGAAGATTTTTTAGAGACATTAAAAGTTAAATTTCCTCTAATTACTTTTTATTATTTTCAAAGTAATATTGAAGGCGAACTGATTGTTAAGCTGCATGATATCGGCTTTACTTATGATGGCATCATTTTGAATGCTGGAGGCTACACACACACGTCTGTAAGCATTGGCGATGCGGTTGAAGCTATAAAAACACCAGTCATTGAAGTTCATATCTCGAATACTTTTGCTCGAGAAGATTTCAGACATCAGTCATTTATTTCAAAGCATGCTAAAGGTGTTGTGGTTGGTTTTGGTTTGAAAAGTTATGAATTAGGTGTCATAAGCTTATTGGATGGACGCATTTGATTAATTACTCGACTGCGTCTCGTGATCCTGGGTAAGGTAAACCTTTATCTCACTTGTTTATTATTTTTAGCGGTGTTCGATGAATTGTCATTTCCCATAACAAAAATCCCTCAAAATATTTCTGAAAGTAAACTTTCAAATATTTTGAGGGATTTTTGTTATGTGGGGAGAGCAGGATTCGAACCTGCGAAGGTTTCCCAACGGATTTACAGTCCGTCCTCGTTGGCCGCTTGAGTATCTCCCCGCTACCGCTTACTGAAGTAGTTCGGCTATTTTACTTTTTAGGGCATCACCCTTTAAATTCTTCGCAATGATATTACCTTTCTCATCTAATAAATAAGTAGTAGGAATAGAGGTTACTTGATACAATTTTGCAGCGATATCATTTTGCGGATCTAATTGCGCAACATGATCCCAAGTTAGCTTATCTGCCTGAATAGCTTCTAACCATTTAGCTTTATCTTGGTCTAATGAAATACCAATAATTTTTAAACCTTTATCTTTAAATTCATTATAAGTCGCTACAACATTCGGATTTTCTTGTCTGCAAGGGCCACACCAAGAAGCCCAAAAATCTAATAAAGTAACCTTTCCAAGATTTTCACTCATTTTATAATCTACTCCGTCTGCAGTTTTTGAAGTAAAATCAGGCGCTTTTTTACCATTAGCTAATTTTGAAAGATTATCAAAGGTCTTTTTTAGCTCTTTACCAGTTTTCATTTCTTTTAGAGAACCGTCAATGGCATTAAATAATTTAGCGACCTTTTCCATCTTAGCCTCTGGATTCATTGATAAATTACTTAAAATCATTAAATTGATAAAAGCCTTAGGATTTTTTTCAACAAAATCATATTGAAAATCATCCATTTCTTTTTTGATTGGCTCATACAACTTCATGATTTCTTCAATTGCGGTATTATCGCCTTGTTGCTGCGCTTGCTGTGCTTGCATGATTTTCGCCATATTTTCTTTTTCAAACTTTTTGCTTTTTTTCGCAAATTCATTCATTTTGCTGCTATAAGTTTGTAAAAAATCATTATTGTCTGTTCCGCTAATTTTACTTAAATGGGTCGAATCTTTATCAATAGTTAAATTTATTTTACCATTTTCTAAAATAAATATTTGATTGACATTTTGTCCATCTGCCGTTACTGTTGCAATTGATATCGCTTCGGGTAACTTGCCTTCAAATAAAAATTTACCATTTTTAATTTTGACAGTGTCAATGGTTTTCATAGCCATCGTTGAATCTTGTACATTGATAAACAATTTAGTATCGTCTTTCAAACCTTTAACAGTTCCCTCAACTTTATACTCACCTTCTTTAACTCCACACGATATAAATGTTAAAATCGTAACAATAGATAAAATTATATTTCTCATTTTAAAACAGCTAAAATTAATGTTTGATTTAGCGGGTGCAAATGTAAAAAATAAATGTTTAAAAAACAGTTTTTCATTTATTTATTTTGAATCTCAGCAGCTTTAAGCATAAAATAATGTAAATCAGTATTTTTTATAAAAGGTATATGTTGTTCGCTACCAGGACCAAACATAGCAATTTCCACATAATCTGCAGAATGTTCAGTGCCAATCCAACCCACACTAGTTTTACTTTTTTGTATTTGACTTAAGGTTGCAAATGGTAATTTTTTATAATTATAAGTACCATCTTCATCAGGTGATAGACCTTTATAATAGGCAATTATTTTTTTCACTTCTTCATCATTCAATTCTAAATTTTGATTGCTTTTAAATTGATCCTTCAATTCATTTTCAGTGACATCTGGTTTGAAACTATTCAGTAGTGAATCGTTTGTCCGTTTAAAATTGGCGATATTGTCAAAATTTTTATCAGCTTCTTTGCCATACAGCAAGCCAGGGTTGGCATTTCCATGGTCGGTGCAATAAATCACTAGTGTGTTTTGATCTTGCTCGGCAAACCGCATAGCAACGCCCAAGGCTTCATCAAACGCAACTTGGTCATATAGTAGTCCGCCAATATCATTGGCGTGTGCTGCCCAATCTACCCGACCTGCTTCTACTTGTAGTACAAATCCTTTATCATGGCTTTTCATTAAATCAATCGCTTTTAGCGTCATTTCTGCCAACGTAGGAGAAACTGTTTGTAGGTTCTGGTCAGAATTTCTATCTAGTGTATATGGCAAAGCATCTTCGGCAAAAACACCGAGAACTTTTTTAGATAAGTCAACATTTCTTAGCGCTTGTTTAGTTTTTATGACCTGATAATTTTTATCACTATAGGCTTTCAGAATGTCCTTTTTGTCTTTTCTTAACCCTGCATCAAAATATTTAAGGCCGCCACCCATCAACACATCATAGTCATTTTCTAAATATTTTTCTGCGATGTCTTCTTGACTATTTCTGCTTTTACTGTTTGCCAGAAAACCAGCTGGTGTTGCATGAGTAATTGGCACTGTTGTAACGCAACCTGCTTTTTTTCCAGCTTCTTTAAATTTTTTCCAAATGGGCTTAAGTTCTTGGCCGTCTGGACTGATATTTAAAGCACCATTTTTAACTCTAAAACCAGAACCCCATGATGAACTCGCTGCTGCGGAATCCGTTATCATGGAATTTGCAGAACCCATATCCATGAGCCCTCTTGAAACTTTTTTTTGCTCATAATAGCTCAGCCAATTGGAACCTTTGCCCAATGTTCTTCTGAGATATAAATCTGCCATATTTAACGCGCCACTACTCATACCATCACTAACGAGCATAATGATGTTCTTGGCTTTTTTATTGCGATTGATTTCATTTAGTTCAAGATTATTGGCTTTTAATCCTAAAGGTGCTAGAATGGCTCCGCCAAGAGTAAATGCTGAGCCGTTTTTTAAAAACAATCTTCTGTTCATGGTTATTAGTTTTATAAATGATTGACAAAAGTAGTAGAAAAATTTATTTAAAGGCTATTTATAAGTTATCAAATGATTAAATTTAATAAAGCTAAAAATAAAATAAAAAATTTGACTAAATTTGTCAAAGATTATTTAAAATGAAAAACTTATTTTTTATTAGGCATGCCAAATCATCTTGGGATTTACCCTTGTCTGATATTGATCGACCGTTAGCTTTGCGTGGTATTAGTGATGCCCATTTGATGGGTCATGAGTTGTCTAAAGACTTAACCCAAGAAATGATCGTTTTTGTTAGCAGTGCGCAAAGGACAAAAGAAACTTTTGAAATAATAAAATCTTATATCCCGCATCTAATTAAAAGTAAAGAAATTACTGAAGACTTGTATACTTTTAACGCTAGTTTGCTCATAAGATTTATTAAGAATTTACCAAATGAATATGATAACGTGCTAATTTTTGGACATAATTTTGCTATTACAGATGTTGTAAATAGCCATGGTTCAATAGATATCGATAATGTAAGCACGTGCGGTTTTGTTCATTTAAAGATTGAAATTAATTCTTGGACGGATTTAAAAAAAGGTACAACGGAAAAGGTCTTGTTTCCAAAAAGCTTGAAATAATATGATTTTTAGATTTTCAGATAGGGAAAAAAGTTGGCTAAGTTTTAATGAACGTGTTTTGCAGGAAGCTGCGGATGAAACTGTTCCATTAATAGAACGCATTAAATTTTTAGGTATTTTTTCAAATAATTTAGATGAATTTTTTAGGGTGAGATACGCTAATCTCAGGCGTATGGCTATGGACAAAATGGTCAATCCTAATTATTTTAGTGAAATTCCGCCCAAACAGTTACTCAAAGAAATTACCAAAATTGTTATTAAACATCAAAAGAAAAGTTTGGAAATTTTGGATATTATTTTTAAAAAGCTCGAAGAAGATCAAATCTTTGTTTTGAAGGAACATGAATTAAATGAAGAACAAAAGGCTTTTTGTGAAAATTTATTTGTGCAAAAAATTAGCCCAGACCTAGTGACCATTATTCTTAATGATTTAAGTGATTTTCCAAAAATTAGTGATACTAATGGCTATTTGGCCGTTCGTTTAACGATGAAAAAGGAAGATAATAAATCTTTGATTGATGTGATAACAAGATCAAAAGATGTCAAATATGCGCTAGTTGAAATGCCAAAAAACATTAATCGTTTTGTAATCATGCCTTCAACGGATGAAAAAATAAACATGATCATGTTAGACGACATCATCCGATTGCACATTGATAAATTATTTAATATCTTTCCCTATGAAAGTATCAGTGCCCATATGATAAAGATTACACGTGATGCGGAACTTGAATTTGAAACGGATTTATCAAAGAGTTTTGTAGATAAAATTTCCGAAAGTGTAAAAGAAAGAAAAGTGGGAGAAATTGTCAGGTTTGTTTATGATGCTGATATTCATTTAGATACACTTAAGTTTTTATTGCAAAAAATGAAGATTGAAGCTTCCGATAGTATTATACCAGGCGGTCGCTACCACAACAGACGAGATTATATGAGTTTTCCAAATTTAGGTAAGCCCCATTTGGTTTATCCTTCATTTGATGCCTTAGAAGTTAAAGATTTGAATTTAGATGGTTCAGTTATTCAAAGACTTAAAGAAAGAGATTTTTTAATTCACGCGCCTTATCAGTCGTTCGCCTATTTGATTAAATTTCTTCGAGAACTAGCCCTTGATCCAAAGGTTTTGAGTATAAAAATTACGCTTTATAGATTAGCAAAAAACTCGCAAGTGATCAGCTCATTAATTAACGCAGCTAAAAACGGAAAAAAAGTAACCGTTCAAATAGAATTACAAGCGCGGTTTGATGAAGCAAGTAATATTTCTTATTCGAGGATGATGCAAGATGAGGGTATTGAGCTCATTTTTGGTGTGAAAGGTCTGAAAGTTCACAGTAAAGTTTGTGTCGCGGAACGATTAGAAAAGGGAAAAATCAAAAGATACGGCTTTATCTCGACAGGTAATTTTAATGAATCAACGGCAAAAATTTATACAGATTATACGGTGTTAACTGCCCACGCTGGTATTTTGAAAGATGCTTCAAAAGTTTTTGATTTTTTTGAAACCAATTATAAAGTCTTTAGATTTAAACATCTTATTTTTTCTCCGCATTATACGCGAAAGAAGTTAACTAAACTTATTGATCAAGAAATTTATTTAGCACAATCAGGTGCTGAAAGTTTTATTAAATTACGAATGAACTCGCTAACAGATTATGGGATGATTCAAAAACTTTATGAAGCTAGCGCCGCTGGCGTAAAGATTCAGTTGATGGTCAGAGGGATGTGTTGTTTGATTCCTGGCGTAAAGGGTTTAAGTGAAAATATTGAAGCCATCTCCATCGT
>B570J29032_109958726_pt1 | contig 14623 bp, 16 predicted proteins | sample LakMenEpi16Nov12_FD_29032 | JGI IMG/M metagenome (IMG submission 29032)
TTACCAGACTTTATACACTTGAAAGTCTTGCCACTAATAACTTTTATAGCGCCTACTCGACTGCATGGAGTTCCATTCTTGATGATTGCTGCATCGGCAAAAGGCGTTGACGTCGCAAGCAAGACTGCGATTATAAGTCCTGTGTAACTTTTCCTCACATCTAAAAAATAACGCTTGCACTCCATTAACTCAATATTGTGCTGAGGTGCTAACACTCATTCGATAAAGACTCTGAAATGGCCAATAGTTTCAACAGTGCTAGCCCAATACCCCATCCCTAACATGGGTTGTGGATCAAGATCAATTGAACCCATATGTGGCCTATGAAGGATTTGTAATTCGAGTCCCTCACAACCCACTTATGCGTTTAATTGGCGGTATATCCGTATGAAGTGAAAAAGATATACACCTACCCTTCTCTTCAATAAGGCAAAACTTAGTAAATCAATACCGCTTAACTCGAGCGTACTCCTGCATTAAATAGGGAACAGCTTTGGTTTTATACCAAGTATCAAGCTCTACTCCATAAATGTTTTTAAAGGATTGGCGCCAATCGACTTCAAGAGAGAATGCGCGCCAGAAATCCATCATCTTTTCGAAGCCACCATCTGCCATTAACACCTCTGAGAGAAGTAATCCCGTTCCGTAAGCAAATCGATTTATGTAGTCACAACCTCCACTGAAATTACCTTCAAGGCTTTTTAGGTGTGTAAACCATTGAGAATCATTGAATTTTCTTATCTCCACGCTACCTGACTGGTATGAGTTCATATCCGCTCTCTTGGCATCGTCGTACACGCTGGGACCATATTTTTCACTTATTTGAAAGTTTGCAAATAGATTTGCACTACCTTCACGCAACCAACAAGGCATTTGACTCGTACGATTCTTAGTGAGCTGTTGCTGAACTATATGAACATTTTCATGAGGAATCATTGCGTCAGGTTGTATTGGACGAGTCGAGCTTCGAAAAAATGAAAGGTGGCTCCGGCCTTCCTGTGATGGCACAGATCCAGCATTTAATTGGGCACCTTCTCTTTCTAGTCGTCCTTTATATTCATTTGCTGTGTACCCATTCTTATCCAAGTCATAAGTTTTCCATGCGCTAATCAGCCACTCCATGTCTTTTTCGGTAGCATAAAAAACATTAAACAATTCTGTTCCATCATAAACACTTGTCCAATACCCCATAGAGTAATTTAATTCGGACTCTATTTTTTCCTTAAAACCTACAACTGCGTTAGGTGAGTAGTGATATCTAAAGAGATTTCCAACAGGCTTAGGTACCATCGACTTCTTCATATTTGCGTAAGAGGCTGATTGAACTGATTGATTACTTGTTGTTGCTACTTTCACACCCTTATTCCAAGCCAGCTTATTTCTAGATTTAATGCAGGTGTATTTCTTACCCTGAAACAACTCAATATTTCCTGCTTTACTGCATGGAGCTCCAGCTTTAACCGCCGCACTTGCAGGAATGAGAGGGAGAGAAATAGATAAAGAAAGTATCGACAAGAATGCAATTAGCTTCTTTAACATGAATAGATAGTAAATCACTTAACTTTTCAATACAACGGATATCTGCCCCATCCCCCACGCGTATTTAGTGAAGCTACGCGCTGTTGGAACCGTAGACACTTGCATTGTTAACAAGGCCAATGATTTTCGTGCCGTCAGTACTTATAGAAACTGCGCTCCAGTTCAATTTGTAACCAATACCGATAGGGGTTTGGTTCTGCCACGTTGCGCCAGAATCGGTTGATAAATAGAGAGCTTTTCCAGTTGAGGCAGCGATGATTCGCGTGCCATCACCGCTTGAGGCAACACCAGCCCAAGATCCCGGGTCTGGAGAAATAGTCGCTCTAGACCACGTTGCACCAGAATCTCTCGAGATGATTATTCCACTTGAGCCCGCAGTGGCAGCGATTACAGAACCATCGCTGCTGGTAGTGATATCTGTATAAAACAGGTTATAGCCAGTGCCTGAAGGAGTTGCATCAGTCCATGTGGCACCGTAATCACTTGATTTGTAAATATTGCCAGAAATATTTCCTGAGTTTGTCATGTACTGATATTGACCAGTACTGCTTAAGGCAATCGTATTTAACTTCGACGGAGTAGTTAGGACTTTAGTCCACGAAACTCCTGCATTGGAAGAGATGTACACACACCCTCGGTTTGTGACAGCCGTCAGATAATTTCCATCACTGCTGGAAGCTAGCGGGTGAGTGAATGACCCTATTTAGAGAATTTTGGCAGGTGAAGATCGAATCGAATGGATACAACGCGCGTAAGAATTACGACTGCTCCCCCGATGATTGCGCATAGGTTTTGAGTGACACCCAGTTGGTTGAGCGCGACAAAAGTGATTGCCCCCATCATCGAAGAAGTACCGATAGTTTCACGATGGAGTAAAACTGGTTCAAGTTGGCAGAGTACATCGCGCAGAAGCCCACCTGTTACAGCAGTGATTACTCCCAAGATAATGGCCGCGAACCACGCAATATCTTCTTCGAATGCTAACTGGGTTCCAGACATAGTTGCTACTGCAAGACCGAATGTATCCATAATCAAAAGTGTTCTACCAATATGTGTAACGCGCCGGAAAACCAGAGTCAACACAACTGCAGCGATAATGCTTGCGATAATCCAAGGATCGGTGACCCAGATCGGTGTCAATCCAAGAAATACATTTCTAAGAGTTCCGCCAGATACTGATGCAATCGCCGCAATAAATGCAATGCCGCCGTAATCAAGTCCCTTATCTGCAGCAACACGTGCACCAACGAGGGCAAATACAAATGTGGAAAGCAAGTCAAGAATATGCAGAAGTGACATGGTGCTAAGAATACGGTGATTCATAACTTCTGCACAAAACTGCAAAAACATCTCAATTGCGTCACAATTTACGTGTTTGTCTTCTGGAGTTCATGATCAGTCGTTAGAGTTCGGCATATGTCTAAGAGCACTGGCCTCAGCAAAGATAAGAATTGGTGGCGTCAAGCTGCTATTTACCAGATCTACCCACGCAGCTTTGCTGATTCAAATGGTGATGGAATCGGTGATCTCAAGGGTGTGACTTCACGTATTGCCTATCTTCAATCGCTCAGTCTCGATGCAGTCTGGCTCAGCCCGTTCTATCCATCAGCACTTGCCGATGGTGGTTACGACGTTGATGACTATCGCGATGTAGATCCCAAACTTGGAACACTTGCTGACTTTGATGAGATGCTCGCAGAGTTGCACAAAGTTGGAATCCGAGTCTTTGTAGATATCGTCCCAAATCACTCATCAAATTTGCATGTGTGGTTTAAAGAAGCAATTGCATCTGAGCCTGGCTCGGCAGCACGCAACCGATACCTTTTTCGTGACGGCAAAGGTAAGAAGGGCGAACTGCCACCTACCGATTGGGTTTCACACTTCGCGCCTTCTGCATGGACTCACGAATCTGCAATGGGGGGCAAACATAACCAGTGGTACATGCATTGGTTCGCACCAGAACAACCAGATTTCAACTGGGATAACCGCGAAGTCGAAGACGAGTTCTTAACAACTCTCAAATTCTGGGCTGACCGGGGTGTCGATGGTTTCCGTATCGATGTTGCTCATGCGCTAAAGAAGGATTTATCAGAACCGCTTCGCAATTTGGCTGTCTTTGAAGAGTTGGAATATCGCGGTAATAAAGGAAAAGGAATCCTTGCAGATCGAAATGAAGTATTCCAAATTTACAAAGAGTGGCGCAAACTCTTTAACCAGTACGACCCGCCACGCGTTGCGGTTGCAGAGGCGTATGTTCATCCGGAGAGAGTTCCACTCTATGCAAGTACAAAGACTCTGGGGCAGTGCTTTGACTTTAGGTTCATAGAAACACCGTTCGAGGCAAGGGCATACAAAGAGACAGTTCACACAGCGATAAAGGCATCGCTAAAAAATAAATCCTCTTGCACATGGACACTTTCAAATCATGATCAAATTCGCCATGCGACTAAGATGGGTCTAAACCCTGCAGTTAATCGCAAAACCTGGATGCTCTCTGACGGAACTTCACATCCGCTTGATAAGGCTTCTGGAACACAGAATGCACTTGCAGCAACACTCTTTATTCTGGCTCTACCTGGAAGTACCTACATGTACCAAGGAGAAGAACTCGGACTTCATGAAGTGACTGATATTCCAGGGGACCAAATCCAGGATCCGCAATACCTACGTAATCATAAAATTGATAAGGGTCGCGATGGTTGTCGTGTGCCACTTCCTTGGAAGAAATCTGGAACTTCTTTTGGTTTCGGAACTGGTGGAGCTCACTTGCCACAACCAGAATGGTTTGCAGATTACTCAGTTGAAGTTCAAGAGAGTGATGCCCAATCTCCTCTTGCTACTTACCGCCAAGCTCTTGCTCTGCGAAAGAAGTTAGTAACTGAAGAGAAAATCAAATGGCATAAGACAAAAGATGGTTCTGTGCTTCATTTCTCTCGCCCCAACGGTTGGCACTGCATCACCAATTTCAGAGCAATTTCCTACCCAATGCCTAAAGGCAAGATACTGATTACTTCTCATCCTTTGCAGGATGGAAAAATTCCTGCAGGAACAACTGTGTGGTTTAAGAAGTAACTTAACTCTTTACGCTACGCCGATTATGTCGACTGCGAAGACAAGAGTTTCATCTGCACCAATCGGCCCTGAGCCAGCTGCGCCGTAACCCATTGCTGGAGGAATAATCAGCAAGCGACGTCCTCCGACTTGCGAACCTGGAAGACCTTTCTGCCAACCCTCAACAACTTGAGCTAATGGAAATGTTGCAGGCTGTCCTATCCATGAGGATTCAATGATCTTTCCTGTTGACCAAGCCATCAGCGTGTAATGCACTGTCAAAGTTGATGTCGGAAGAACTTCTGCACCCGTTCCAACAATTACATCTTTAGTTGTCAGCTCTGCAGGTGGTGTGCCTGAAGGCTTGGATATTGTCGGAGCTTGCCCCGCTACATCTGAAACTACTGGTAGCACTGTTGCATCGTTACCTGACATCTTTACTCCTCCAAGCACTGTGAGCGCTACTAGTGTTACTACGAATACTGCTGCTAATACTTTTCGGACATTGTTATTAATTTTCTAGCTCCTTAATCAGGTTGAAATCTCCGCCACCAAGTTGTCCTTGATCGCGATACATCTCAAGTTTTTGACGAGTATCTGCAATATCTAAATTACGCATAGTCAGTTGGCCAATGCGATCTGTTGGGCCGAATGCGGCGCCTTCTGTGCGCTCCATAGATAACTTATCTGGGTGGTAGCTCAGCGCAGGACCAGTTGTATTGATAACCGAGTAATCATCTCCGCGACGCAAGCGAAGAGTTACTTCGCCCGTCACTGCAGATGCAACCCAACGAGTAAGTGATTCACGGAGCATCAAAGATTGTGGATCTAGCCAGCGACCTTCGTAGAGCAAGCGACCTAGTCTGCGACCTTCTGCGTGATAATTCGCGATTGTGTCCTCGTTGTGAATTGCAGAGATCAATCTTTCGTAGGCGATAAAGAGAAGGGCCATCCCTGGTGCTTCATAAATTCCACGGGACTTGGCTTCAATAATTCTATTTTCGATTTGGTCTGCCATCCCAAGGCCGTGGCGTCCGCCTATCTGGTTGGCCTCATTCATCAGGGCAACTACATCGTTAAAATCTTTACCATTGATTGCAACTGGGCGTCCTTGGACAAACTTAATTTTTACATCTTCAGATGCGATTGCAACGCTAGCATCCCAGAACTTCACACCCATTATTGGCGATACTAATTCGACTGATGTATCGAGGTTTTCAAGATCCTTGGCTTCGTGTGTCGCACCGAGAATGTTTGCATCAGTTGAGTACGCCTTTTCGGTGCTATCTCGATATGGAAGTTTATTTGCGATTAACCATTGTGACATTTCTTTGCGTCCGCCGAGTTCGCGTACAAAGTCAGCATCTAACCAAGGCTTGTAAATTCTTAGATTCGGATTGGCAAGTAGTCCGTAACGATAGAAACGCTCGATGTCATTGCCTTTATAGGTTGAGCCATCTCCCCAAATTTCAACTTTGTCGTGCAACATTGCGCGCACAAGAAGAGTTCCGGTTACAGCGCGTCCAAGCGGTGTTGTGTTGAAGTATTGCTTTCCACCGGATCGAATATGGAATGCTCCACATGCAATGGCTGCGAGCCCTTCTTCAACAAGCGGGGTCTTGCAATCTACAAGACGTGAAATTTCTGCGCCGTATTCTTTTGCGCGAATTGGAACTGAATCGATATCCGGCTCGTCATATTGACCAAGATCTGCTGTGTACGTGCACGGTACGGCGCCTTTTGATCGCATCCACGCCACTGCAACAGATGTATCGAGGCCGCCAGAAAAAGCGATTCCTACTTTTTCACCGATAGGCAGAGAGGCAAGTACCTTAGACATGTTGCGAAGTCTAACGGTTGAGAAGTGATGCTAGTGCGGGTTTAACTTTCCAGAGCGCGAGCATCTCGTCATATTTCGCCACTTCTTTCGGCTCTGGTGTCGCACCAGTCTTGACCGCCCGAATCATGAGATTACGAGGGGTGTGCTCTCCCCCAATGAATTCAATTGCTTCCACCCGATAGCCAGATAACTTCATCAGCTGGATTCGAATTGCGTCAGTCAATAAATCTCCCAAACGCTCTTTCATAATTCCATTTCTAGTAACTAGCGACCACGGCTCTGGAATTTCATTCATCTGAGCTTGTATATCGTGATGACAGCAAGGTGCAATGAGCGCTAGGCGCGCATCGCAGTTTATTGCCCAGGCAATTGCGTCATCGGTTGCTGTATCGCATGCATGAAGGGCGATTGCAATGTCCGCCTCTTGCAAAGTTGTTTCTGAAATTTCTTCTGCCAAGAATTCGATTGAATCTGAAATCTTCAAATCCAGAGCAATCTGATTGTTTCTATCTCGGGCAGATGTACGAACATCAATTCCGATTACCTTGACTGGAATTCCTTGAGCCCGAAGATACTGGTGTGTAGCAAAAGTTAAATATGCATGACCGCATCCCAAATCAACAATTCTCAAAGGGCGCGCATCGGTTGGCGTGTGTATATGTCCGGCTGAGATTGCAGCAGTCAATGTAGGAGTGAGGATTCGCAGGAACTCCTCGACCTGTAAATATTTATCCATTTTGCTGGGCTTTACATTGCCTGCTTTATCGGAGATCCCAACAGCAATAAGGAAAGGGTCAGCAGAATCTAAGAGACGAGACTTACTGCGATCGTGTGCAAGAACTTGATCTTTTGCAACGTTCTCTCGGTGAACTAGCGGCTCGCCTTTCTTTGAAATTCTTACACTGATTGTCTCAGTCGTCGTTTCAAGATGAATATTTGCATATCCGGCTCGCATCAAATCACTGAAGGGTGCCTCACGTGCAGTGAAATTCTTTGAAGTCATCTGACGGCCGTCACTGTAGGAAACCTGAATCTTGAGCTCTTCCTTGATTTGCACTGGGCGAATATCAATTCGCTCGTGCTCTACCTGCATATTTCTTCTGCGTCCGGATAAAACAACACGGACAAGAGATTGTGTGTTACTAAATTTATCAGTGAGCTCTAAGAATAATTCTTCTAGTTTGTCCTCACTCACAGGAAGAAGTTTAGTCTTTCGATAGTGGAAGGTCGACCACAATCGCTAATCCACCCAAATCACTCTTACGCAGAGAGAATCTTCCATCCAGTTTCACAATCACTGCCGACATGATGCTCATTCCCAGGCCTGAGCCACCGTTTTCGCGTGAGCGAGATTGGTCAAAGCGATTCAGTGATCGTATGTCCTCGCGGTAAGCACTTTCTGGAAGTCCCGGACCAGAATCTTCAATTGCAATGTGTACAAATTTGCCAGCTTTTTTACAGGTTATGAGTACTGAATCATCTGGCTGTGTATGTCTCATGATATTCATCAGCGCATTTTGTATGAATCGCGAAAGGTAATCACGTGATGCGAAAATATCAATTGCTGGATCGATTTCGAGAGTTACCTTGCGCGCAGGGTTGAGAGTAGTGAAGTCTGTTCCGTGAGCCCGGAGAATTTCACTCACATCAACTTTTTCGATATCTCGACTTCCGCTCTCCCCTAACTCTGCAAGAAGCAAGAGGTCTTGAATCAAACTCTCCATCCGATTGATTTCAGTTCCCACGCGCGTAAAGGCCCGCTCTTGATCACTTTCGGCGGTCAACTGTTTTTTGCTGAGCATCTCTACATATCCCTTAATCACAGTCAAGGGAGTTCGTAGTTCGTGCGAAGCATCGCCAAGAAATTCCTGCATGCGCGAAAGGGATTCAGTCTGGTCTCGTTGATTTATGCGTCTGAAGTAGAGCAAGAGCAACAGTGCTGTGAAGGAATCTGCGATCAGGGTAAAGACGGCGAGGGAGGTGATATTTGCATTAAAGTGCGAATCAATTTCTGCACTTGATCTAGCTATGAGGATAAAGTCTCCTCCGGGTGTTTCAACACTTCGAAGTTGGTACGGATACTCTCCAGAAATTCTCACTGGCTTTCGTGTGGCTTCTAGTACAAGTTCTGGAGGCGGGGCACCTTGGTACTTAAGCGAAGATTCGTTAACAAGAGTCTCTTGTCCCTCACTAGTAAGCAGTGTGAGAGTGATGTTGAGAGTCAACTGCTCGATAGCAAAAAGTGCGGCCCCCACTGATTGTTGTGGATTTTCAAGTGCGGCTTGAGCGACAAATTCGAGTGAAGCATTAGCCTCGCTCACTTCAGCGCTGCGTGCATGAATTGCGGAATATCCGCCTATTCCCAACGTTAAAATTGTAATCAATAGAATTGTAAAGAAGCTTGTTCGAGTTGTGTTCGAAAACTTCACTTTTTCTCCGCTTGAAGCTGGAAGCCAACTCCTCTTACTGTGCGGATTCCCTCAAACCCATCTCGGTGCAATTTTTTGCGGAGGTATGAAATATATGTATCTACAACAGTGCTCTCAGATTCGAAAGTAATTCCCCACACCTCATCCAGAAGATATGTTTTGGAAAGTACTCTGCCTTTGCTTTCAAGTAAGACGTGAAGTAAGCGAAATTCCGTTGGCGATAAATCAACAACTTCGTCATTAAAGGTTACTTGATGTGTATCAGCATCAAGGGTGATTGGACCGTGAGTAAGTGTTGTGCTTTCTGTAGAACTAAATTGTGATCGCCGAAGAATAGCTTTAATTCGCAGAACTAGCTCTTCAAGACCAAAAGGTTTGGTGACATAGTCGTCAGCTCCAAGAGTGAGACCTCTTGTGATATCTGCACGATCTCCACGAGCACTTAACATAAGCGCGGGCGTGCTATCGCCATTCCCTCTGATGCGTTCGATAAATTCAAAACCGTCCATCAATGGCATATTGATATCCACAATGAGTAAATCCGGCTTGACGGTTCGCAGAAGTGTCTGTGCATTCATTGCATCGGTAGCAGCAACAGTTTCAAATCCAGCGAGTTTCAGTGCGTCGCCAAGAAGATCGCGTACTCCGGCCTCGTCATCAATAATCATAATGAGCTGGCCCATGTGCTTACCCTGCCATGCGTTCTCAGCTTTTTCTACCAAATCCAAGACACGCACACGCATCCGCTAGAAGTTTCACAGAATATTCACATTGGTGCCGACCTACTATAGGCACATGAGAAAAATGAGGGCAGCACAGATATCTCTGTTGGCGGTTCTCTTCTCGTCAAGCACTTTTGTGGCTCATGCAGATCCAACTCCTGCGCCATCGCCGACTAGCTCATCGGCAATAGATGTGTATAAAGCTGCCGTGGAGCAATTCAAAAGAGATCGCGAAGAGTTTGCTGCGGCCATGCGAGACCGGGCTCAAAAAATTCGTCTTATCAATCAAACTTTTGATCTTGCCGTAAAGAAAGCTCGTCAGGATTCTCGCACTGCAATGCAGGTAGCGGTCAAACCAGAACAGAAGTCAGCAGTCAATACAAATTTAAAATCCACTATTACAAATGCAATTATCGCCAGGGAAGGGGCACTTCTTGAACTTGGTGAACCACCAGTGCCTCCTACTGAACCAGTGCGCCCTGCGAAGAACAGCCCCATGATGAAAGATGGCGGAGCAAAGAAGAACCGCTAATAAGTTATTGGTCTGTCGTTTTCATGGTTCTTACCGTGTGACGGTCGTGGCTCTTCTCTCGTTCATGAATTTTTCTAATCTGTAGCTCAATATTTTTAATTGCCTCATCGAATGCAGCAAGATCATTAAATGCGCTTGCCTCTGCTCGGAGTAACGGCCCAGATCCGTGGGATGTAATCACCACTTTATGTGAATTTTTTCCTTGGCGTGGATTCGCCTCATGAAGTACTTCTACTTCGATACGATCAATTGTTACGCTGAAACGTTCCATAGATTGCAATTTTTCTTCAGCGATTGATTTAAAGTCACTTGCGAGTTCTGCGTGGCGAGTATGAATAATAATTTTCACTCCTGAAGCATCTCACTTCAGCATGAGAAATGATAGAGAGAAAGTAGGTTATGAAAGTGGGAGCAAATACACAATGAGAGTTAGTACTGCAGCCAAAGTAAGTGATTGAATCAAAATTGTGAGCGCAGTCTTGCGATCTGCAGCGAGGGCATCTTTATCGCTGACTTTGGAAAGTTGGCCTAGCTTGCCAAAGTTAAAGGTTCCCATGAAGCCGTATGCCAAACAGAATTTCTTACGTGACTGAATCCAGCCAATAGATGCAACAGAGAGCGGCAGGAAAATACCGAGTCTGAGAGAAGGGTCGGTATTTGTTGAGATAAAGCCAATGAGAGTGCTCACCGAGAGAACAAGACCGATGAGTGCAACAAGTTGACGTCGCTTTACTTCACCTTTTCCGATGTTGCAACTTCCAGCAACGTATTCGTGAGTAGACATTTACGCTTCTTCGAATTCTTCTTCATCAATCCAAGCATCTGTCTCGGTATCTTCTTGCTTTTCTACCCATGAAAGGAATGACCCGATTGCACGGAAAGCCAGAAGGGCAACAGTGATTGCCGCGAGGATTCTGCGAAGAGCTTTCATATGCCTAAAAATACTCCACTTTGAATGAAAGTGCTCTCTTTAACTCCCGGCGAGTGCTGATTGGATATCGCGCCAGAGATCTTCGACATGCTCGCACCCAACTGAAAGACGGATGAGATTTTCAGGAACGGTGTGGCTCTCACGTTCCCAGCGACGGCGGCGTTCCCATGTTGTTTCGACTCCCCCGAGGCTGGTTGCATTCGTGATCAACTTTGCCGCATCGCATACTGCTTCGGCTCTCTGTGCGTCACCCTTAACTTCGAAAGAGATGATTGCACCGAATCCTGGGTAACGAACGTTAGTTACAGAGTCGTGAGTTGCAAGTTTTTGAGCCAGAAGTGCAGCGTTCTCCTGAGCTTTAAGAAAGCGAAGTGGGAATGTGCGAATTCCGCGAAGAGCTAGCCAGCTTTCAAACGGCCCTGCAATTGATCCAAATGACATCCGTGCATCCTGCAAACGTGTATGGAGTGCAGGGTCTTTCATGGAAAGTGACCCGAGGATGACATCGCTATGGCCGGCTAAATACTTAGTAACTGAATGCATCACGATATCTGCACCGAATGTGAGCGGCTTCTGATTAAGCGGAGTTGCAAATGTGTTATCAAATCCAACACCTAGATTGCGCTTCTTCGCTTCGCCGATAATCACGCTGACATCAGCGACGCCTAGGCCTGGATTTGTTGGTGATTCAACCCAAAGAAAAGCTGCTCCTTGTAATTGAGCGATCACTTCTTTTGTGTCAGTGATATCTACAAAGCGAACTTCTAAGCGCCCCTCTGAGTGATAACGCTTCAGTAGGGACATCGTTCCGCTGTAACCTTCATGTGAAGCAACAACAGGTGCACCATGAGGCAGAAGTGAGAACGCAGCAGTGATGGCAGCCATTCCGGAAGAGAAGATAAGTGTTGATGATGCTTCTTCAAGTGCGCTAATTGCTTCTTCAAGTGGCTGCCAGGTGTGGTTTCCCGTGCGGCCGTAATTGATTTCACCATTAGCTACAAAAGTTGAATTCAAAGAAATAGGAACGTTGAGTCCTTCACCCGCGCTGCGTTCTGGTCTGCCTGAAGAAATCGCGATGGTTTCAGGTTGAAGGTCCTCGTGGCTCATTGGGCTAGCGTAATCGGTTAACGCAAAACTGGCGAAAGTCTTTTGAATGCCTCTTCAAGTATCTCTGGGCTTGTTGCGAAATTGAGGCGTACAAATTGTGAAGCTTGCTTTCCGAAACGATGTCCGGGCACGAAGGCCACTTTTGCTTTCTCAACAAGCACTGCTGCGGGATCTTCGCCCAAGTTAAACGGGGTGAGGTCAAGCCATGCAAGATATGAGCAATGCGGGATGAGATAACCCACTTTCGGCGTATAGGTATCAACTAACTCTTTAACTAAATAACGGTTAATTTCTAATTGAGACATTAGCGCGTCAAGCCATGGCTCACCTTCTTCAAAGGCAGATACCGAAGCAAAAGCTCCGAGCAGAGACGCTCGATAATGTGTTGCTGGAGCAATCGCATCGAGCAAGGTATGCATCTGCTCATTCTCTGTCACAATTATTGCGCACTTGAGTCCGGCGATATTCCATCCTTTACTTGCGGCGGTAACTGTTATGCCAACTTTTCGTGCGTTCTCTGAAATTGAGAGGAACGGATGAAATGTGTTTTCGGCATATGTAAGCGGTGCATGGATTTCATCGCTAATGACAATCACTTTGTGCTTTGCAGCCAGATCTGCAAAACGAGAAAGCTCTTGAGCTGAATACATTCTTCCTAGTGGATTGTGCGGATTACTGATGAGGTGAGCCTTAATTCCAGAGGCGTAACTCTTTTCAATTTCATCCCAGTTGATTACCCAATGACTTCCCTCAATCTCGGTATCGCTCAACGTCATTGGTGAGTCAACCTCAACTACATGGGTTTCAGCACACCAAGTCCAGAAATTTGGATAGACCGGTGAGTTAATCAAGACTTTATCTCCGGGCTTAGTAATTACTCTGAGGACTTCAACTACACCAACGCCAACATCTGCGGCGATGCGTACTTGAAGCGGATCTACCTTCCACCCCCAACGTCTTTCTGCGAAGTGTGAAAAAGCAACCCCCATTTCAGGAATCGGTCCTAGGTAGCCAAGATCTGATTTATCAACCATTGCACGCAGGGTCTTAAGAATTGGTTCTGCAACAGGGAAATCCATTTCTGCTACAGGTAGCGGAAGGACATCCGATGGAAATGCTCGCCACTTCTCGCTTCGGTGAGTTCGCAATTCTGAAAGGTCGTGTGCTGTAAGAGTTAACTTCTCATTACTGCTCATGGACGAAGTATTGCATTCTGTTTACTCTTTATCCATGACTGAAATCATCTCTGCTGCAAGGATGAAGCGGATAACAGGTGAGATTTCAGCGCGAGATAGAAAAATGGCAAAGATAATTGAGAGCCATCCTTTGTGTACTGTTGGGAGAAACCCAAAGCCAATCACGCACTTTGAGGCACTGGTTGAATCCGTCATATCCCAGCAATTGGCCGTAAAGGCTGCAGATACTATTTTTCAAAGAGTGAAAAAACTTTCTGGAGGTCGAATTCTTCCGGTGCGCATAGCTGCCATTTCAGAGGCAGAGATGCGAGAAGCAGGAGTTTCGGGAGCAAAATTTAAATCAATTCAAGGATTAGCTGATGCAGCCCTTACAAAGAAAATTATGGTGAATAAGCTTCACGAGATCGAAGATGACACTGAAATATTTGATCAACTCACAAGTTTGTGGGGTATCGGACCCTGGACTGTAGATATGTTCATGATGTTTCAGTTGGGGCGTTTGGATATCTGGCCAACTGGCGACTTAGGAGTTCGACGTGGATGGGAGAAGATTTACTCACTCTCGGAAGAAATCACTCCAAAAGAACTTGAGAAAAAAGGTGCGAAATTTGCACCCTATAGAAGTGTCGTAGCGTGGTACTGCTGGCGAGCGCTTAGTTAACAATCACTGGAAATGCCACACCTGTCGAGGAATGACAGTCATACCCATGTGGGTTCTTCTTTAAATACTTCTGGTGGTAATCCTCAGCCAGGTAGTAAGAAATCCCATTGGCACTCACTATCTCAGTAACAATACTGTCCAGCCCTTCGCGATCCAGTGCTGCTTGATAGACATCGCGGGTTACTTCAGCTTCAAGCTGCTGTGATTCCGACGTTGTAAAAATTGCACTGCGATACTGGCTGCCAATATCTCCTCCTTGTCGATTGAGGGTAGTTGGATCGTGCATTACCCAGAATTCTTCGAGTAACCGACGGAATGAAATCTGCGCTGGATCAAAAATTACCTCAACGGTTTCTGCATGTCCGCTCACGCCAGTGCACACTTGTTCATACGAAGGATTAGGGCGAGCGCCTCCCATATAACCAACGCTCGTTTCGATAACTCCAGTTAAATTCCAGAAGCGACGTTCTGCACCCCAGAAGCATCCAGTTGCAAAATAAGTTTTCTCATGTGAACTCATAGTCGTATAACCTACCCTTGTACCTGCGCCCCCGTAGCTCAGGGGATAGAGCACTGCCCTCCGGAGGCAGGTGCACAGGTTCGATTCCTGTCGGG
>B570J29032_109958723_pt1 | contig 14604 bp, 11 predicted proteins | sample LakMenEpi16Nov12_FD_29032 | JGI IMG/M metagenome (IMG submission 29032)
GGGTGTTCTGGTAAATTAAGCGGAACATCAAGTGGTTGGCCGCACCCGGCCATGTATTATTCTACCAATACTAACCTTGGAAGCATGTTGTTGGAATTTAACAATAACCGTTTGGACGCTAAATTTATTGGAACAACAGGGAACGTATTAGATAAGTTTACTATTGTTAAAAACGCTGGAAAGAAAACAACTTTTTCTATTTGCCCAAATCAATCAACAACATTAACAGCTTCATGGCCTGAGAATGTGCAATGGTTCCCACTAGGTGTTAATCAAAATTCAATTATCGTTAATCCTGCTGTTTCTACAATTTACTATGCATATGATGCATTAAGTTGTATTAAAGATACCTTTGAGATAAATATTCTCCCGCCTGCTAATTGTGGCTCTACAGGTTTTAATTCAACGTCATCTTATGAGAATGCTAAAATTTTTATTTACCCGGTAGTAGTTTCATCAGAATTACAAACTATTTCTTGTTCACATTTGCCAGATGTTCAAATTAATCATGTGGATCTTGTTGCAAGTAATGGCAGCGTCTACGAATGCAAATTATTAGATAAAGGTTTTGATAAAAAAGAAGTCCTGATTCCATCCGGCTTAAGCGGAGGTGCGTTTGCGTTAAGATTTTTGTTAGCTAGTAACCAAGTAATCGTAAAAAAAATAATAATTAATAACTAATCTATGAAAATAAAGACTTTTATCCTTTGCATATTGTTATCTGCTAAATTCTGTTGGGCACAGTGCACGCTCACTGCCATTAATGGCGATTACGTTGTGTCAAGTAGCATAATTTTATCAGGGACATATAGTGTTTCAGGCCGATTTATTATTCCTTCCGGTGTAACGGTTTTTGTAAATAAGTACGCCAATAACACTTGTGGCAAATTAGAAATTAATGCGAAAACAGTTATTGTAAATGGGACTATTGATGCAAATGATGCTGGGCAACTAGGTGGTATTGGCGGTGTTGGCGGCAGCAGTGTAACAAGTTTAACAGGCGATCAGGTTTCTTTAACTTCTTGTAATAATAAAGATAATACGGGTCAAATTACACTTGAAGGAGGTAAAGCTGGGCTGAATGGTTTCGGTACTGGAGCAGGTCTTTCCGGGGCAAATGGTGGTAATGGTTCAGGGCCAAAGCAACAATGTTTAAGTAATAATGATGAAGCTGGAATGATAGGAAGCGCTGGCGGCGGAGGTGGCGGTTCAGGTGGAAGTTATGGCGGTAAAGGTAGTAGCGGCGGAGCTGGTGGAAATGGAACTAACTCATATACAGCTACTGGGGTAAATGTATCAACAGGGTATGCTGTTGTTCAAGGAAGTGGAGGTGCTGGTGCAATTACAGGTAACACTTATGGCACAGCAGGTTCAAATGACATTGATTTAGGTAGTGGAGGAGGAGGTGCTGGAGGAGGCGCTCGTTCATTTAACACGGGAAGTAATGGTGCTAAAGGAGGAAATGGCGGTGGCTTGATTAAGATAAGTGCTCAGGATACTTTGATAATAAGCGGTTCGATACTTGTGAACGGTTCAAATGGCGGTAATGGTGGAAGTGGCGGAAATGGGAACGTAACAGCTAAATGTTGTTCTGACGGATGTGATGATTGTGGTGAAGCAACATTATCTTGCGGCGCTGGATCAGGTGCAGGAAGTGGCGGAGGCAGCGGTGGGGGAATTCTTTTAGAATGTTATAATTTTATAAATATAAATGGCTCACTAAATGCCAAAGGTGGAAATGGTGGTTTAGGTGGACAAGCCGGTACAGGTATAACTTGCAATTATAGTGCCTTATTATGCGGTACTCAAACACTCAAGAGTGGAGATGGAGCTGCAGGAAATTCAGGCGGAGCAGGCGGCGGTGGGCGAATTAAAATTTTCGCAGCAAGTTGTCAAGGAAATACCATTAGTCCGGTTACAAACGTTACTGGCGGTACAGGTTTTGCAAATGGATTACCAGGCACATACAGTTTGATTTGTAATTTCAACACATCACTTTCTGAGTATACTAAATACCATGAGTTATCTATTTTTCCTAATCCGACGAATGATTTTTTGAACATTCAATTTAAGTACCCTCAGTATTTAAATGACCATTCTGGAAAAATAATCGTATTAGATATCAACGGTAAAGAAGTTTTTGTTACAGATTGTTTGCTAAGTAAAGATGATTTTCAAGTTATTAACTTAAGTCATTTAAATAATGGTGTTTATTTTCTCAAGTTAATATCTTCTGATGTAACCGTCATGCAAAAATTAATTAAAAAGTAAAATGAAACTAAAATTATTTTCGATATTATTTCTACTAACACTTACACGTAGTAATTTAATCGCTCAATTTAAACATTCTGTGAGTGTTCAAAGTTGCTTAAAACCATTTTATCACGGCGTAGCTTCTGGTGATCCACTACATGACAAAGTTATTATTTGGACAAGAGTAACGCCAGAACCTAGTCAAATGTTTAATTCAATAGCTGTTTCTTGGCGTGTTGCAACAGATACAGGAATGGTGAATATTGTAAAGTCAGGAGCACTTCTAACAGATTCAAGTTCTGATTATACAGTTAAGGTGGATGTAGATGGCTTAAATCCGAACACGTTTTATTTTTATGAATTTCAGGTTGATAATCAATTATCCCCAAGGGGTCGAACAAAAACTAATCCGATTGGAAATTGTGATAGTTTAAGATTTGCTATCACCTCTTGTGCGAATTTTGAAGCAGGTTGGTTTAATGTATACGGTAGTTTGTTTCAAAGAAATGATTTTGATGCAGTTATTTGTTTAGGAGATTATATTTATGAGTATAATACTGGCGGTTATTCTCCTAATTCAAATGTAAACAGGCAATGGTCTCCTGCCAATGAAATTGTTTCACTAGCTGATTACAGAATGCGTTATTCAAGCTACAGACTAGATGATGATTTACAAAAGCTGCATCAACAATTTCCATTTATTTGTGTTTACGATGATCATGAATTTACCAATGATGCATGGATGAATGGTGCACAGAATCATCAACCTAGTGAAGGCTTATGGAGTGCAAGAAAGATGGTAGCACAAAAAGCTTATTTTGAATGGTTGCCAATCAGAGTAACAGGGACTACCAATCCTTATCAGATTTATAGATCGATGAAATACGGTAATTTGATTGAATTAATGATGCTTGACACAAGGGTTGAAGGAAGAGATTTACAGGCCGGTACTACCGGAGCAACCGTTAATAGTATGAGCAGACAATTATTAGGTACAACACAATTTAATTGGCTTTCTTCAAAATTGAGCAATAGCACTTCTAAATGGAAAGTATTAGGTCAACAAGTGATGATGGCACCTTTAAAAGTATTTGGGGTTGCGGTTAATGGAGATCAATGGGATGGTTATCCTGCTGAGAGAGACAGAGTTTTAAACCATGTAATCACCAACAATATAAGTAATTTTGTTGTGATAACAGGTGACATACACACAGCCTGGGCAAATGATTTGCCCCTGCCAACATATAATTCGAGCACAGGTGCAGGAAGTGCAGGCGTTGAATTTGTGTGTTCGAGTGTTACTTCTCCAGGAAGCTCATTACCGATTGGAGCATCTGCTATTCAAGCTGCTAATAGTCATATAAAGTATGTTGATTTAACGGAACACGGTTATATTATTATGGATGTGAATCAAAACAGAACTCAAGCAGATTGGTTTAATGTGAATACCTTAGATACTAAGTCAACTTCTTTTAATCACGCCAAATCATTTTACGTTAATAATCTTCAGCGTTTTTTAATTTCTAATAATTCTGCGGCTATTCCAAGATCAAATATTCAATACATATATGCGCCACAGTGTCCTCGTGCCCTAATCACCAATACCTCTACATCTTTGCAAGGAATAGATTCTTCTCCAATTGTATTGTCTGTATATCCAAATCCTAGTGAAGAGTATTTATCAGTTCAGATGCAAAATCAAATTGCCGGAGTGGTTACGATTTCTGTTTTTTCTATTGAAGGTAAAATGTTGATAAGTAAGTCATATAAAGTAGATGAAGGTAATTTGGAGAAATACCATTTAGATATCACACAGTTGGCAAATGGTCCATACCTTTTAAAAGTTTCTGATGGTAAATACTCGAAGAATTTCAAATTTGTTAAACATTGAAATAGCCAATTAACTGGAGTCTATTTTAAATACGAGCATTAAATATTAGGTAAACTTCCCTTCTAAAAGAAATTTTGTGAATTTGAATCGATTTTATTTTCCACTTTTGGAACTTTTACTGCTAACGATTTTATTTTTCTGTTTTAACTCTTTTAAGCATATAGAATTATCGGAGGAAGCTAAAATTAATAGCTTTATTGAAAAAAATCTTATAAATCAAATTCAACAATTAAGCGATTTAAAAGAGGTCATAAAACAGAATAAAGCTACCAACCACTTAATTGATATTTACAGAAAGGCAAGAATTAATTATAAGAAAATAGAGTTTTACCTTGAATATCATTTTCCGTTTTATAGTAAATACTTCATTAATGGGCCATTAGTGCCGAAGGCCGAGGCGGAATATAATTTTAAAACCATTTCGCCTCATGGCTATCAGGTTATTGAAGAGTTCGTATATAATTATGATGCTGAAAGGGTAAAGGAAATCAATTTCGAAATCGATCTATTAATCGAAACCTTAAAATCAGTTATAAAAAGAAATAAATCCATTTCGAATCAACAGTCTACAATTGTTGATATGTTACGTTTGAATTTATACAGGATAGTTTCAATGCACTTAAATGGATATGATTCAACCATTGATAAAAATGCATTGAATGAAGCAAGAAGTTCTATGGAAGGTTTGGAAGAGGTTTGTCAGATATTAGATCCTTTACTTGCACAACAAACAAGGCATATTATTAATTCAATTTTGGAGTATATAAATCAGAATAACAATTACGAGCAGTTTGATAGATTGTTTTTTATATCAAATCAAATTAAGCCATTATATAAAAATCTCTACAGTTATTATTCTATAGAATCGAGATTGGAATCCACATCATACGCCATTAATATCCGGGAACAACAAATGTATTCAAGCTCGTGGTTGAATTTAAATTTCTTTAGAAATTATAGTGTTGATACAGCAAAGATTCGCCAACAAGTAGAGTTAGGAAAAATTCTTTTTTTCGACCCAATTTTATCTGGAAATGAAAAAAGAGCTTGTGCTTCTTGTCATCAGATTAATAAAAGTTTAGCTTCTAATGTAAAATCTAACAAGGAATTTAATTTTAAAGGAGAGTTGAAAATTAATACACCAAGTTTATTAAACGTGTCTCTTCAGAAATCATTTTTTCATGATGGTCGAAGCATGCAACTGGAAGATCAATTACATGTCGTACTTATAAATGAAAGGGAAATGAATTCAACGCCAGAGGCTGTAATTGCCAAATTAAGAAAAAGCTACGAGTATCGTAAATTGTTTGCAAACGCCTTTCAAGGCTCAGAAGATACGTTAATTACCTATTATTCAGTTTTAAAATCTATTGCGGAATTTGAAAGAACGCTGGTAGACTTGAATCTCCCTATTGATTCATATTTGCAAGGAAATTTAAACGCCTTAAAAAAGGAAGAAATAAGGGGTTATGCTGTTTTTGCAGGTAAAGCTTCATGCGGATCTTGTCATTTTTTTCCTCTTTTTAATGGATCGCCACCGCCTTTTTATAGTGATAATGAGTTTGAAGTGATTGGAGTTGGTGAGCATAAAAACTCTAGTATAATTGCCGCTGATTCTGGAAGATTTTTGGTTTCGAAGAATCCAATTCATTTACATGCAATTAAAACTCCCGGGATAAGGAACTTTGAATATACCGGACCATACATGCATAACGGTAGTTTGAAAACCATCAACGAGGTTGTGGATTTTTACAATCATGGTGGTGGCAAGGGTCAAGGTATAGTTTTAACAAATCAAACTTTACCGTTTGATTCACTCAAGCTAACTAAAATGGAGATTAAAGCTTTAATTTCATTTTTGAAAACATTAAATAGACCATTGACCTCCATAGAGCCACCTAAGAAATTACCATTAATTGAAGGTTACGAAAAAAGAAAAATTGGCGGAGAATATTAACGACAATTTGTTAATATAACATTAAGCTAACATTCAAAACATTTAGCAATGTATCTTGGCTTAAAAAGTATAAGATTTAATAATTTTAATTTAAATATACCGTAATTGGTTTAGGAGATAATATTAAGAGTTTTGTAAGGTAAATATTTAATGAAAGCCTTTTACAAAACCATCGTATTATCTGACATTCATCTTGGAATCAAAGCCAGTAAGGCAAAGGAAGTAGTACACTTTTTAAAACATCACAAATGTGAAACACTAATATTAAATGGTGATATTATTGATGGGTGGCAGCTCAGAAAAAGTGGTAAGTGGAAAAAACAACACAGCAATTTTTTTAAATACGTTATAAATCTTATTGCAAAAGCCAAATGCGACGAGATTATTTATTTAAGAGGAAATCACGATGATTTTCTAGATGAAATTTTACCATTCTCATTAGCTAATTTTAAAATTAAACGCCATCATGTTCACTACGGTGTAAATAAAAAGTATTTCGTTACACATGGTGATATTTTTGATAATGTAACTACAAAATTAAAATGGATAGCCAAGCTCGGAGATGTAGGTTATACCTTTTTGTTATGGTTAAATCGTCACTACAATAATTATCGAGAACGGAAAGGATTACCATATTATTCGCTTTCTCAAGTTGTAAAAGCTAAGGTAAAGTCAGCTGTTTCTTTTATATCAGATTACGAACAAGAGTTAGTGAAAGTAGCACAGGCTCGTCGTTGCGGAGGTATTATTTGTGGGCATATTCACCAACCGGCTATCAAAAACATTGATGGCATTGAATATCTTAATAGTGGAGACTGGGTTGAAAGTTTAACTGCCTTAGTTGAGGACAAGGAGGGTGTTTGGAGTATTATTTATTATTCTGAGTGGCTAGAGAAGCATGAGCAACAAAAAATTAATCAATTATCAAAATCAGCATAGAAATGAAAAAGTATCTCTTAGTAGTACAAGGAGAGGGTAGAGGGCATATGACACAAGCTATGACTTTGTACGATTTATTGATTGAGCAGGGAAATACCGTTTGTGCTGTTATACTTGGCTCAAGCGGAAAAAGAGATACTCCTGAATTTTTTCATAAAAAAATTAAAGCCCCAATTTTTAATTTGGTTAGTCCAAATTTTGTTTCAGATAAAAAAAATAAATCCATCAATATTGGTAAATCGGTTATACATAATTTATTAAAACTTAAAACTTTTAAATCATCGCTTGATAAAATTGATACTATCGTTAAGGAACATCAACCTGATGTAATCATTAACTTTTTTGATTTGCTAATGGGCTTATATTATCGATTTTACAAGCCAACCACTAAAATGGTATGTATTGCGCATCAATATATTTATTATCATCCTGATTTCGAATTTCCAAAAGGATATTTTTTCGATAAATTGGCTATAAAGTTTTATACAAAATTGACATCAAAGGGTTCAAGCAAAAACTTGGCACTATCTTTTTATAAGGTTTATACCCATCATGATGAGGTAGTGGTAGTGCCACCATTATTGAGGAAGGAAATATTTGAATTACCTACAAATCCACAAGATTACTTTTTAGTTTATTTGGTTAACAATGGCTATTACGAGGATTTGATTCAATGGCATAAAGAGAATTCAGATGTGAAGATTCACTGCTTTACTGATTCTCCAGAAAAATTAATGGAGCTATTTCCATACAGTAATTCCAATTTAATGTTGCATGCCATCAACGATAAATTGTTTTTAGAGAAAATGAGTGCTTCAATAGGACTGGCAAGTACAGCTGGTTTTGAAAGTGTTTGCGAGGCAATGTATCTTGGCAAACCTGTGCTGCTTGTTCCTATCGAAGGCCATTTCGAGCAATTTTGTAACTCACGTGATGCTGCCAAAGCCGGTGCTGGTATTTACGATAATTCATTTAACTTATCTAATTTGATAAATTATACTAAAGACAAGGTTTATGATAATTCCCACTTTAGAAATTGGGTTGGAACAGCAAAGGAGAAAATATATTCTGAAATAACAAATATCTAAATATGACATACAAAATATCCCTATTAAAAGTTTTAGTTGTAATTTTAAATTTATTGAGTAAATAGTATAATTATTTATTCTTTTATTTGTTCCATAAAATATATGGCTAGAAAACTATTATTCATTGTTAATCCTAACGCAGGTAAAAAGATTTCTGATAAGTTAATTGAAACTATTAACAACGAGTTTCCAAAAGATGTGTATTACCAGATTGTAATTTGGAAGGATAAAAATCATTTCAAGGAAGTGTTAGATATTTTGCACTCACAGAATTACACGGATGTAATTGCTGTTGGTGGTGATGGGACAGTAAATCAAGTTGCAAGCAGTTTGATTAATACATCCATTACTTTTGGAATTGTTCCTGCGGGCAGTGGAAATGGTTTAGCCAGAAGTTTAAAACTTTCTATGAATGTAAGTGAAGTGATCAAACAAATTGCTGCGGGTAAAACCGAAGTCATAGATTATGGTGTAGTTAATGAGCGCCCATTTTTCTGTACCAGTGGAATAGGGTTTGATGCTCATATTGGAAATCTATTTGCAACCTCTGTTAAAAGAGGCTTGCAGAGTTATGTGAAAATTACCATTAGGGAATTAGTAAAGTATAAAGGGAAAAACTATACGCTCAGTATAAATGGAGACACAATAAAGCGTAAAGCTTTTTTAATTACTGTTGCTAACGCCGGTCAATACGGAAATGAATTTTACATCGCCCCGCAAGCAAATTTACAGGATGGTCAGTTTCATGTTGTAATACTAAGACCTACAGGTGTTTTCGGAGCAATTTCTTTATTCGTTAAAATTCTTAGTAAGAAAGCACATCAAAGTAAGTACATTGAAACATTTGTAACTAATGATTTATCAATTATTGAAAATGGCAATACCACTATTCATTATGATGGCGAGCCGGCTCAATTCAGCGGCAACTTAACTTACAAATGCCAGCATCATCAATTAAAAGTGATTGTTGGGGAAGGGTTTAAGCCAAGTTTAATTCCTTGATTTTATTTAGGAATAAATTTAGTCCCTTTTTTTTCTCAGCATCTAGATTGTAACTGATACTTTTAGTTAAGTAATCCTTTACAAATGCTGTGTCATAATTAACCTTGCTATTATCAACAGCTAATTCAATATTTGAAATACCATATTTCAAAACAGAATTAAATTCATCTATAAACGCATCAGAGGGTTTTACATTAGCTACCCAAACAGCAAACACAAATGGTAGCTGCGTTAATTCAAACCACGCTGTTGCTAAATCATATTCAAACTTGTATTTGTTGCTCAAACCAAAAGTTCTGTCGCCAATAATTACAGCGCCGGTTGAATAACTTATTTGCTCTTCAAAACCAACACTCGCTGGAATAAAATTAGGGTTGATTTTCCAAAATTCTTTACACAATATTTTAATTAAGGTAACCGATGATTTGGATTGGTAATCCAAGAGTATATTTGATAATTCGTTAATTGGCTTTTGAGCATATAACTTAACGCTATCAACCTTCTCAAGTGCACCAATGCAAAAATCCGTTATGATGTGATATGAACTTAATTCACATAGTAAAGCAACGGGCACAAGCGCGACATCCACCTGATGATGCTTTAATTTTTGAGCACAGATACTTGGAATATCCTCCTCTAAATCTATTTTTTTTATCAGTTCAGATGAATGTATGGCCCATCGAAAAGGTAGTGTGTTGGTATAATTTACAATAGATAGTTTCATGGCAAATTAGGGCTGCATTATAAAATGTTTTACACCCGTATAAATTAGTTCAACGCCAATGCACATAACAAAAAATCCCATTAAACGAGACAAAGCCATTAAACCAGACGTGCCAATTAATTTAGCAAAATACCTTGAGCTTAATAAAATTAATAAAATAATACTGCAAACGATAAAGATGGCTAGAAAAACGATTAGAATTTGTGTAAGGTTTTTATCTGCAAAATTAAGTGATACAAGGTATGACATACTGCCCGGACCTGCTAATAATGGCATTGCCAATGGTGTAAATGAAATGTCTTCTTTTTCAATGGCTTCTATTTTTACTTTTTGATTAATACCTTTGTGCGTATCTCTTTTGTTATTGATGAATGAAACCCCGCTCAGTAACATGATTATACCACCGGCTACTTTCATGCTATGAATAGAAATTCCAAAAAAATCAATAATAACATTGCCGGATACGAAAGCAACAATTAAAATTAAAAAAACATAAAAGGTACATTTAATGGAAATCTTCTTTATTTCTTCAGGTGTCCGGTTACTAGTGAATGATATAAACATTGGAACCGCGCCAATTGGATTTAATACAGATACTAATGATGAGATAAGGGCTAATAAAGACATACTACAAAATTACAATTTTATTTAGTTGACAGCTTATTTAAAAAATCCCATTTCGGTGTTTGTTTTTTTAAATACAAAAAATGAAAAATAAAACTAACAATACAACCAAAGCTGTTTGCAATAAAATCTAAAACATCGGCACTTCTATTACTGAATAATTTTGCTTGCATAATTTCCAGCAAACCCCCATATATAATGCATAGTAAAAGGAATAAATAAATGTATACATTACTTAAATTATTTTTGTAGATCAAATTAAGGCAAAGCAACATAAGAACATAAAAAATGCCGGCATGCACCCATTTGTCAAACTTCAATAATTCAAAAAAATCAGTTGAAGGTATGTATTGACCCGGCATTGAGCAAAGTCCAAGAATAACAAAGAACCATATAATAAGGTATCTTATTGGGTGTTTGGATAGAAAAAAAAAGAGGCTATAAACTAGTTTTTTCATCGGCGCAAAGTTAAACACTATTCAATTAGTTCCACGCCAAAATTGGTTAATCAAAAAAATAATGCCAAAAATTAAGCGTATATTTGTAAAATGGCTTATAATTCAGGTAAACGAAATACAGGAAGAACCGATAAAAACAAAGGCAAACAGAGCGGCGCTCGTTTCAGCAACTCGTCTAGAGATTTTAAACCCAAGGGAGAAGGATTCCGAGGTAGCGATAAGGGAGAAAATGGGTATAAAAAAACCTTTAAATCTGAAAAAGGCGACAAGAAATCATTTGACTCTTCAAGAGAAAAGTCTTTCAAGTCAGGTGAAAAAAAATATTCAGACACTGGTGATTTCAAAAAATCTTATCGTAAAAGCAATGGCGATGACTCAAACTTTAAGAAGGTTGGTCAGGGCAATTATAAAAGCAAGAGAGATGGTGGCTTCGACAAAAAGAAATTTGATAGCGGTACGGATAAACCATACAGGAGTAAAAGAGAAATAGGCTCTGACAGCTTCGAAAAAAAAACTTATAATTCTAAGGACGATAAAAAGCCATACAAATCATACAATGACAAGGTGAGTGCTTATTCTGATGAATCAAAAGAGTACAGCAAAAGTTATAAAAAGGCGTTTAAAAAGGGAGAAAACACAGGCGAAGAGACAAAAAGTGCTCGTGAAAATTATAAGTCTAAGCGATCTTTTACAAAAAATAAGGAGTTACGTACAAATCAAAGTAAGTTTGAAAAACCTTCATTTTCGAAGGATAAACCTAAACGCCCATTTGAGCGAGACTACTCAAATAAGTCTAAATTTCAACCTACAAAAAAGGTCGTTGATAATGAAGATGGTTTAAAAAGTCAAAAACGAATTGGTTATGAAGAATTTGGTGAGACAAAATCTTTTGACAAGGAGCGCTTTGATAAAAAGAATTTTAAGAAACCAAAGGTAGGCACGTCTAAGAGAAATAAAGATTCGGATGATTTAATTCGTTTAAATAAGTATTTATCTAATGCAGGGATTGCTTCAAGAAGAGACGCAGATGTATTAATTAAAAGCGGGGCCGTAAAGGTAAATGGCGTGCCGGTTACCGAAATGGGTTATAAAATTAAAGCCAGTGATGTAGTAACCTACGCAGATGCCAAGGTAAGAAGTGAACGCAAAGTTTATTTGCTTTTGAATAAACCTAAAGATTATATAACCACAACGGATGATCCACAAGAACGTAAAACAGTAATGGATTTGGTTGCCAATGCTTGTAGTGAGCGTATTTATCCTGTAGGTCGTTTAGACAGAAACACAACAGGTGTATTATTGATGACAAACGATGGCGAACTAGCAAAAAAATTAACGCATCCTAAAAACGACATCAAAAAGATTTACCATGTTAGCTTGAATAAAGCTCTACGTACTGATGATTTCAATCAAATACAGGAAGGATTAGAATTGGAGGATGGATTTATTCAGGTGGATGATTTAGCATATGTTGGTGAAGGTAAGAAAGAGATTGGCGTTGAAATTCATAGTGGAAGAAATCGAATTGTTCGAAGAATATTTGAACACTTAGGGTATGATGTAATTAAATTAGATCGAGTAACTTTCGCTGGACTCACCAAGAAAGACTTACCAAGAAGTAAACACCGTTTTTTAACTCAGAAAGAAGTTGCTTTTTTAAAGATGATTTAAGCGCCTTTTAAAGTTGGTTCTTGTACTTTTCGTTGAGGCGCCTCCAAAATTTGTTTAACTTCAGATACTATTTTGGCAGGAGAAAACCCACACTCTTCATATAGTTCGGATTGTTCGCCGTGTTCAATCCATTTATCAGGAATACCTAGGCGAACAACTTTAGCTGAATAATCATGATCTGCCATAAATTCTAAAACTGCACTTCCCATACCGCCCATGATACAGCCATCTTCAACTGTAATTACTTTTTTATAATTACTGAATACCTCATGTAAAAGTTCTTCATCAATTGGTTTTGCAAAACGCAGGTCATAATGTGCAGGGTCGATATTCTCAGTTGTCAGCTGCTCAATGGCTTTAGTAACAAGATTGCCGGGATGACCTAAAGATAAAATGGCCACGTCTTTGCCGGATTTTATTTTACGGCCTTTGCCAATTTCTATCTTTTGAAATGGCGTTTTCCAATTCACCATTACGCCATTTCCGCGCGGATAACGAATGCTGAAAGAGCCTTTTACCTCCTCCAGTTGCGCTGTGTACATTAAGTTCCTTAATTCCTCTTCATTCATTGGTGCACTCACAATCATGTTTGGTACGCATCTGAAATAAGCGATGTCGAATGCGCCATGGTGCGTAGGACCATCTGCACCGGCTAAACCACCTCTATCCAAACAAAAAATGACTTTTAAATTTTGTAAAGCTACATCGTGCAATACTTGATCATAGGCACGCTGCATGAACGAACTGTATATATTACAATAAGGTACCATGCCTTGTGTTGCTAAACCGGCACTAAAAGTTACCGCATGTTGTTCGGCAATACCTACGTCAAATGCTCTATCCGGCATTGCTTTCATCATAATGTTTAACGAGCAACCAGTCGGCATGGCAGGTGTAATCCCCATGATTTTAGAGTTCATTTCTGCTAATTCAACCATGGTATGTCCAAACACATCTTGGTATTTTGGCGGCTGTGGATTTTTAGGAACAACTTTGATGATTTCACCGGTTTCTTTATTAAAAACGCCGGGTGCATGCCAAATCGTTTCATTTCCTTCCTCACTAAATTTATAACCTTTCCCTTTTTTGGTAAGTACGTGTAATAACTTTGGTCCGGGGATATCCTTTAAGTCGGCTAATATTTTGGTTAACCTTACTACATCATGGCCATCAACCGGACCAAAATATCTAAATTTCAAGCTTTCAAATAAATTACTTTGCTTTAAAAGACTAGTTTTAACTGCATTTTCTACCTTGCTGGCAATTTCTTGCGCATTTGGTCCGAATTTACTGATTTTACCTAACAACTCCCATACCTTATCTTTGGCTTTGTTATAAGTGTGTGAGGTGGTAATGTCGGTTAAATATTCGCGCAATGCACCAACATTTGGGTCGATGCTCATGCAATTGTCATTCAAAATTACCAAGAGGTTAGCATTTTCAACACCTGCATGGTTAAGTGCTTCAAACGCCATGCCGGCTGTCATACTGCCATCACCAATAACGGCAATGTGTTGTTTGTCATTTAAGTGCTGATATTTACTTGCCACAGCCATACCTAAGGCAGCACCAATACTGGTACTAGAGTGTCCAACACCAAAAGTATCATATTCACTTTCGCTACGTTTTGGGAAACCACTGATGCCTTTGTAAATACGGTTTGTATGGAAAACATCCCGACGACCGGTTAAGATCTTGTGACCATAGGCTTGATGACCTACATCCCAAACCAATTGATCGTAAGGTGTGTTAAAAATGTAGTGAAGGGCTACTGTTAATTCAACAACTCCCAAAGAAGCACCAAAATGACCCCCTTTTACGGAAACTAAATCAATAATATACTGACGAACTTCGGAACAAATTTGTTCAAGCTGATCTTCTTTGAGTTTTTTTAAATCGGCAGGCGAATTAATCTTTGCGAGCAATTCACCAGGTATAAAACCACTACCTTTTACAATTTCCATGTTTATACAAATATAGTAAATAATTGGTTAACG
>B570J29032_109958721_pt1 | contig 14583 bp, 14 predicted proteins | sample LakMenEpi16Nov12_FD_29032 | JGI IMG/M metagenome (IMG submission 29032)
TTCGAGCCCGACCCGCCTCACTCTTTGAGCAGGACTTATGGTTCTCAACGTGTTCGCTTCATGAAATTTAATTTGTTCTGACTAAAGCTTGTCTGACACCCTGGGCTTGTTCAGCCTACGGAACTTTGGATTTCGCTTCGTTAACGCCCCGATTACCTCGTGTTCACCCAAATAAGACATTATGGGAACATGAAGGATTTTGCTTCGAATTACCAGGATAGAGAGCTCACCTGGCTAGATTTCGATACGAGAGTTTTGGAACTCTCTGAAGATCCGACAATTCCTTTGCTGGAACGAGTTCGGTTCCTGGCGATTTTTTCTTCCAATTTAGATGAATTCTTTATGGTCCGAGTCGCTTCAATCAAATCAAAGATCGATCGGGGAATTACCGCGCCAAATAGCGCAGGGTATACACCAAAGGAATTGCTCACAATTGTTCTCGATCGAACCCAGGCGCTTGTAAGTATTCAAGCAGATAGATTTAAGAATCAGATTATTCCTGAACTTCGTCAGCACGGAATCGAGTTTTTAAAGATCAATGAGCTGACCGACGACGAGCGCGAGCAGCTGAAGAAGTATTACAACGAGAGAATTTTCCCAGTACTTACTCCTCTTGTCGTGGACCCCTCACATCCATTTCCGTATATCTCAGGTCTCTCGCTCAACGTTGGAATCAATATTGAATCTAGCGAAGACCAAGACATCAGCTTTGCGCGGGTGAAGGTGCCTTCAAATCTGCCACGTTTCATTAGAACCTCAGATGCGTCAAAGTTTAGATTTGTACTCATTGATGAGTTAATCGCTGAACACTTGCCTGAACTTTTTCCAGGGGTAACGCTGAAAGACCATTTCTTCTTTCGCGTAACTAGAAATCAAGATTTAGATCTCGACGAAGATGAGACTGAAGACATTCTTGAAACCATGGAGAAGGAACTTACAAGGCGACGCTTTGGGCCACCGGTCAGGCTTGAAGTGGACAAGGTTATTCATCACGAGGTACTTAACGAACTCATGGATGAGCTTCAAATCGAACCTATCGATGTTTTGAAGTACGACTCACCCCTAGATTTAAGAAGCCTCAATCAGATTGCGGACTTGGATTTCCCCGAACTTAAGTACAAGCCATTTCGGAGCGATACGGCGCCCGAGCTTCGCGATGTGGATCCAGAATCTACGGATTCATTTTTCACCGCAATTCGTAAGGGCGAGATACTCCTTCACCACCCGTACCAATCATTTACCTCCTCTGTAGTGAAGTTTCTCGAAAATGCGGCACGTGACCCACATGTCCTTGCTATCAAACAGACTCTATACAGAACTTCTGGAGACTCCCCTATTGTCGAAGCACTTATTGAAGCTGCAGAAGCGGGCAAACAAGTACTTGCAGTTATCGAAATCCGTGCGCGATTTGATGAGATGGCAAATGTTCGTTGGGCGAGAAAACTTGAAGAAGTAGGTGTGCACGTTGTGTATGGCCTTATGGGACTAAAGACCCATGCAAAGTTATCGTTAGTTGTTCGTGACGAAGGTGAAGTCCTGCGTCGCTACTGCCACGTTGGAACAGGAAACTACAACCCAAAGACTGCACGCTTCTATGACGACCTTGGAATTCTCAGCTCAGACCCAGTTCTCGGCGATGATCTATCAAGGTTGTTTAACGAACTATCTGGATATTCAACAAAGCATGATTACTCCCGAATTCTTGTAGCTCCGCACAGCATGCGAACTAACTTGATTAGAAAAATCAAAACCGAGACTCGTAACCATCTAGATGGCAAACCTGCCTGGATTCGCTTCAAGCTCAACTCTCTTCTTGACGAAGAGATTATTGATTCAATATATGAGGCAGCAGATGCAGGAGTAAAGGTTGAAATCATTGTTCGTGGTATCTGCGCCATTCGACTTAACAATCAAGCGCGTAAAGAGAACATTAAAGTTCGTTCGATTTTAGGTCGCTTCCTTGAGCATTCCAGAATCTACTTCTTCCGCAATGGCGGCAATGACGATTACTTCATCGGAAGCGCTGACATGATGCATAGAAACCTTGATCGCAGAGTCGAAGCGCTTGTGCAGATCACAGCAGAGAAACATAAAGCCCGATTGAAGGGCATCCTGGATGACTCTGTTTCAGATTCGTTCTCTACATGGAAACTTGATAATGAGAATACTTGGGTAAGAAAAATCAAAGATTTCGATGGCAAAAATCTTGTGAGTTTTCAGGATCACTTTATCGAAAGACACAATCAAGCATGATTAGAGCCGCTGGTGCAGTTCTGTGGCGGGAAAATTCTGACTTGTTTGTTGAAATCGCCTTAGTGCACCGTTCTCGATACAACGATTGGACCTTACCTAAAGGAAAAATTGAGGATGGCGAGAGTGCAATCACATGCGCCTTGCGCGAAGTGAGAGAAGAAACGGGAATTACTGGACGCTTTACACGTCAACTTAAAACTGTTGAGTACGAGGACGCTGGACAGAAGAAGAGAGTCAAATTTTGGGCGGCACACTGCGCTCTCGATAAGAGTGAGTTTGTTCCCAATGATGAAGTTGATCAATTGAAATGGCTAAGTGCTGCTCAAGCGATCGAATTAGCAACCTACCCATCGGATCGCGATGTCATTCAAGAATTCATCGATGGTGATCAACATACCGACACTCTCATTATTCTGCGTCATGCAAAAGCTTTAGAGCGAGGCGATTGGGATGGCGACGACTCGCTTCGCACGCTTAGCGAGTTAGGAGTTAAACAGGCAGAGTTTCTCATCGAGCACTTGCGTGCGTTCTCAATTGATGAGATTTATACTTCAAATTACACACGTTGCGTTCAAACGATTACACCACTAGCAAGTGAGCGAAAATTATCATTCACTCAAGTTCCAAATCTCAATGAGGAAAATTTCGAGTTTGACCCAGAGCGATCTATTTCATTTGCAAATGCGCTCAAGCAAGATGAGAAGAACATACTCATTTGTAGTCATAATCCAGTTATTCCAACGATGCTCCGTGGGATTTTGAACACGAAACTTAAGAGTAAAGAGTTAATCAAACTTGAACCTGGGGACGCTTGGGTAGTGCATCGCGTCCGCGGGGAAATCGTCGGAATCGATTACTTAAGTATCAGTAATTAACGTTCTATCCAATCCAATCGATGTAGAACTATTCCTTCGCGAAGCGCCCATGGGCAAATCTGAATTTCCGATAATTTAAGGTCAGACATCAATTGTTTTGCCAACATAGCCCCAGCAACAATCTGTGGTGCGCGTTCAGCAGACACTGATTGCAACTCTCTTCTTCCCTTGCTATCAAGTTTCTTCAGCATGGGCACAATTTCTTCAAGTGCTTCACGAGTTAAATGTGGGCCTAACTTTGGGTACTGCGCATTTGCGATCTTGGCTAGGGTTCTAAATGTCTTACTTGTGCCAGTCGCTATATATTTATCGTAGGTTGAAAGAGAATCTACAAGTGGAGCAACACTTTCCTTTAAGTAATCTTCAAGAGCATCTAGTGATTTAGAAGTAAATGGATCGCCCTTTAAGAACATACGAGTAAGCCTGCCGGCACCCAATTGAAGCGAAGTCTTAAAGGTCGGATTCTCCTCGGCTCCGCGTGCAATTTCCAGAGAGCCTCCACCGATATCTAGGACGAGCAGATCACCTGATGACCACCCAAGCCATCTACGTGCTGCAAGAAATGTGAACCTGGCTTCTTCTTCTCCACTTAAGACCTGCAAATCAATTCCACACGTTTTATTTACGTGGTCGATTACTTCATTTGAATTCACGGCTTCTCGAATCGCAGATGTTGCAAAGGCGAGTAACTCATCTATTTCAAGGTGTGCGGATTCGCTGAGATTCTTCAATATCGCTTCGGTTATTTGATCAATACCAAGTTGGGTAATTGCACCCTGCTCATCAAGATACTCAGTCAGACGAATAAGAGATTTATGTGAAGAATTTGGAATTGGTGGACCGCCAAGATAACCATCGATTACTTGCAGGTGTATCGTGTTGGATCCAACATCAAGTACACCCAATCGCATTGGGACAGATTAGCGAGTTTAACCCGCGAAAGTGCCTGTAACTAAGAAATAGACGCGTCGCGAAACAGAGACCGCATGGTCAGCGAATCTCTCGTAGTAGCGGCCTAGGAGTGTTATATCGATTGCGGACTCGACTCCGTGGGTCCAACTGGCATTAGTAATATTTCCAAGAAGTTGTCTATGCAAACCGTCCATCTCATCGTCATCTTTTTCAACCTGGAGAGCCATCGATGTGTCTCGTGTTTCGATAACGGTGGCAACTTTTCTCGAAAGATTTTCGGCAACTGTTCCCATGTGATGAACGAGATCTTTTAATTCGGCGGGGACTACAGGTTCTGGGTGACGGAATCGAGTCAATTTTGCAACGTGATGCGAAAGATCGCCCATTCGTTCTAAGTCGGCGCTCATGCGAAGTGCGGTTACCAAGGCTCGTAAATCAGTTGCGACCGGCTGTTGACGGGCAATGATGTCGATGATGTGGGCATCAAGGTCGTGTTGTACTAAATCAATTTTCTCGTCTTCGGAGATCACTTCTTCGGCTGCGCCGAGATCGGAATCAATCAGCGCATGGGTTGATTTCTTAATTGAAGCGGAAACCATGTTCGATAAATCCACGAGCGTTTGAGAAACTCCATCGAGCTCATCTTGGAATACTGAACGTATGAGTGCCATGAGTGGAATTTAGGCGTAATCCATGAATAACGCAATGCGCGATGGTTAACGGAAGGTAAACTGTGCCCCACAGCGGTTAGGCTTATCTCATGTGGTTCGGGCGCGAAGATAATAAAAATTCGAACGATATATCACCCATATTTTTCAAGGTCCTCACTGAGCTCGGACAAGATGCTCTTTTGGTAGCCCCCGGCGAAGTTGTGCGCTTTGCAACTGAGGGAATAGAAACACTTAACATTCTCCGAGAAAATCGAATCATGAGTCCTGAACTTGTTGCGCTAATAAGAGTCGTACGACGAACTCAACAAACACACACCGGCAACATTGAAGTTCCCCGCGGACCAATCGGCGAGGGAATGCGCGAACTCACAATCAGAGCAATTTATCTGAGTGAAATCGAAAACATTGTTGTGCTCATCAGTGATGAGAGTGAAGCGTCACGAGTTCATGAAGTACGACGTGATTTTGTTGCCAATATTTCGCACGAGCTAAAGACTCCAATCGGTGCACTCTCACTGCTCAGCGAAGCTGTTTTATCCGCCTCAGATGACCCACCGTCAGTTGTTAAGTTTGCAACAAGAATGCAACTTGAAGCCAAGAGACTTACGGATTTGGTTCAGGGAATTATTAATTTATCTAGGCTACAAGACTCTGATCCATTACAAATTGCAACTGAACACCTGATTGCAGATCTGGTCAACGAGGCAGTAGATCTTGTGAAAACTACATCCGATGCAAAGGGTATACAAGTTACAGTTAATGAGATTCCTGCAGTGGTTGTTCTGGGAGATGGCGAGCAACTCATCATGGCGATTCACAACCTTCTTGAAAATGCCATTAATTATTCGCCACAAAATACCAACGTCTCTGTCTCTACATCACTTACTGATGAGATTGTGGAAATTATTGTCACAGATCAGGGAATCGGAATTGCCGAAGGAGAATTAGAACGTATTTTTGAACGTTTCTACAGAGTGGACCCAGCTAGATCTAGAGAAACAGGTGGAACTGGTCTTGGCTTATCAATCGTAAAGCACGTTGCATCGAAGCACGGCGGCGAGGTACGAGTGTGGAGTTCACCTAAAGTGGGATCTTCATTCGCAATTCGCTTACCAATTTACTCGACTTACGGAGGCAATGAATAATGGCGAAGATCTTAATTGTAGAAGATGAGATTTCATTCTCTGAAGCAATCTCATTTCTACTAGGTAAAGAGGGCTTCGAAACAGATGTGGCTGAAAATGGCCGAATCGCACTCGAGTTATTCAAAAAATCTTCCTACGACCTAGTGCTACTTGATTTGATGATCCCTGAGGTATCTGGCATAGATGTCTGCAGAGCAATCAGAACTACGTCGCTAGTACCAATAATAATGCTTACTGCTAAAGACTCCGAGGTAGATAAGGTCGTTGGCCTAGAACTAGGCGCTGATGATTATGTAACAAAGCCTTACTCTTCACGTGAACTAGTTGCGAGAATTAAGGCAGTCCTTCGCCGAGGAACTCCCGATAGTGCAGATATGAATTCAGACTCTTCTATTCAAGTTTCAGGAAGAATTCGAATGGATGTCGATAGGCACCAAGTTTCGGTAAATGAAATTCTTATCAATCTACCGCTGAAGGAATTCGAACTACTTGAATTTCTCATGCGAAATGAAGGCCGAGTACTCACTCGAGGACAATTGATTGACCGCGTCTGGGGCGGCGATTATTACGGAGATACTAAAACTCTTGATGTTCACATCAAACGTTTGCGCTCAAAAATTGAAGTAGATCCTGCTAATCCAACTTTGATTCATACAATTCGAGGTTTGGGATACAAATTCGAGGCGTAGACTGCAGATATGGCTATGAAATTATGGGGCGCTAAAGAATCAGCTCGATGCATCATCATTCCAAGCGATCTTGACCATAAATATTCACGCGGAGTACTAGGAGTCATCACAGGTTCAGCCCAATATCCAGGTGCTGCAGTCCTTACAACGTCCGCAGCACTTGCTACTGGCGTAGGCATGCTCCGCTTTCATAGTTCTTCAGGTTTAGCCCACTTAGTTTTGCACCAATCCCCCGAAGCAGTTGTTCAACCAGGTCCAGTAACAGGATGGTTGGCGGGATCAGGAATTCATTCGAAGAAATACAGTGACTTCACAACGTTCTTACGCCACAGATGGTTTGCGCTCTTGTCTCGTCAGAACGTACCAACGCTGCTCGATGCAGGTGCACTCGCTTTCGCTGGCAAGCTAAGCCAACCAACGCTCATCACTCCTCACGCCGGTGAGTTATCAAAGTTGCTCTCACAGCACTCACTTAATGTGAGTTCGGAAATGATTGAATCAGATCCAATAAAGTGGGCGAAGAAAACTGCTGAATTACTTGATGTCACCGTCTTATTAAAGGGTTCCCATACAGTCGCAGTTCAAGGCGATCTGGTTATTTCACTGCCTCAAGCAACGCCATTTCTTGCTACTGCTGGTTCTGGTGATGTCCTAGCCGGAATTATTGGTGCTTTGATTGCAACTAATTACATTGAAATTCTCAACTCTCCTCAAAGATTAGCCCACGTTGCGGCTACTGGTGCCTACATACATAACCAAGCTGCTGTGCTTGCATCAAAAGGTGCTCCCATTTCAGCATCGCAGATTACGGATCGCATCCAAGAGGTAATTAGAAAAATACTTTCTTAACTTTTTATAAGTAAGTGCTACCCCCAAAGTCTTGCAACTGAAGCCACTTACTCTTAATCATGCTCATCACGTTGGCACCTACAGCTCGAGTACTCATCATCAATGATGACTCTTTTGAACTTGCCACAATGGCCGCCTCACTTCGACAACATTGCATCAACGTTGTCGGAGAAGCTGCAAATAGTTACATCGCAGAGAACCTGTTCCACGCGCTCCAGCCTGAAGTAGTGTTACTAGATCTTCAGGAATCCGGTGAACCTTCAATTAGCTTGCTTCAAAAAATGCGAAAGATCCAACCGAACCTCGGTATAGTAATTACAACCGCATGTCCAGATTTGAGACTCTATGGATTATTTGAAAAGAATATTCCGACTGGCAGTCAGATAGTGCTGAAGAGAAATTTCACCGACCTATCAATAGTGACACATGCAATATCCGAATCCTTAGTAGCGGCAATAGATGGTTCGCTCATGAAGTGGGTTAATTTCCACAGTTCAGATTCTGATAAAAGTCTGATTTCCCTCCTTGGGCAACTTACTAATGTTCAGGTCGAAACTTTAAGGTTGGTCGCACACGGTTTGAGTAACTCTGAGATAGCGAAGGTGCGATTCGTATCAGAGAAATCAGTTGAGCAAATTGTGGCTCGCATCGCACTACATCTATCAATCTCACCCGATAGAAGAAGAAATCTCCGCGTAATTCTGGTGGGTGAATACTTTAAGTGGCTCGGTGCGCCCAAGCACTGAAATATGTAACAGATAATCATTTGCGATAAAGTTCTGCGCATGTCTTCCGCGCTCACACTCTCAAGTATCCGAATGCGCTGGAATGAAGTTCTCGACCTCGTTGAGCAGAGAGACCGAGTCGTATGGATTGCCTACTTTGATGCACGACTTGAATCCTTCGAGAATGGTCGCCTTACACTAGATTTCAGCGATAGCAATAAATTAGCGACAGGCCACGACTACCAAGAAGCTCGGATTCGTCATCGATCACTACTTCAAGGGACCTTCTTTGATGTCTTCGGTGAATCAGTGGTGATAGTCGAAAAATGAAAAAGTTCTCATTAATTCTCATTGCTACCGTGTTTGCTTCATTCACTCTGCATGCGCCACCCGCGCATGCAACTGACCTAAAGTTCGCTGGGCCTGGAGGCAGAATTCACGGTGCAGATGTAAGCAGATGGCAACACCCGAATGATAAGCCAATTAATTTTAAGAAAATGCGCCAGGCTGGAATTGATTTTGTAATTATCAAAGCATCTGATTCGCGTGATGAGTCTGATCAATTAGCTGTCAAATACTTAACAGCTGATCGAAAGGGTGCACAAGAAGCTGGAATCCATACTGGTTTTTACCACTATGCGATTTTGCCTAATGTAACTACGAAAGCAGCTATTGAACGCGACGCACGTGCACAGGCGCAAAAAGTAATCTGGCGAATTGCGTCGATTGGTGGCTTTAATGAGCTAGATCTTCCATATGCATTGGATATCGAGAATTCTTGCGTGCAGGTCAATTCAAATCGCACGTGTGCAAAGTATGCAACCAGAGCAAATGCCACCTTATGGAGTAAAACTTTTCTCAAAACGTTGAAGGAGCGAACGGGGCGCACTCCCCTGATTTACTCCTCTCCGCACTTTCTTGAAAATTCTTTGAAGAGAGATAAAGAGCTTGCCAAATATCCATTGTGGATTGCTCAATATGCTATTGACCCCGCAAAGCCAGGTGCCAAACCAAATGTGAAATCAGGTGGTTGTTTTGTGCACTCGTGGACAACGTCTCAGTGTGTGGCGAATTGGACTGTATGGCAATACACATCATGTGGAATTGCACCGAAATATGGCGTCCCAGGTTCTCGACTAGACCTCAATGTTTTTTCCGGTACAGGTGAAAAGTTCGAGAGTTTGCTTACTGGTACGTGGATTCCAGACCCCACAGATGAAATGCCAATCGGAGAAACATCAACGATGACGGTCACTTCATACAAGGCCACTACAACAAATAAGAAAGTCACGATTAACGTTGATGTTAAGCGCCCCGATAGTTCTGCCGTAGTGACTGGTTCTGTTAAGTATGTTTTCTCGGATTTAAATTCTTCGATTCCAGTAGTAACGCAAACAATTTCACGTGAAACAAGCGGAACGTGGAAGATTTCAATTGAGGGAACCCCTGCTGGAGACTGGCTAGGTAGCGTTATCTTTAAAGATGCATCAGGCACGCATAGCGAAGTATCTGCCCCCCTAGATTTCACGGTATTGCAAGGCCCAACACCATCGCCATCGCCAACAAAGAAGCCTGAAATTAAACCAGCATTCGACTCCTGCAAGAATCAAATTAAGAATTAGGTAGATTCAAAAGAAGAAAGCAGTAGTACTCTTTCTCGCATGTCCTTTATTGGCAGCTTAGATCAAGGCACAAGTAGCACTCGATTTATGATCTTTGATCATGCGGGAAAAGTTGTTGGTCAGCATCAACTTGAACATCAACAAATTCTTCCGCAGGCAGGTTGGGTAGAACATGACGCTTCTGAAATTTGGGATAAGTCTAAGGAAGTAATCACTGGCGCACTCAAGCAAGCAAACCTCATTGGCTCTGATCTGCAAGCTATTGGAATCACAAATCAACGCGAAACAACGGTTGCCTGGGATATCACTACAGGCCTGCCACTACATAATGCGATTGTCTGGCAGGACACTAGAACTGCAGATTATCTTGAGAATTTTTCCGATGAAACAAAGGCAAAGATAAGAAGCAAAACCGGCCTTGCAATCGCTCCATATTTCTCAGCTAGCAAGATGCATTGGCTATTAAAGAACTCAACAGCTGTTGCCAAGGCGGTTTCTGAAGGCAGCGCGCGATTCGGAACCATTGATTCTTGGCTGTTATGGAATCTTTCAGGTGGGGTAGAAGGCGGTGTTCATGCCACTGACGTCACCAATGCAAGCCGAACATTGCTCATGAATCTTGAGACTCTTCAATGGGATGACGAGTTATTTTCTATTTTCGAAATCCCTCGTAGCCTGCTCCCAGAAATTAGATCATCTTCTGAAATTTACGCTCACACCAGTGCACATGGTCCATTTGGATCAGCTACTCCTATTGCAGGAATTCTTGGCGATCAACATGCAGCAATGGTGGGACAGACGTGCTTTAACCGAGGAGATTCCAAGACCACATATGGCACTGGAAACTTTGCACTGCTCAATACCGGAACCGAGATTGTTCACTCCAAAAACGGACTACTTACAACTGTTTGCTATAAATTTGGAAATCAGCCAGCCATGTATGCTCTTGAAGGCTCAGTTGCAGTAACAGGTTCTGCAATTCAATGGCTACGCGATCAACTTGGAATCATCAAGAGTGCATCCGAAACAGAAGCGCTTGCTTCTACCGTCGAAGATACTGCTGGCGTTTATTTTGTGCCAGCGTTCTCTGGACTCTTTGCTCCGTATTGGCGATCTGATGCTCGAGGTGTGATTGTTGGGCTTACACGTGCTGCGACAAGGGCACATTTAACGAGAGCAGCCCTAGAAGCGATTTGTTATCAAACACGAGATGTTATGGATGCAATGACTGCCGATAGTGGAGTTCCACTGAAGCAGATGCGCGTTGATGGCGGTATCACAGCAAATTCTTTATGTATGCAGATGCAAGCAGACATTATGGGAATTGAAATCATTCGCCCATTGATTACAGAAACCACTGCACTTGGTGCTGCATATGCCGCCGGCTTAGCAGTTGGTTTCTGGAATGATACGGATGAACTTGCACAACAGTGGAAAGAATCTCGGCGCTGGAAACCCGCATCAACCCAGGAGCAACGCACTACCGGCTATGCAGGATGGAAGAAGGCAATCGAGTGCACGCGATAGAGTACGTTCACCATGGATGAGATTCTTCAACTTTCCGCCGGAGTAGTGCGCACAAATCGCACCATGAATGACGGTCGCACGATTCGCTACTACGACACCGCAGGACAAACGCGCTCGGTTAAAGATCAGCGAGCTGAAGAAGAACAACCAGGAATCGGCGAACTTCGACTAGATCCATTGGTCAACGAGTGGGTTGCCATGGCTGCACATAGACAGAGCCGAGTATTTCTTCCGCCAAAAGAGTTATGTCCACTGTGTCCAACAACCGGTGATTTGCTCACTGAAATTCCTGAAGATGACTTTGAGGTAGTGGTTTTCGATAACCGCTCCCCTTCACTTCGCCCACCTGATGGCGACTTTGCTCTGCCAGATGTTGTGGGTTCAGATACCGATGAGGGTGTTGCTGCTGGAAAATGTGAAGTGGTTTGCTTTACTGCAGATCATGGTGGAGATTTCAAATCACTCTCACCGCAACGAGTGCGCACATTGCTTGAAGCTTGGAAAGATCGCACGCGCGAGCTTACCAAGCTACCTTTCATCGCTCATATCGCTCCATTTGAAAATCGTGGAGAAGAAATTGGCGTGACGCTCGCGCATCCACATGGACAGATTTACGCATACTCATTCATCCCTCCACGTGTCTCTAGAATGTTGGCAGTTGCTCGCGAGCACCACCAAAAGACTGGGCGAGTTCTCTTTGATGATGTTGTAGCCCGCGAATTACGCGATGGCGTCCGAGTAATTGCTAAAAACGATTATTGGATTGCATACACACCATATGCATCTAGATATCCATTTGAAATTCACGTCACGCCATTAGCTCCGGTGGCTGATTTAGCTCAACTGTCAGATGCTGCAAGCGATGCATTCCCAGCCATCGCAATCGAAGTGATGAAACGCCTCGACGGAGTGTTTGGAATTGATATGGCCTACATCGCTGCTTGGCATCAAGCCCCCGTGCGAGAAGGTCGCGATCTCTTGAGACTGCACTGGCAGATTACAAGTGTGCGTCGTGCTCCTGGAAAGCTTAAGTATTTAGCTGGTTCAGAGTCAGCAATGGGTGCATTCATTATGGATATGAAGCCAGAGCAATCTGCTGGACAACTAAAAGATGTGAAGATTTAACTCCACTACTTTATTTAGAGCGACGGCGCTGAGCCAAGAGTGACTTTGAAAGTCTTTGTGCCTCCGGTTGGGAGTTCCACTAGGACTGAGACCACTGTGCCAGGTTTGTATGACCTGATGCGCACGATTGCAGTATCCGTATTAATGATTTTTATGCCATCAATGCTTTTAACAATTGAGTTAACTGGGATTCCAGCGTTTTCTGCGCCATCTCCTGCACTGAGGCGAATGATCTTCGCGCCAATTCCTGTGTAAGAATTATCGAAGGAGACGCCTAGAACGGGGCGAGTTGATTTTCCAGTAGAAATAATCTCGTCGATTACGCGCTTTGCTTCATTAATTGGAATTGAGAAGCCCAAACCAATACTTCCGCTTGCAGATCCTGAAGAGAGCGTTGCAATTGCAGAGTTAACACCGATGAGCCTGCCCATCGAATCAACTAGTGCTCCACCTGAGTTACCAGGATTGATTGCGGCATCGGTTTGAATTGCATTGACATAAGACTGAGCATCAACAGTGCCGGTAGATACAGGGCGGTTGAGAGCTGAAATGATTCCACTTGTCACTGTACTTGCTAAGCCTAGTGGTGATCCAATTGCTAGTACTGGGTCTCCAACACTGACCTTTGACGAATCTCCCACTGTGATTGCAGGAAGATTTCCAAAGGAAATTTGTAGTACTGCGATGTCATATCCAGGATCGCGACCAACAATCTTGGCTGTGTATTGCTCACCATTTGTAAGTTCAACTTTGATGGTTCCTGAAGTAACGGCAGCTTCGATGACGTGATTATTGGTGATGATGTAGCTCGATGATGCAGAGCTCTTATAAATTGATCCAGAACCAGTTCCGCCGCCGCTAGATGTTGTAACTGAAATTGAAACTACAGAAGGGGTCACTAAGGAAGCGATGGCTTTTGTATTCATGGCGCTACCGCCAATTTCGACAAGGGTTCTTGAAGAAGAACAGGTGCCATTGGGAGAAAGGAAGAGGGCCTGGGTTCGATTATCTACGCAGGCTTTCACAACACTTGTATTTGTCGATGTTGCAGCAGTTGCAATTCCACCAGCGGCAACTGCACCAACAAGAAAGGCTCCAATGATCTTCATGTTTTTCATATCTGTATCGTGCCCCATTTTCCTGAGTATTTCCTGTTATAAGAATTAGAGAATCTTTAGGCTTCTACTACCCAAGCTCCCTTTACTTTCACAGCTACTTTTGTGAGAGCTGTCTCCGCTGGTCCTTTTGATACCTTTCCAGATTTAAGCGGATCAAACTCTGCTCCGTGGCAAGGGCAGACCAATTTCTTTGTCGCTGATTTGTAGGCAACAGTGCAACCTAGGTGGGTGCAGATTGAAGAGTATGCGAATACTCCAGTCTTGGTTCTAAAAAGTATTGATGGCACTCCTTGAGACGAATGAATGAAGTTAAAGGTTGCACCGATCGGCAACGCAGTAAGTTTCACAATTTTCTTACCGCTCGATTTGGCTGCACTGCCAGATGATGTAGCGGCATTTGATGAGGATAACGCTCTACCTGCAAGAGATGCACCGGCAGCAAGAGCTGCCACAATCGCTGTGCGAAATACATTTCGTCGCTGAAAATTAGTTGCTGGCATTCGTCGATTTCCGATCATAAGTAGTAGGTATGTAAGCCACAATATTGCGTATGCACTATCGCTAGCGAAAAAGTACGGTGTTACATTAAATGAACTCGATAGCCACAAACCTGTTGCCATCGCAAATCCACCAAAAGCAGCAGTCGCAGGAGCAACTGAGAGAAGGGTCGCAATCCCAATTGCGAATTCAGTGACCATCACAAAAATACCAACTTGAGTTGCATATTCAATTATTTGATTAAGCAGGAACGAAATTGGAGAATTTTGGGCATAGGCTTCAAGTTGAGTTCCGATATACGTTGATTCACCTGGTGTAAGAAATCCGGGATCACTTGCTTTATCCCACCCGGCGTAAATCCATGTCACAGAGAGAAAGATGCGAAGAAGCCTCTGAGCGCGGCTTTGTGAGCGCCAAGAGGAACTTGCCCCTCGGGAGATGCTGCTCAGTGCGTTCATAGGTAGAGAATAACTTGAGTGAGGCTAACTGGCTCCCTGACTTGGATTCGAACCAAGAACCTGTCGATTAACAGTCGACTGCTCTGCCGTTGAGCTATCAGGGAATGCAAGTGCAG
>B570J29032_109958720_pt1 | contig 14574 bp, 14 predicted proteins | sample LakMenEpi16Nov12_FD_29032 | JGI IMG/M metagenome (IMG submission 29032)
ATAAACCCATTTTATTCATTTGGAAATCCAAATGAATAAACGATGTAAGAAAATTAACCATTTGTTCATGAAAATATGTAACCCAAATGGTGATTTTCTAAATCGGGTTTACCTGCTGTAGGCAGGATAACCCCGATTAATACAAGTAGTAAGGCTAATTCTTAGCCTCCTATTGCATAAATTGGGATAAAATATAGAGTGAAGATAAAACTTTAAGTATATAATACCATTTATAAATTAAAAATATCTAAATCATTTAAGTCACCCTGAGCGTAGTCGAAGGGTGCTTCAATATCAGACTTCGACTCCGCTCAGTCTGACAATAGAATATTTAACAATTATAAATGGTATAGCTTATTCTTGCCATATTTCCCAAGCTTTTTCTGCTTGCTGATGGAGCATACTCAAACCATTCACAATCAAAGCTCCCTGTGCATTACACTTTAATAAGAATTGGGTTTCCGGTGGGTTATAAATTAAATCATAACATAAGTGCTCAGGCGTAATAAATTCATATGGAATCTGAGGGGACTCATTTAAATCAGGGAATAATCCAATAGGTGTACAATTTACAATCAATTTACACGCATTAATAACATTTGCATTTAAGGAGTCATAAGTAATTACCTTAGGATTTGCTTGTTGGGTTCTTGATAAATAAAAAACATCAACGCCAATTTTTTGTAAAGCGTAAGCAACCGCCTTCGAGGATCCGCCGGTACCAATAATTAAAGCCTTATTGTGTATTGGTTCCAGAAAGGGTTTAATGCTTTGCGAAAAACCATAACAATCCGTATTAAACCCAATACTTTTTCCATTTGCTATTTTAATGCAATTAACTGCATTAATCTCTTTTGCTTCATTACTTAATTCCGAAAGATAAGGTATGATTTGTGTTTTATAAGGGTTGGTAACATTAAGTCCAACTACCTCCGGATCGTTTAATAGATTATTTACCCGACTCAAATCACTAAACTCATAATTACTGTAGACATAATTAGATAATGACAATTTAAGAAATTTAGCATCAAAATATCCTTTTGAAAACGAATGAGATAATTTTTCACCAATTAAACCAAACTTTCTAGTCATTACCATTACTTAATGCTGTTAAATCTAACTTCCACAAGACCTTACCTGAGGCAGGATCTAAACAAAAGAATTTTTTAGGATATGATTGTATGCTCACATACAGTTTATCCTCATTCTTAAAAGTAAAACAATTCGCTGTTCCATCAGCTGATTTAAAGAATTCGGATAATTCAGTTGTTTCCCAATCTGTTTTTCCGTTTGAATTAATGTATGCGACCTTAACTTCGGTTTTTTTTGAAAGATCATCCTTAAATGCTAAAACAATTCCATTTTGAAACCTACTCAAAAACTTTGGAGCACAATACACTTTATTACTAACTAATCTAGCCTTTTTAATTCCATACACCCTGTTCTGTGGTCGATTTAATTTATCAATGTAACTAGTGTCATCAATCCCTATTTTAAACTCCGGCTTCAAGGTATCACAATTTTTAGTAGCTAAAACCAAAAATGGGTGTTCGTGTTCAGTAAAAAAAACTTTCGTTTGCTCAATTGTTGCAGCTTTTTGATTCCAATAAGCATCATAGTTATAAAGCTTATCTGTTTGCACATTATAAAAATATTCTACGCCAAGGTTGTTTTTTAATCTATACACCGGTTCATTATACTCTTTACTAATACTGGAAATGCCAGACTCTAATTCCTTAAATTTTAGAGGTAAAAAGTTAGAACCTACTTTTTGTTTTAAACTTAACGGGTCAAATGCAATTAAGCCGCTATCTTTAGAAATGCAATAAATTAAGCCATTTAAATAATTAAAGTTTGGAACATCACCAAAAGTTAAGGCTTGCCAATTATCGTAAAACAAATCTTTTTCAATTACTATTTTTTTGGTGGATGGATTATATACACTGGCACTAATTCTGGCACTATCCAATGTGTTAGTTTGAAGCTTTGAAATAACGATGATGGACTCCGATGTTTTTGTTACCGCAATAAATGCATCTTGAATAGAAGGTTTTTGCCACTTAGCACTTAATTCAACTCCACCATGTATGATGTATTTACGCTGAGGTTTTACCAGAAAAAACATGACCCCGGAAATTCCAATCAAAATAAAAAAAACAAGTGCCAAAATTAAGGCGTTATAAGAATTCTTGTGTTTTGACTCATTGGCCTCAGCTGTTGTCCAAACCTCCACCAATGGTTGTTTGGGTGAAACAGGTTCCTTTATAACAAATGTTGTTTGGCAATAATTACACTTATACTCCCTCTCGTTGAGTTTAAATACACTTGAAGCGCCACAACTCGGACATTCTATTTTTTTAGTTACGGCCATCTATTTACCAAACTTTCCTTTTAAAGCAGCTAGGGCACTTTGCATATCTGAATGACCTGCCTTCTTTTCCTTCGATGTAAATTTAATATTTTCACCTAAACTATTTTGCTGCTTAGCCTGCCCCTCCCCTTTCATGCTTAATCCGATGCGTTTGCGTTTAACATCCACTTCTGTGACATTCACCCAAACTTTTTGTCCAACTTTCACTATTTTGTTAGGATCATCAATAAATGTATCGCTTAATTGAGAAATATGCACTAAGCCATCCTGATGAACACCAACATCTACAAAAGCACCAAAATTAGTAACATTGGTAACAATGCCGGGTAAACGCATACCTTCGCGTAAGTCGCTAATTTCATGAACATTTTCATCAAATGAAAACACTTCAAAACTTTTACGAGGATCCCTTCCCGGTTTTTCCAATTCATTTAAAATATCTTTCAAGGTTGGCAAACCAACTGTTTCTGTAACGTAATTCGTAAGGACTATTTTTTTTCTTAACTCTTTTTCAGTCATCAAATCTTCAACTCCACAGTTTAAATCAGAAGCCATTTTTTGAACAATGTGATAACTTTCAGGATGAACAGCGCTTGCATCCAATGGATTTATACTTTTTCGTAATCTAAGAAATCCTGCACACTGCTCAAACACCTTCTCTCCCATTCTTGGAACATTTAATAAATCTTGTCTTGTTTGAAAAGCACCGTTTTGGTTTCGGAAATTAACGATATTAAGTGCTAATGAAGGTCCAATGCCAGAGACATAACTCAATAATTCTTTAGAGGCTGTATTTAACTCCACTCCAACAGCATTTACACAACTACTAACTACTTCATCCAACTTACTTTTCAATAAATTTTGATCTACGTCGTGTTGATACTGCCCTACACCAATAGACTTTGGATCGATTTTAACTAGTTCAGCCAATGGATCAGCTAATCGACGGCCAATGCTCACTGCTCCCCTTACAGTAACATCCTTATCAGGAAATTCTTCACGTGCCACATCACTCGCCGAGTAAACTGAAGCGCCAGCTTCACTCACCACAATTACAGGAATAGATTTTGGCAAAACATCAATGGCTCTTACAAATTGTTCTGTCTCTCTACTCGCCGTACCATTTCCAATTGCAATAGCTTCTAAATTATGTTTTTGAAGAAAAGCCAACACAATCATTTCAGCCTCTATTGTTTTTCGTTGAGGCTCATGCGGATAAATGACTGCTTCTTCCAATAATTTACCTTCGCGGTTTAAAGCTACTACCTTGCAACCGGTTCTAAATCCGGGGTCAATAGCCAATATTGCTTTTTGTCCAAGTGGAGAAGCCAATAATAATTCGCGCAAATTATCTGCAAAAACGGTTATTGCTTTTTCATCTGCCAGTTGTTTGGTAAACAAACGCATTTCGGCTTCTATGCTTGGTTGCAATAGTCGTTTGTAACCATCTTCTATGGCCAACTTAAGCTGCGTGGCGCATTCTCCTCGAGACTTAATAATCTTTCGTTCGATTAACAATAGCGCTTCTTGTTCATCAATACAAATGTCTAAAATTAATACATCCTCTTTATCTCCTCTGCGCATTGCTAACATCCGGTGGCTTGGACATGTATTTAATTTCTCCTCCCATTCAAAGTAATCTTCAAACTTTTCACCTACCTCTTCTTTACCTTTAATAACTCTGCTCTTAACAATTGCTGTTTTTTTAAATTGCTCACGAATAGTTTCACGCACAATTGCGTCTTCGGAAATGATTTCAGCCACAATGTCCCTAGCTCCTTGTAGTGCCTCTAAAACAGATTTCACTTCCTTTTCCTCACTAATAAATTTTTCAGCTTCTTCAAAAACCAAATCACTCTTTTGCTCCAATATAAACTCTGCAAGCGGAGCTAAACCTTTTTCCCTCGCAACAGTTGCCTTTGTTCTGCGCTTTGGTTTATATGGCAAATACAAATCCTCTAACTTACTTAAGGTGTCAGCATCGTATAATAAATTAGCTAATTCAGGTGTTAATTTACCCTGACCTTCAATGGATTTTAAAATACTTTCCCGACGTTGCTCCAGCTGTCGGATACGCTCAATTTCATTCTTGATATTAATAATGGCAACTTCATCCAAATTTCCGGTGGCTTCTTTACGGTAACGCGCAATAAACGGTACAGTGGCGCCTTCATCTAATAACTGAACTGTGGCTGTTACATCATTTAAATTAAGATTCAAAATTAATGCAACAGCATTAATAATTTTTTTTTCCGAATTGATCATGCTTAAATTTAGACTAAAATGCAGGAAATTTGTACTTAAACTTTTTAACAAAAAACACCAACAATTAACTCATTAAGTTAGACTTCCAAAGTTTATAATTGGCTGATTCTTCATTTATAGAAAGTTTGTAATTTGGAAAATAAGTTGTCCCCTTTTTATCCCTAGTTATTTTTATTGTTTTAATTGCATCTGCGCTATTAAGCGTTAAAATAATTTCATCTTCATCACTAAAGTAATTTAACCAATGGTTTAAATTAGACCTCAAAATAATTGAATTAACGGCAATTATTTCATCACCTTGAAATAACCCCGACTTCCAAGAAGGACTATAAGGTGCCACCATACTTACCTTTGCATTAGTTCCGGAATCAATTGTTTTAAAACCAAACAAATGCTCACTACAATTTGTATTTGCCTTTTTATCCAGTTGAATATTTAAATAACTAAAAGCTTCTTGAAGCCCTGTTTCAAAATCATTGGTCCCGTAAACATAAAAACTAAAAAAAGAACTTAAATCTTCTCCGGATAGTTCATTGGCGAGTAAAATAATATCTTGTTCGGCATAGCCTTTGTTTTGTTTGCCAAAACGTTCGTAAAGCAACACACACAAATCTCTGAGTGATTTAGAATTATTAGTTGCCTTCATTAACTTAACATCAAGCATCAAAGCAATTAAATTTCCTTCGTCATATATGTTTGTTTTGCGATATGGAGCACCGGGCACATAGCCATCCAACCAGGTTTCCCAACTGCTTGCGGCAACACTTAAATTATATCGACCGAAGTTGTGAAAGTGCTTCTGCATTCTTTCCTCCAGCGTTTTAAAATAATCCTGATTATTAAATACACCGGAACTTAAAAGTAACTTATCTCCATAATAGGTTGTAAAACCTTCATAAACATATCCTGTACGTGCATAATTTTCAGTATTGTATTGATACGGCAACATTTCTACAGGCCTGATATACTTAATATTCCATGTGTGAAATAACTCATGGCAACTAACTCCTAAAACATCTTCATAGGTCTCGCCCTGATTAATGGCATATCCCGGGCCAATAGCAATAACAGTATTTTTTTGATGTTCTACACCATGGTAGAATTTATAATTCAGAATTTGAAAAATAAAATGATATTCGTTAACCGGACAATCACCCCAAAAATCAATCATTTTATCTGTAAAAGCAATGAAGTCCTTTTTGTATAACTCCCAATTAGGCTTACAGGTACCTATAAAATGAAGGTGAAAAACACAATTTCTACTTGTATAACTGCCAGACTGAACATATGGCGACGCAACAAAAGGCGAGTCAACCAATTCATCATAATTAGTCGCGGAAAGGGTTTTAGCATTAACAGGTAAGGATGTTACTATTTTATAGTGATCCGGAATATTTAATTCAATTTGATGCTGCATTTTTTCAAAACCCTTTACACGCATGCAACAATGAACCGGATTAATGTAAATTTGATTAACATCAGCAAAGCACGCGCCAGCATTTAATTCATTGCTATAATAACTATAGGTAATCTTCAAATACTTTAACCCTTTTGTTTGAATTAGCCAAGTTTCTTTATCAGTTTTAATGTAATTAATAGGTTGATTGGTGTCATCAAACACATCAACACGTTTGATGTTTTTACTGAAATTACCAAACTCGTACCTCCCTGGTCGCCATGACGGCAATACAAGCTCCACCGCATCTTGGTTTAACGCAGAAACTGTTAAATCGATATACACATAATGCGACGCAGGGTTTTTTTGATAGAATAAATAATGAATCATTGTAAAAATTTAATTTAATAAATGTATATATTTACGTTAATATGCGGCATCTTTTCTATTTATTAATTATTCTTTTTTTTTCAAACATTAAAGCACAAAGCGTTGATTCCATTTTACTTGTTGCTAAAACACTTAAGCACGATACGGACAGAATAAATTTACTTTATAAACAGGGTTTTGATAAACGAACAAGTAACCCGCAATACAGTTATGAATGCGCTAAAAAAGCAGAATCCTATGCCCAAAAAGTAAGTTTACCTTACTACTCAGCCAAAGTAAACAATTTATTAGGTATTTTATATTATAGAAAAGGTGAGCTCAAAAAAGCAATTACCTATCACATGAATGCTTTGAATATTAGAACTGCAATAAATGATAAAAAAGGCATGGCACTGAGCAATCTCAATTTAGGTAACGTATATACCGATTTGCATAATTATTCATTAGCAGAATCGTATTATTTGAAATCTTTACAAATTAATTCTGAGCTCAATAATGAAGAGCAAATCAATAACTGTTTAATTAATTTAGGCATTTTGGCTTCACAACAAAGAAAAGACGAGGTAGCATCAGAATACTTCACAACTGTTTTGAATTCAGCCAAAAAAAACAACAATTATGAATTGCAAGCGATGTCGTTCAATAATTTAGCAGTAATAAAAATGAATACTCAAAAATTTGAAGAATCGATTGCGCTGAGTCATAACTCTATTAAAGCAAAAGAACTCAGTGAGAATGAAGTTGAAAAAGCAGACAGTTATTTAAACATAGCATTGTGCTACTTGTTTTTAAATGATTTAAAGCAAACTCAAACATTTCTTCAGATTAGTGACTCAATTATCAATCGTTTTGGTTATCTGGCAGCCAAACTTAACTATTTACAAATAGAACATCAATACTTTAACGAATTAAATGACTATAAAAATGCTTACAACAGTTTAAATCTACTTCACAAATTAAACGACAGTATATTGCTTGCAAATAAAGAGGCTAAATTAGAAAATGATTTTATAGAATTCATTGAAGACCCTAAGCATGATTCGTCGCCAAAAAACTCCGATACAGGAATATATTGGTTCTGGGGGATTTTAATATTATTAGGCATAAGTTTATTTATGTTTGTTTTAAAAAATAAAAGATGAACAAAAAGGATAAAAACAGAATTAATGTAGTTTACAGCACTAATCCGGATTACAAGTATGAAAGCGAAGATGCCGGTAGTGAAGAAACACCGCCAAATAACCAACAGCAACTAAAGATATACTTAGATCGAATGGGTGGAGGTAAATTAGTTAGCAGAATTGAAGGTTTTATTGGCACATCAGACGACTTAGAAGCACTAGGCAAAAAGCTAAAACAAAAATGTGGTGTTGGCGGAAGCATCAAAAACAATAGTATCTTAATTCAAGGCGACCATCGGGATCGATTGCTTGATTTATTGCAAAAAGACAATTACAAAGTTAAAAAAGCCGGAGGTTAAATTAGGATTGTTTTTCCTCAATTGTTCCATCGGCATGTTTTGCAAATCTGTTTTTTGTTCGGTCGTGAACCTGGTCGTAACGACTCCAAGGCCAGCCGCCAAATTGTGTTTTATGGTAATCTTCAAAAGCCTGATTAATTTCTTCTTTTGTATTCATCACAAAAGGTCCGTATTGCATGACTTGTTCATTTATTGGTTTGCCTTGCAGCACTAGAATACTTGCGCCACCTTTACCTGCTTTTAGGTTTACTTTTTGTGTAGGGTTTAACTGAATACTGCAATAACTATTAATCTTATCTTCAAGAATCGTTAAACTCTCTCCTTCATAAAAATAAAGCATGCGATTCACGTCTTTGCTCGCGCCTTCCAATTGCCATTCTGCACCTTCGTTCATTTTAATGTTAAGGATCATTAATTCGTTAGCAGGATCTGAAGCCCACGAATCAGGTGGTGCCTCATAAAATGTATTTGAGTTTAATTTCCCAAAAATTAATTCAACCAACGTTTCGTTATTGGCAGCATCTTTAAATTTAAGTTGAGGAATTTTTTCTCGCCAAAGCATTTTAAAATGCGGCTCTACCATTTTATTTTTCTTTGGTAAATTAAGCCAAATCTGAAAAAGCTCCATGGTATTATCTTTATCCTTATGAATGAGCGGAAACATCTCAGAATGCTGCACGCCTTTACCTGCCGTCATCCACTGCACATCACCATTACCATATCTACCGGACGCACCGAGTGAATCAGCATGATCAACAACCCCTTTCCGAACGATTGTAATCGTTTCAAAACCACGATGGGGATGACCAGGGAAGCCCGGCACTGTTTTACCATGATACATTCTAAAACCATCTTTGATAATAAAATCATCACCTATATGGCGGCCTTTCAAATAATTTTCATTTGGCCCCATGTTTTCATTCCCGGCAGGAAAATAATCTTCATGATGAACACAAAATAAAAATGGGTCGAGTGTTGGCCATTGAAAACCAAGTGGCTCGGTTTTTAGAATTGCTGGGGTCATTGAATTTGAATTAAGTAAAGTTTGATTTAGTTTCTTCAGCGGATTGATCATTAAAGCTAAAGCAGCAGTTCCAAGGTTACCAAAAAAATCTCTGCGATTAATCATTTTGCCCTTTTGAATAGATTATTGATTAGCGAAATTAAAATGTAAAGTAATATTATAAAAGGAATGGAAAGTACTTGAAAGAATATAAATAACAACACGCTTAAAATAATCAATAAATATCTGAATTCGTTTCCCTTAAAACCAAAGCTTTTAAATTTCAAAGCAATTAAGGGTAATTCAGAAACCAAGAGTAAACTAAAAAATACTGTTAAACCAACTAAAACCATTCTTCCAATAGCTGAATAAGATTCTGCCACCATTAAACTATTTAAACCATCTACTCCCAAATAGTCAGCTGCAAACTTTTGAAAACCGTTGATGTCACTTCCAATTATTAAAGGTATAGAGGCAAAAAAAATGGCATTAGCCGGTGTTGGTAATCCAATAAACGAATCAGTTTGACGCGAATCATTATTAAACTTAGCCAGTCTGATTGCAGAAAAAACCGGGATAATTAATGCAACATAACTCAGGGGTAAAATTTTGCTTGTTCCGGTTGTATTGGTGATTGCAGAAAACAAGGTTGATAAATCCAAATGTATATTTAAATTATTAATTAATTTAAACATCATTAGTCCGGGCACAACACCAAAAGTGACACAGTCTGCCAAACTATCCAAATCTTTTCCAATTGGTGAAGCCACTTTTAAAAGTCGTGCCGCAAAACCATCAAAAAAATCTAATACAACAGCAATACCAACCAAATAAGCTGCCCAATTTAAATCACCTTGAAATATTTGAATGATTGCAAGACAACCACAGCATAAATTGCCACAGGTAATTGCATTTGGAATATTTCTGATGATCCGCTGCATCAATATTGTGGTTGAATAGGCTGATTGCTTAATATTGAATCTATCTTTGTCATTACCTCCACATTAAGCTTTGGTAAAACCTCTACAGATGTTAATGTTTCTTTGAGTTGTTCCGGCTTACTGGCGCCGAGAATGGCAGTGCTAACATTTGGGTTTTTTAAACACCAGGCAATGGCCAATTGAGGAAGTGTAATATTTAAATCGGCAGCCAAAACTGCCAGAGCTTTCACTTTTGTAAAACGAGATTCATCGCCCAATGTTCGCTCTTTTAACCAATCCATTCCTTCTATGTGTAAACGGTTATCTGTTGGAATACCGTTATTATACTTTCCGGTTAATAAGCCACTCGCCAATGGACTCCATATTGTAGTTCCTAAGCCAAAATCTCTGAACAGGAGCAGATAATCCTTCTCTAATTTAGTTCTTTCGAACATATTATATTGAGGTTGTTCCATTGTCGGGCCAATTAAGCTGTTTCTTTCAGCAAAAACATAAGCCTGCATAATTTCATCTGCGCTCCACTCACTTGTCCCCCAATATAAAATTTTACCTTGTTGAATCAACGTATTCATAGCCCAAACCGTTTCCTCAATAGGGGTATTTTTATCAGGACGGTGACAGAAAAACAAATCAATGTAATCAACCTGCAAACGTTTCAACGCAGCGTGACAGCCTTCAACAATGTGTTTGCGCGAAAGGCCTGTTTGATTTGGTTTACCCTCTTCATAGCCAAAAAAAACTTTACTGCTCACACAATATGATGAACGCGCCCAATTTTTTGATTTTAAAATTGAACCCATTACTAATTCCGATTTTCCTCTGGCATAAATTTCGGCATTATCAAAAAAATTAACGCCCGCATCATAAGCCATGCTTAACAAAGAATCCGCTGCTTTATCATCTATTTGTTTACCAAACGTGATCCAACTTCCAAAACTTAAGGCACTTACTTGTAATCCTGATTTACCCAAACGTCTGTATTCCATTATCTTTCTTTTTTAATTGTTGAAAATTGCAAAGGATTGCTGGTTATTTCTGCATTTAATTTCCTTGCTCTAAAAACATCTATTGCAGTATAGATTGCTTGTTTAAATGATTCTTCAGAGGCGATACCTTTTCCTGCAATATCATAAGCTGTGCCATGATCCGGGCTTGTTCTTATAACAGATAGACCGGCAGTAAAATTTACGCCAGAATTAAATGCTATTGTTTTAAACGGAATTAATCCCTGATCATGATACATGGCCAGCACGCCATCAAATTGTGTATATTGACTACTGCCAAAAAAACCATCTGCAGGATAAGGACCAAACACAAGCGCATCTGCATGGATGGATTTTATGGCTTCGCCGATAAGAGCATCTTCAATTCCGATAGCACCATTATCACCGGCATGCGGATTAATACCAAGCACTGCTAACTTTGGTTTCCGAATTCCAAAATCAACTTGTAAAGACTTAATTAACTTAGTTAACTTTTCAATCAATAGTTCTTTTGTTAATTTGGCACTAACGTCTTTCAGAGGTAAATGATCCGTTGCCAAAGCAACTCTTAAACCTCTGTCAGAGCACATCAACATTAATGGAGTACCGCCAAATTTTGATCCCAGATATTCAGTATGTCCAACAAAATTAAACTCAGCACTTTGAATATTTTTTTTATTAATTGGTGCAGTAACTAAAGCATGAATTTTATTTTCAGACAATGCCTCGGCTGCAGCCTTAAGCGAAAGAAATGCGTATTTGCCCCCAACCTCTGTTTGCTTACCCGGTTCAATTGATATTTCTTCTTCATAACAACTAACCAGATTAACTTTTTTATGATTTAACTGATTAAAATCTTTAAGTAAATGATAGTTTAAATCGTCTAAAGCCAATTGCTTTTTGTAATACCCAATGGTTTTTTGTGAAGAAAAAACAACCGGTGTGCAAATTTCGATTAATGAATGATCGGCAAGGGTTTTTAATATAACTTCTAAACCAATACCATTTACATCGCCTTGAGAGATACCAATAATTATTTTTTGAGAATCATTCGTCATAAGAATGGAATAAATACTAAAATTACGTAATTAATTTGAACGAACTAGTTTCTGTTTGTTTCAATTTCCTTTTGAAGCTGATTAAGTAATATAGATTTATGAGTTGAGCGAATTCCCATCATCCCAATCAGTTCTATATCTCCGTCATGATAAGTAATTTTTAAACTTCCGTTTTTAGCAAAAACTACCTCTTTAATATCTATCAAATAAAATACTTTGTTGGTGAATATGTTATTTTTAAACTCAATTCGGTCTTTATAAAAAAGAGCAAAAGGCGTTAAAATAATCCACAAAGCCTGAAATCCAAAAAACAATAAAGGCACTGCAAGAAAAAAAGAAACAGGATTCACTTGGGTTACATCTGCTTTAACAACATTTAATTTAAATAAAAATGCAATAGCGGCAGTTAAAAGTATATGAAGTGCGATAATTAAAATATTACGCTCGATGTTTAGAATTGGAAGATCTTCCTCTTTTTGTTTTCTCACAATACAAAGTTAACAAATTATCGATTGGTTAAGGTTTACGGAAGTACCATTTTTGTAATTTTTGTTTTTGAAAACACTCTGTTTTGCTGCTTAATTTTGTTAAAAAGCTAAAAAAGGGATGAGTGGATTTTGCAAAAAACAAAATAATACTATCTTGTAACCAATTTAAAAATTTTACGTTACAATATAAGTATAAACTGAATGAAAAAAATTATAACATATCCTTTAGTGTTACTTCTTGTTTTAATCAGCTACTTCCGAAGTTTCTCTCAAACAGCCGTTGTTGTAGATGATCCTATAGCTGCGATGTTGGATAGTTTGCAAACACAAAAAATGTTTGAATTTGCTTTTAATAAGCCTACCTTTCAAAAAAACAACAAGTTTAAATATACATCAGACAGTATTCCAAGATTTGATGACTATACTTATCAGTCTCGTTTAGCCAAACTTGATGCTTTATCTCCTTTCGATTTAATTTATAACGAGCATGTTAGAGGGTTTATTAATCTTTATGCTTATCGTAAGCGTGAAGGTGTTAGCCGTATGATGGGTGTAGCGCAACTATATTACCCAATGTTTGAAGAGGTGTTTGATCGTTATAATATTCCATTGGAATTAAAACACCTTGCCGTTATTGAAAGTGCTTTAATACCTTATGCCCGTTCCAGAGCCGGCGCCATGGGCTTGTGGCAATTCATGTATCCAACAGGCAAAATGTATGGACTGAATGTAACATCTTATATTGATGAGCGATGCGACCCATACAAGGCAACAGTTGCTGCTGCTGAATATTTAAAAAGTTTATACGGCATGTTTGGTGACTGGCAAATGGTTTTAGCCGCTTATAATGCAGGACCAGGCACTATCAGTAAAGCCATTAGAAGAAGTGGCGGTAAAAAAACTTATTGGGAAATAAGACCCTATTTACCAATTGAAACGCAAGGTTATGTGCCTGCCTTCATAGCAGCAAATTATGTAATGTCTTATCATGCCGAACATAATATTTACCCTGCCACACCAAGAAAATCATACTTTGAGGTTGATACAGTTGTGGTGAAAGAACAAATGTCATTTGATCAAATTGGACAGGCACTTGAAATCACCAATGAAGAAATTGCCTACTTTAACCCACAGTATCGTAAAAATGTGATACCAGCAGGCGGCAACACCATTTGTTTACCAAAGTCTAAAATTGGTTTGTTTTTAACGAATGAGCAAGCCATTTATGCAGCCATTAAATCGCAACAACAACAAGGTGAGATTATCGAAAACATAGCTGAAGTTAAAAAAACTCATACAGTAAGGTCAGGCGAAAAATTAAGTACAATTGCAAGAAAATACGGTGTTACCGTTGCTGACTTAAAAAGTTGGAATTATATTGGACGAAAAGGTGTGAGGCCGGGTAAAAAATTAACCGTGTATGTTAGAGAAACAAAAAACAGCACGCCAAAATTAGATGTGAATGCGGGAAACAGTCAATTAGCAGCTAATCAAAAATCAGAAGAAAAAACTTTAGCAAGCAAAGAAAATACACAATATCATAAAGTTAAAAAGGGTGAATCGTTGTTTGGAATTGCCAAAAAATATGGCACTACAGTTGATAAGCTAAAAGAATTGAACAATTTGAAAGATAATAGTCTTAATTTGGGGCAGTCTTTAAAGATTAATTGATAGCATTTTTTATTATTGAGGATGATTGGCTTTAATGTTTTTTTCGGCAAGTGTTATGGTTTCATTAATTCTTTTTTTGCGCGTTTCCGGCTTTTTAGCATTTAATATCCATTCCAAAATACCTCGTTTAGATGAACGTGAAAATTTGTCCCAATTTTTTAAAGCTATTTTGTTCATTTGGAAAATCAAATGAATAAACGATGTAAGAAAATCAACCCTTTGTTCAGAAATACCTGAAATACCGATGTGAAATAAGTGATGGTCCAATTTCGTTCCACTTCATTGCGCCAAACTTTTTTCAAATTGGTATAAACCACTGTGGCAAAAATAATTATTGCCATAATTATTTTTTCATATTGGTATACACAAAGGGTGATTTTTTAAATCGGGCTCGCCTGCCTTTAGCAGGCCTATCTGCAGCAGGCAGGATAAACCCAACTAATACCATTTATAAATTAAAAGTAGTCTAAAGCATTTAAGTCACCCTGAGCGTAGTCGAAGGGTGCTTGAATATCAGACTTCGACTCC
>B570J29032_109958718_pt1 | contig 14561 bp, 20 predicted proteins | sample LakMenEpi16Nov12_FD_29032 | JGI IMG/M metagenome (IMG submission 29032)
AACAATTTGGTTGAAAGCGAACTCGATCTTTCGCCAAGCATTGAATTCCGCAGTCCCAAAGAATTGACTTCGGGTCGTTACGGCGAGAACAGGGAATGGGTCGAATCCACTCCAGCAGAAAAGTTGGCAGGTGAAAAAATGACTGCCCTTGTCTTGTGGAATGGACAAGGTAAAGCTCCTGCTGCTTTGACCGATGAAGAGAAGGCTTTGGTGGTTGTGAGTTCAGCTTCCGTGAAAATCAGGGCTGGGTTCTTTGATCGTCTCTCAACCTATTGCCGTTCTGTGGATCAGGTTGTGGCAGTTTTAGGCTTGATCCAACCTGTAGTCTATCCAGCGTATGCTAAGTTTGCCACGAATGATTCTGTGACAGTGCAGGCACAGCGAAAAATCACGGCTGCTGCGGAAATTTTAGGTGGATAATAAAACCTAAAGTTGTTAATATAAGGGGGAAGGCTCAATGCTTTCCCCCTTATAATTTGCTGGTGAATTATGACAATTGATTTTTCAGAAAATAGTTACAAGTTAACTGAATCATTAAGTTTGTGTAAATCAGTTAAGCAAAAAGCATGTTTGATTATTGATTTTTACAATTCAAGGCGTATCAATGGATCATTAGAGCCAAGATGGATTCATCGTGCTTACGAATTATTGCAAGAATATATTGATGACAAAATAGACAAAAAAGATTATTCTATTTGTGCAGAATTAATTCGTAGCCATGAAATGGCTGATGGTTCAGAGGTTCCTGCATTTCCGAATGTTCCTAGCAGTCCTGTAAGGATTATTCATGAGGGGTGGAAAATTGGCACACCAACTTGGATATTTCTTGGGAGGAATTATCCTGATGCAGCGCATGAAGTTGGATATGGTTGGGTTGTAGTTAAGCGTCAGGTTCCCAGTGATTTTTATAAATTATTTGATTCTTCTATTTCAGACACAGTTTGGATTGGGTATCATTTAAATGATCAGATGGGTTTTGATGCTACGAATGCCAATTGCATAGGGCCAGCAATTAATTATGAAGATTTGATTGCTGCAATAAAAAGGCAAACAATAAGTAATGGAAAATAAATATAACTTGATAGGTAGAATTGTTTTCATTTTTTCTTAGAAATATATTAACTGTCAGTGGTGTTTATTTTGTTGTCAATGGAATTTCATAATGGAAATTGAAATTAACAAAGATGATATTTTGGATTATTTTGATGATGGGAAATCCATTCTTTTGTCTTACAGAAATATTTACAAGGAAATTAAAATTTTAACTCAAGTTAAAATTGAGGAAAACAAACATTCTATAGAAAATGTTTGTTTTGTTAAAAATAGAATTTTGCTCAACATTTCTTGATATTTTCTAAATCTAGAATCATGAGTGGAAAGCTATTATATTTTCATGTATTATTGCACTGATAAAATTATTGTAAATCGCCATCTTGCTGGATGTTTTGCTGGGTCTTATTCAAATCATATAATATATATTTTTCAGCATAATTCAAAAGGTGCAATTGGTCTTTTGCTTAATGGCGGAAAGATCGGAAACATTACTAGCAATCAGTTGAAGGACATATTCAATACTAAGGAAGGAAAATATGAAAAATTTAAGGACATGTTGATTAATGGCAATTTGTCTGATATCCCTCTTTTCCTTGGCGGTAATGAAACGACCAAGGGAATTTATTTTATTCATTCCTATCCAGAATACAGTCAAATAATTGATTCACATGAAAACAAAGAAAAAATTACGTTAAATTCGGTTATTGGTGAAGAGAAAAATAAGAATAAACTGAGAGAAGGAGTTTATTTCGGCACTCCTTTCACTTTTGCTGAAATTGTCGAGTCAGAAAAAATTGATGTAAATAGGTTTCGTTTTTATTTTGGTCAGCAGTCTTGGGTTTCTGGCCAACTTGAATCAGAGATTCAGGCAGGTTATTGGTCAGTTATTGACGCTGATGAAGAATATTTTTTTAGTGAATCTAAATGTGAAAATCTTGCTTCTTTAAATCAAAAGCGGCCAGATTTTTTTTCTATGATAGCGCCAAGTCTTAATTAAAAGAAATTTTGATTCATTTGTTTTATATTTTTTGCTTCCTTAAAATTATCTAGGAGGCAATTTTCATGGACTTATCCTTTTTGAATAAATGTCTTGATAAAGATTATTCTATTTGTTTTCGTTTGCCATGTCATAATTATGTTCCACGTCATTTCCACATAACAGAAGCTGCTGTTGTGGAGAAAAAATTCACGGACTGTGGTGGTAATAAGCATCAAGAAAAATATATTAGCTTACAGATTTGGGTATCAGATGATACAGATCATCAATTGACATCTGAAAAAATGCGTAAATTATTATCAACGATTGATAAGGGCAATGAATGTTTGCCTGTAAAAATTGAATATGAAGAAAAAACTTTAGTTTTTTATGATATTTGTGAGGCACAATATAGTTCTGATCACTTGATCTTTAATTTGGGTCGGATTGTTGCTAAGTGTCTTGCTGAAGATCAATGCAAGCCAAAAACTAATTGTTGTAATTCTAACTGTTGTTGAGGACATTCGCATGTTTGAGCCTATGTTGCCTTTAGTCCAGCCTGAGACATGTTTTTCTATTGAAAAAGAATGCATGAATGTCAATGATATTGATCTTGTTAAAAAATTGTATAAACAAGTAAAGAAGAAAAACCCTGTTATTGCAACTTGGATTAATGCATGGGCCAAGAAGACCAAAGACAGATTTGGCGCTATGGCCTGTGCTCTGATTGTTTATCGTCTCCTTGAGAGTCAAGACGAGGCTGACATGATGAATGAACTTTTGTGAAATTCTTGGTTGTGGGTCATTTTTGCTTATTGATTGTCTAAATAAGTTAAAATGACTCATAACCAAGGAGCATGATGGAAAAAGATTGTCGCACCTTGGGTGAAAAGGTAAGTGATTCAGTTGCTAGATTTGGAGGTTCTTGGAACTTTATCCTTTCTGGTTTTGCTATTATTTTAGCATGGGGCATAATTAACAATATTTATTTTCTTCCTCACTGGGATGAATATCCATTTATTTTGTTAAATTTATTTCTTTCTCTCATAGCAGCTTTTCAAGCGCCATTTATTCTAATGGCACAGAAAAGAGTTGAAGTAAAACAAGACGCCATTTATAGGACTCTTTTCAGGGAAATCAAAGAATTAGTGGAAATTGATTTGAGTTTAGAGCATGAAGTTCTTGAGACAAATAAAAAGTTAGAACAAGAAATTCAACTCATTAAACAAATTTTAGAAAAGCCGCAAGATGAAGAAAGAAAAGATGAAGAGAAAAAAACAGTTTTCTAAGGAGGGGGCATTCCTGCTCGACCCTAAAAAGGTCAAGGTACATTACGCCACAATATCATGAAGTATCGTGCAACTTGCACTATAATTTTTAATTTTGAATCTAATTTGCCATATGAAAAATCTATGGAATTAGCTAAAAAATATTTGGAAGAAATTCCAATAAAAGAAGGTGTGGAGGATATTCGCACAATTCTTTCTTTGGACAAAATGAAGGAAAAAGTAGAAAAGATTAATTTAGGAGAATTTCTTTTTGAAGAAGTAATGCCCTATATCACTCACGATCCAATTAAGCGTGAATACAAGAATAACAATGACATCTATCAAGTAAAGATGAACACTGACAGGTATCATGTGTTTAGAGATAATATTGCTTGTGTTTCATGTGGGCTGAAAGCTACAAAAATTTTACTAGAATGTCATCCATCTGATATGGTGCCACATTTTAATTTTTATGGCGAAGAAGATAAGAAAATGATTCTTTTCACTAAAGACCACATAAAGGCGAAAGCATTTGGCGGCGAAGATCAATTAGACAATTATCAAACCATGTGCTGTATTTGTAACAATTTGAAAGCACACAGTAATTTAACTTTAGAATCAGTTTGTAAATTAAGAAAATTATATAACAACAATAAAAGAAAACTAGGAAAGAAAAAACTTCACGATCTAATTGAAAAAGAAAGATCAAGAATTGAACAGCCTTGGCCACACCTAATCATTAAATCAACATACAAACCAAATAATGCTGTTCAATGTTTAGTTGATTTAGTCATCATAGAGAAAGATGGAAACTTAGTTTGCATCCATGCTCAAAACTTAAAAGAAACGCTAATAAGTAAGGGATTTATTGAAAAAGGAACTTACTTAGAAGAAATACTTGAAATAAATGATGATGTCGCTTGCAATTTACCTAATGGAAAAACAATATTAATATACAAAGGAGATGTTGTAAAATGAAAAAATAATGATAAATAATATAAAGTAGAACAGAGGAGACAAATGGCACTAGAAGATTGGGAAAATGAATTAAGAAAACAATTTGAAGAAACTGAAGAAAAATCAGCATCAGAAAAATATGTTGATTCAGTTCCACAACAAAAAAATAAAATTGAAGTCCCTTCTCCCGTTATCGTTCCCGTCACAGAAAATAAAGACAGTAGCACTTTTGTTTTTTTTGTGCTTCTTGTAATAATTGGCTTGGCTACAATTTTAGTTTATGATAATAAAACTGGTAATCATTTTAAAAATTGGATTTTTTCCAGTTTTCAAACTAAACAATCTGTTTCAGTCGTAAAAGAAGAAACCTTTGACCCTGAACTTGTTAAATTGAAAAGCGATATAGATAAATTTAAATTAGAAAACAAATCTTCATTGGATGCAATTAATGCAAAATTAAATGTTAATTCTTCTAAAATTGGTCTGATGGGATTGTTATTGAATGAAAACTTTTCAATGATTATGAAAGGTGCTGATGCAAGTGACTTTATTTTCTTCAATCGTGATTGGACTCTTGATAGAATGCCCAAATATATTGAACTCACAGAAGATGACAAGGAATATTTGAAAAAGTTTGTTAGGCCCAATTAGTATAATTTAAAAGCATCATTTCCTGTATAACCACTTGCAACACTTGTGTCGTTTATTACTGTGGCCATATAATCAGCAGTAATTATTGCTAAGTCTTTATCTTGTCTTAATTCATAAATAACTTCTATTTGCATCGATGAGACATTTGGATCATAATCCCATTTGCGAAAATATTGATTTAAGTTATTTTTAGACCAACCACTCATCTGACCACCAGCTTTTCCTTCATACGATGTGATTCCATTTAAATTTAAATAATTTAAAAAAAGGTTCTTTTGCCAAATATCACAAGATAAACTATTTGGCTTTCCTGCGCCATAGCCGACAACAACATCGAGAAGAGGATCTTGGGCTATTTTCCTGTGGCGATTGCTCATTCCATGTAAATAAAAGATGTAGACAATTGGATTTGTTTTCAGTATTTTATTTTTAAAGCGAATGATTGGGTCTAGAAATTCTTCACGGACAACATCTTCTAAACAATGGTAGACATTATTGCAGTCGGCCTTGTCTCTCATGAAGTCAACGGTTTCGCTTCTTTCCCATCCTTTATTAATAACTGCATAGGCATCAATTGACTTGGCAATATGATCAGCCATTATGTCAGTATTTTCATCGTCTCCACTATAGCCATGTGGGGCTACAATGATTACAGGAATCTTGCCTTCAATAATGCTTACTCTTTCCATGTTTATATTATATATTATTCAATAGAAAATCACGACATTTTTAATTGAATAATTTTCATAAAATAGTAAATAGTATCTATGCCTAACAAGTGGGCCTAAATTTAAGGAGGTGGACGATTAAGTATAATAAATTTCATTTGGACTTATCATCAAAAAATTTCGAGGAAGTAAATTTGTATCTTGAGGCTATTTTCGATGTTTGCTGTAAATTGAATAAAATGGGAATTACAACCAATATTAAAAAAATTAAGCCAAATCGCAAGAAAAACTCACACAATTTACCTAAATAATTTAGATTCAAAAATGGAGAAAAAAATGAGCAATAACAACCTGATGCCACCTATCGGATATAACGAAGCAGCATCATCGGGTGAAAAATCAATATCAATTCTTTTCAGCAAACTCTTTGAATCTCGTGATTTTGCTCATTATGCACATTTGCAATCAAAGTCTTATAGCCAGCACAAAGCACTCGGCGGCTTTTATGAATCAATTGTTGATCTTGCCGACACAATTTTTGAAACATATTCTGGGAAATATGGACTTGTTTCATTCAAAATGAATTCTGTGCCAGCCAATCAGGATGTAATATCTTATTTTGAATCATTCGCTAAATTTGTAGAAGGCTTTCATAACACGATTGATAAAAAAGATACATTTATTCATAATCAATTAGATGAAATTTCTACCGAAGTTTATCATCTAATTTATAAGCTTAAGAATCTTAAGTAAATCATTCGGCTTCGTAATAATAAACTGTATGAAGAGGTGTTGGACACAAGTTTAAATCTGCTGCCTCTTTGATGAATAAAACAATAGCAGGCAAGCTTTTTTCTACAGATGGTCCAACTTCTGTGTATTCGACAAATTGGCGGCTTTTCTTGCCCCACATCATCTTGATACTTGCTGATCCAGCAGAATAGAACCAGTCAACATCTGTTCCAGAACCTTGAGCATTTTCAAGTCTTTCAGTTTTATAACCATTTATCCCAATCATCTTAGCAATAAGATTATTTATCTTGTCGCCATCTTCTTTTTGACAAATCTCAGGAGCATAAATTGATTCTCCAAATGTGTGCATGTTCATAACAGCTTTGAACTTCATGTGATTCATTAGACACATTACAAGCTTAATTGGTGAAGGAGAAGGATTGTTGGGTCTTTTAGGGTAAGGGAAACTAATCGAAGGATTGTAACCCTCAATCTTGTCAGATTTCAAATATGTATCTGGCGACATTGTTGGAATGAAATAAATATCACGATTATTAAGAATCCATGTTATGTCATCGTTTTTTCCATAACCATTCAAAAGCTTTTCTATTGTGTGCATCGTAGCAAGTATCGCATACTCTTCATCACCATATAAACCTGCGTTGATAAGAACCTTTGGTTTGTCTTTTGTTCCTATCCTAAAATAATGACATTCTGTTCCATTGGCAGTTTTACCATATGTTGCAATGTCAGTGAAATCTGGTGCTTCTTTGTTCCACTTCTCAAGCTGGTCAATTATATCACTTTGTTTTTTATAATTTAAGGCCACATTGCTTACTTGAAAAGATTTATCTGAAACTTTTTTTGGCAAATATTTATCAATAATTTTGTTTGTAATTTTTTCTATTTTATTTTTAACATAATCTTTAGTTTCGTGTTTAACCACACTTATGGCAAATTTTTGCAATATATTTTTTTTATATAAAAGAATTACGTCTGCCACGAAGAGCAGAGAAATAGTGGCCAAAACAATTAACCTGAAATTTCTCATATCATTATATATGATTTGAACAGGTAAAAGACTTAAATTCATTTTGCCAAACGTCAATTGCATAGATTTTTTAGAAGCAAATTACTTCAATAAAGTGCCGCCAGAATTAATTTTTGGATTAACTATAATATAAAAATTATGAAAAATCCATGGAAGAAACTTATTTCAAACGTAAAAATATCTGGTCGTGTCGGCTTGGCCTATGCTGCTTTACATGGCAATGAGGAAAGAAATTCATTGCATAAAATATCTATAACTTGGCAGGACTTACAGAAAAAATTCGCTGAACAAAAAAATAAGTGTTTCTGGCTAGGTGTGCCAATTGATCCAAATTGGATATTTAAGTCTTGGTTCCCTATGGCTCCTAGTGTCGATAGAATTGATAATCTACAAGAATATACATATGAAAACATTGTCATTTGCACTCGTTTCGCAAATTTGGCAAGAGGAAGTTGCGAAGCTTCCAAATTTGCCAAGATAATTGTTGCTTTGAAAAATAAAGGAATTAATCCAGACATGGATGGATTCAATAAGTTATTTTAAAAATATCTTTTGTGATTTATTGCGTTTCCACTTCCATTATGAATTCTTTGCCACCTTCTCCAAATGGCCAAGGATCGTGAATACAACTTGTTATTTCAACCGAACCTGTTGATGGCCAATCATTTTGTTTTAAATCAAATTCTGGCAATCTTGGATGCCATAAAATTCTTCCGTTAAGACCTTTGGTTATGTGACCGGGATACAAGAAAATTATTTTTCTTCTCATTGCGATGCCTCAATTAAAACAAAATTGTAACACAAAATTATTGATCAGTCAATTTTTTAATCTTCAAATCAATAAATATACTTGTCACATCAAGTAAGGAGGCTTATGTGGATTTATCTATTAATCATTAATATTATTGCTGTTCATGTTTGTTTTTTAGTGTTAATTTTTTTATTAATCAAAATAATCACTGATGATAATCATGATTACATGATCCGAGAAGTTCATGAATTTTATATTCACCTATTAAAAAGAATGATTAGGAAAAAATGATTATTCTGTGATGCGATAAAGAAATAGCGGTGTATTTGGACCCATCCAAGCACCGCTTACATTGAATTCAAAATATTCTTCTGCTTCTTCATAACTCATATCTTTGGCAAGTATTTTAATACATTTTTCACGATCATAAATTGCTAGAGAAGGTTGGCTACATCTTCTGGCAACACCAATCAAAGCTTCCTCAAATCCATCAGCAAAAAGAGCATCAGGATTCTCATCAGCAAGTTGAATTTTAATCTCTTCGTACATGGTCTTTCCCCCTTGATTAAAACATACAATAACTTAAAAAAATGAAAAAACAATAGTGATTTTCATTTTTTGTAAGTTACAATCAATTTTAGAAACATGAAGTAATCTTAGAGGTTTGACAATGAGTGAAGCTGGTGTGTTGGCGTTGATAATGGGTTTTATAATGATCACTGTTTTTATAATTGTTAAAGTTTGGTACGATCTAACAGAAACATAGAAATCAAATTTTAAAGCCTCGCCATAAATGACGAGGCTTTAAAATTTAATGGGTTTTCAAATTAATTAGTTTGTTTCATCAGGTACAGTTACTGTATTAATTCTTTTTATCTTGAAGCCGGGAATTGAATCATCTTCAGTTTCAACTAAAATCTGCCTTGTCCGCACAGGTGGCTTTTTCGGTGGAATTACCGCTTTGACCTCCATAAGATTGTTGCTGCTTTCACGAGGGTTTCTTTTGCGAGAAACAGATTCATCTGGACTCACTTTTTCAGAAGAATTGTCAGGGATGCGATTTTTTGCGTAAAATATACGCCAAAGATTAGCAGCATCGGCTCTGTGCGCTGGATCTGAATTTGGGAATGGGCCAAAATCAACTCGCCTGTTCAGTTGGACCATGGCGATATGAGTTAATGCCTCCCTAGCAGCTTGTGATACCAAAGGCTCAGGATCATCAAGCAACATATACAACGACTCATTAGGCTTATAGCTCATTCCAGAAGCGAAAGCTGCTGCAACACGGTAAGTTGGATCGCTCGACACAATAGCTGGTGCAATCATATCGCTGTTCGTGTTTAGGTTACGAGCTAAATTAGTGGCGTGAAGCCTCATCTGGACGATACTGGCGGGTGTATTTAGGTAACTGCTGCGAGTTGGAGAGCAATTAGATCCATGGCCACAACCAACAGCTTGACACATCGACTCCAGCCCATTTTGGCTGAATGTAAGTAAAACAATCATAGTGAGCATTTTTTGCTTCCATCCTATATTAGAAAAGTTGACACACTTGTTAATATAGACAACCAATCCATTGTTGTAAAGAAAAAATCAGGATTGTTTTTCTCAAATTTCTAAAAGTATTTTTAATTTAACTTTTATATCTTCAGATATCTTTTTAGCATGTTCATTTTCGACAAGGGCATCTGAAATTTGTGACAAGTAAAAATATATTAATGATTTAAACTTATTGTCTCTGGCGTATTTGATCCAATCATCATGAGTTGAGCTAAAAGAAATCTTTTTGTCCAATGAGCTTTTGAATGATTCTTTAGAAATTGTCAAAAGATTTTCAATAATTTCCTTTAATCTTCTGAGTTTACATTCTTCCCTGTCATTGGAAAGCTCATGTAAAAATTCAAATAAGGCCAAGCTGGTTGCTGCGTCTGATCCTATAAGTGTAATCATTTTCTCATAGCCAGAAAAAAAGCTATCACTTTTAAGTTCTTTTCTAATGGATGGATTTTCAGTTGCGTTCAGATAAATGTTTGACATCTTAGAATTCACTAAAAAGTTTTCTTTTAATTTTTTTATTACATCCATATTTGACGCTTTGCGACTTATTTCGCTGTAAGATTCAGGCAAAGAAATTATTTTGTTGCGTTTTAAGCTTCTTGGTTTTGGCAATTGATAAATAGCATCAATTTCTCTTCTAATTTGTGGATCTACTTTAACGCCACTGGCTCTACGAACATGGTGTCCGATAATGTCTTGGAATTTATCTGTATTAATTCCTTCTGGTGAAAGTGCCGTTGTGAATCCATATTTTACTGCTCTTGGCAAGTCTCCTCTGAGATTTACCGATCTCGCCCAATCTTCTGGTTCTTTTGTAGATGGATCAACATGTCTTTGTAATTGTCTGAGCATTTCTTCTGGTTTTTTTGCCGCTAATATGTGAGTAAGACTTGCTCCTCCTCCCTCTGGAGATCCTACAGCCAAAGGAACCTCCCATTTTCTGTTTTTCTGGGTTTTGGGGATTTTCATGCCTTGCATCATTGCATATTCAGGACTATTGGGGTCAAGAGCCGCTCCCATTTGAGCGTAAGGTCCACCGGGTTTATTTACAGAAGCATTCATTTTGTAAAAATTAGCCACGAAATCAACCCAAACATCCCATAATTGTTGGCTACCAATATTTCTTTTTGCTAATTTATTAATTGTTCCAAGATAATCTCTTATTGGCTTTACTGCTTTGCTTGGAACATCCAGTCCCATTTTTATATCTTTTTTTGTAAATTTTTTATCAATGTTCCATAGTTCTGGGTCTATTTCACTGACTAAGTCTGGAAAAACTTTTCTATATATATCAACATTATGAGTATCTATACAACCAATTCTACCGAATATTAGTTGTGCCATAAAACCAGCCTTAACTGGCCCTGCTCCGGGTATCATGGCTAATATACGAATCAATGTTTCATCATCATCATTCTTAGCAGCCATTAATCTTTCATATAGTTCGTGTCTATTGTTCCAAATATGAACAATAGTATCATATTTCCATCCAGCGACAGTCTCAAGAACCTTTGCGTCTTCAACATTTAAAGTGTGGAATATTGCTGAAAGTATTTCAGCAGGATCATTTGGCCACTCGTCATAAATTGTTTTTCTACTGTCATCTCCTGTTCCCTTTATGTCTAGTGGTATGTTTTTAAGAGATGTTTTCATGATATTTTCTTTTGAGATTTTATCAGGAAATAATGTTTTTAAAATATTCATTATAATCGGGAAATTGTCCCAATGAGCACTAAAACTTACATTCGCAGTAAGTGGACTAAACATAAGAACTTGTGCCATTTGGTCGGCATTTGTTTGAGCAAAAGCTTTGATAAATTCTATTTCACGAAGATAAGCACTGATTGGAGTTTTAACACATACTTCTCCACTAGATGGATTAGCATCTGTGTTTTCGTTTAGTGGACGTGTGCATAGTCCAAATAAAAAATAACTTTGAAATGCTTCTTTTAAATATAGCCAATCAGAAAATGAATTTAACATATTTTATTTAGCGTTTTAATTAAAAATTTACCTATTTTTTTCGGAGCAAACCAATTTTCCCAAACCGATCTAGCTTTAACTGACATTTCAGAAAGATTGTATTCTTGCTTGTAATCTTTTATTCTTTTTTCGATTGATTCTATATTGTCTTCTTCAATTCTAATCAAAAAATTATAATCTATCTCATCTTCTAACGGTAGTTTTGCCTCATCAGAAATAACTATTGGTATTCTACCAAATGACATTGCCTCAAATAATCTTATCGATGAAACACCAAAGCCTTGTGGACATAAAATAAATTTTGACATGTTCATCAAGCCAGAATAATATGACTCCAAAGAACTTGTGTCTCTTTCAAAATAACGCTCTAGCCAAAATCTAATATTAATAATGACAAATTTCATTTCAGTACAAGTCATCCTTTTGACCATTTTTTTTCTAATATCATTACATGCGTAGCCCATAAATGAATAATCATACAAAGCAAGATCTATTGGCGTCACTGTCTCTGGAGGTGATACAATCGGTTGATAAGCCATGCAAAACATGTTGCTGCTTTTTTTAACAGAAAAAGAAAAAACAATTGATTCAGACACAAGGAAATTGATTTCTACATCAGTGTCAGATCCAATAAAGAAAATATGCTTTCCTTTGTTTTTTTCATAATATGGTAATATTTCTTTTATTACTTGTTGTAATTCCAATTGATCAACAAACCGATGAGTGTGTCTTATCAAAAGTGGCACAATTAAAAAATCACATTCCAACCAAGAATTTATGGTTGGAATTGAATCATAATCACCTATCACATGAAATGCATTGTTCATAACAGGCTTCGACTTGTCGAAGAAATCTGTCATCGGTGTGATCGACCATTCTTTTCCTGTTATTTCAACAAAAGATTCTACTGGATAAATAAAAAATTTCATTATTTTATGACTTGAAAATTTGTAATGTAAACACTAAAATTGATTTAACGAGCCGACGCATCCGGTGATGCACCAATTCTTATACAGTTGTACAGTTTGGTTCGACTCCAAACGGCTCGATAAAAAAATCATATGATTTCTATTGTTTTACCATTTTCGCATTGCTGCTCTTCTAGCATATGTCACGTTTGCGGCAAATGGATTATCAGTTGACCTGATGATGTTTTGTTCTGGGGGAACAGTATCTGCAACAGGCATTGGCCTATTAGCATTTCCATCTGGATTTAGACCAACTCGTTTGTAATAAGCTGCTTTTTGTTCTGGGCTAAGACCAGAACCACTAGAAGGACTAGAAGCGGTTTGTCTTTCAATTCCATCAAGACTGCGTGGTGTTGCTTCAGATGGTGAATTAAAACTAGTTAATTGATTTGAAGATGAACCTATTTCTGGATTGTATGACATTTTGTCATTGCCAAAACTCATAGTTGATCCTGTTCCTGATCCTGTATCGGCTACTGGTGCAATCTTTCCTTTACCGCTCATTCTTTGTTGATAAGCTGCTATTTGTTCTGGGCTAAGTCCAGTTCTAGTATTACCCATTAATGATCCACCTGCACCATCAGTGTTGAATCCAGATCCCATTGACAACATTTTACTTGTGTCTGATGGGGTAGAAGAAAAATTGTAATCTCCTCCAGATTGACCTTTGCCTGCCATATAAGTTGGCTTTCCTCTTTGTTGTAAGCCTACAGAGCCAGATTGATCTCCTCCAGAATCGAGTTTTGTTCCTGTGCTGCCTACTTGTCCAAGTCCTACTTGTCCACGAGATACTGGTTGTCCAAGAGATTTTGATTTTAGCATAGCAATCATTTCTTTGACTTTTTCTTTTTGTATATTTTTTGGAAAACTTAATATTTTAAATACTGTTCTTTTCATCGTCTCATCACTGTATTTGGAATCATTTATCCCATTTTTCCTAAGATGATCACGCAAAATTTCTATTTGCTTTTGAATGTTATTTGTATTTGGCTTGGCAGAGAGTTCTTTTTGTTTTTCTCGTGCTTGAATGTCTGATGCAATTGCGTTCAAATCATAACTTGGTTTTGGTTTAGGTCTTGGTTCATATGGCTTATCTTTAAAAGGATTAGAAGAACTATCGTACCCTGCTGATCTTGATCCAACATCTTTGGAAATTAACTCTAAATCATAGTCTGGAGTTGGAACTCTTTTACCAAAGCCCCACAGTTCGTCTATTCTATTAAATTCCTCTTCATCAAACACATTTTCATTAATCATTGAACTATTATTGATTAATGAAAATTTATTTTTATGTTCAATGAATTCAAAATAACTTCGCATATTTACCTCATAAAATAATTACTTGCTTTATTTATTCATTTTTTTTAAATAATTATCATTAAAAAATGAATTTAGCAATACAACTTCATAATGATTCTGTCACGAAAGCTATAAATAATTATTATGCAAAGTTTTTTTTCATTTTTAGTCGAGCGGGAGACAACTCTTCAATATCATGACGAGTTGAACCCCAAATTGTGGAAGAACAATAATTTGGATCAGGAAGTAAGAAAACATCTTTTGAAAATAGCTGAATTTTTCCGTGATTTTGCGAAAATTCCCAAAGAAGCCATCAAAGATATTATTTTCACGGGTGGAAATGCAAATTTTAATTACACGGAATTATCTGATATTGACGTGCATTTGATAATTGATAAGAAAAAACTTAAAGTTTGTAGTCCAGAAATAATGGATGATTACCTTTCTAACAAGAAGGCACTTTGCTCTTTAACTCATGATATTAAGGTTAAGGGTTATCCTGTTGAACTTTACGCTCAAGGAACTGATGACAAGTCAAGTAGCGATCAAGGTGTTTTCAGTTTAATGCAAAATAAATGGATCAAAGACCCAAAGAAAGTAAAAGTTGATTACAAAGATCCTTATCTTCAGAAAAAGATTAAGGAAAT
>B570J29032_109958712_pt1 | contig 14533 bp, 9 predicted proteins | sample LakMenEpi16Nov12_FD_29032 | JGI IMG/M metagenome (IMG submission 29032)
GAAACAACCACTTCTTGTTCATCGCGAATCATCATCGCGGTTTTCGGCGCTAATTTTAATAAGCTAGTTAAGGCTTTTTCTGTTTGTGAGGTTGCGTATTCTTCTAAGACGCCACTGACCGCAAAAATAAAAATGAGCACAGCCCCTTCAGCATATTCTCCTGTGAAAAAAGCCGCTAGTGCAGCAGCAATCATTAGGAATTCTACATTCAAGGCTTTTTCTTTGATGGTTTTAATCAGACCTTCTTTGGCTTTAAAGAAACCACCAAAAATAAACGCCAAACCCCATAGTAAAGAATTATTATTCCAGTTTGGCGTGAACGTCCCTAAAAGCATCAATATGAGCGAGATTTGAGTGGCGATAATTTGAAAAAATAGTTGCTTTTTTGGGTTAAATAAAATGAAAGATTTCATATCAAAATTATATCACGCTTCGTCATATTCATGATGGCTGCGGTTGGTTAAATACTGTTGTAATCTTCCCATTAGAAAGATCATTCCAAGACGGTGTCCAATCAGTAGGAATATCACTGGCTTGTAATTGAATTGTGAGATTTTCACAACCAAAAAATGCGTAATGGCCAACAAATTGAATGGTTCCACTTAACCAAACCACGGTGAGTTGGGTTGCCATGGCAAAAGCCCCGTCCTCTATTCTTTCCAAAGTACTTGGAAGGACGAGTTCACTAAGTTGATTAAGTCCATAGAATGCGTATGCGTCAATTCTTTTTAATCCCTCAAGAAAGATCAAAGAGGATAGTGAACGACTGCCGAAAAAAGCATAAGCTTCAATGCGAATCAATGAAGCGGGAAAATGCACCTCTTCTAATGCCGTGGTTTGACGGAAAGCGGAACGACCAATGGAGGTAATGTTGCCCAGAAAAGAAATGGCTTTTAAGGAAAATGCATTCGTCAATACACCAGAAGGAATTTCAATGATGTTCGCTGGAAAAGTGATATGTTCAACACGGGGGTTATTGGCAAAAGCGTTGTCGCCTAATTGTAGTAAACCCTCAGGTAAATTGATTTCAATTAATGGAACCCCTTGAAAAGCACCCGTCCCAATTGACCTCAACCCTTCAGGAAAGGTGATGGATTCAAGGCTTTCATTGTTTTGAAAGACACCCATGCTAATTTGAGTAAGCCCAAGTGGTAACTCAACCTGTGTTAAAGAGGAGTTATTGGCAAAGGTGAATTCCAATAAATTGGTGATGAGTTTGGGCACTGTAACTTGGCTTAATTTTGTATTTTGAAACGAAGAAGGTCCGATAAAAACAATGTTATCGTGAAAAGTAACTTGTTGTAAATTGAGATTGTTTTCAAAGGCAGAGGCACCAATGCTAACGATGTTGCTAGGTATGACAATGGAGGCAAACGTGGTCGCACTTTTCATAAACTCATCAGGTAATGACGTTAAGTTATTAGAAATATCAACCCTTGTTAACAAGGGATTATTCGATAAGACACCTTGCCCGATCGATATTGTTGCATTAGGCATCATAAAGGATGTCAAGTTTGGAATGTTTGCAAACGCGTATGCACCAATGAATTGAACTCCATCTGGGATGATAATGTCATTCAAACTAGTAAGCCCATAAAATGCATATGCACCAATCGAGACTAGATTGGGCGGTAGGTCAATCTCTACCAATGAAGACGCTTGATAAAAGGCATAACTAGGAAGGATAGCTAAATCAATCGGTAAGCGAATCTCGGTTAATCGTGGCGTGTTGGCAAAAATACCAGGTCCTAAATTAACCCCATCTTCAATCCAAACTTTTTGTAAAAACTCGTTGTTTGCAAAAGCATTCGAACCGACGTATTCAATGTGGCTACCGATGGTAACTTCGGTAATGTTTGTGTTTGCAAAGGCTGCGCTGCCAATGGAAATGACTGGCAAGTTATTTAATATGGTTGGAATCACAACCTTGTCTGCCCCCGATCGATATTGGGTGATTTCAACGCCACCCTCTACCTCTACAAAAGCAAATTTAATGTCTTCTGAGGGAATTGAGTAAGAAATCAGAGAGAATGCGAATAAGCACAAGCCATAAACTGCAACAAACCAATGACGTTTATCTTTGCTTGCAAATAACAAAACAATGCCAGCACCACTAATGAATAAGCCAATCACAAACAATGCAACCAAAGGATAAAATGTAACTCCATTTAGAAATGGCAAGACTGCACTCAATGGCAAAAATAAGATAATGCCAGTATAAAAAGAGATTTGTTGTAAACGATACGCAAAGCCTATCTTATACCAATAACGATCCCACTCAATCAATTTCCAAACTAACGCAAAGAAGAACAATAAAAATGAAGCAATCCATAATCGGTTGGTGATGAGCCCAATCAAGAGCGCGATTGCAGCCAATCCAAATAACGGAATGACGGTGGCAACTCTTATTTTTGTGGTTTTTACTTTCAGATGACTCAAGAAGTGATTTTCTTGATCACCGCGTATATACGCAGCATAAGCAGCCTTGTAATTGATTGGCTTACTTTGTCCTAATTCATTAGTCAACCCTTCAACGTAGTGGGGATTATGACCATATTGAAACACGCGTCTATTTTTCATGGATAAACCAGCAAGGTTAAAACGACCCCGACAATGAGCACCATTAACGTAAATATAAACCCAATCATTACATATGCAGTCGGAATTGGGTTATCTCTGATTTTTGTGTAATACGTGAAGTAGTCTTCATTGGGTTTCCTGCCAACAAAGATTAAAAAAAATGTTTTAACACCGTGAACCAATGGGGTGAAAATATTCTCGTTGTACACAAAAAGTGACCACGAGAGCGTCAGTTGAAAGGAAAAGACTAACCATATGCCGTCGGCAAATGAAAATAAATCTACTTTTCCTTGCCACCATAATGCAAAGATCATCAACAACACCAAGAAAAAAAGGTTTGCAAAGAAAAATATAATTATTTCCTTGCGGGTTCTTTTTCTAATTTTTTTTCTTGTTAATTTAATTTCTTCTTCCATCGTGACGATCCTTTGCTGCAGTTAATTCATACAATATTTGAATGAGAGCATAGTAGAATTTATTGGGATATTGTTTGTTTGGCCTTAATACATAGATAGATTGCTTTTGCGTTACCACGGCACAAGGGAGCGTAATGATGGCGCGATTAGAAACGGAAAAATTAATGATTTCTTGAAAAGTTTCTATGGTCTTTTTATCCATGGTTTCGGGTTGTTTAAAAATTAGAGTTAACTCATTCAAATAAGTTCTTTTAACCAATTGGTTTGTTTTGATGCGTATAGTTTCTTGCTCAAGTCTCGGTTCGTGAAACCCAAGATGATCGTCGTATAATTCTATCACCCATAATATAGTTTGTGCTGTACGTTTTACGAATGGAAGATTTGAATACAATTTAAAATAGATTGAATATTGCTTATTTTTAACCCCTAAGGTATAAGTCTCTTGGAGTAAGAATCGCTGAAATTGATCAGATAATGGCAAACGTTGGGCACGAAACATCGGTTGGTTTTCATCAATCATTCGAAAATAATGGTAATAAGTATTAATACTGACGAGGAGTTGACGGGCAAACAACACACCAATCCCATATAGTAAAAGTACGAAGTATGAAATGGTTTGTAACCCATTTGAATTAGGAAAGATAAAAGTTGCCAACACAATCAAGGAGGAGGTGAGAAAAAATCCAAAAAAAACGAGCGACAAGACAAGATTTCGTTGAAATCTATAATGAATCAGTGAGGTTTTTTCTAAGCGACTGGTTGCCATTGTCCGTATAAATCAAAACTGTTTTGCCTTGTTAAAGTAGACCCGCCACTAAACCATACTCCCGTGCCATCTCTTCTAGTGTTCCAACCAACAAAAAGATAATTCAATGTTATTTCATAGTTTTCTGGAAAATTTACCCCAATTGATATAATGGAACCAAATGAAATTCTAGTTTGTGGCGGATTAACTACGACATTTGTCCCCAAGGGATGGTTATGAATAAAGGTTACAGTTACTACAATTGGATGGAAATGGGCATAAAAAATAAGGTCTCCATATGAAGTTGTGGGTATTCTTACGATTCCAACATCACCAGGTTTTGTACCAAATGAGTTTGGAAATTGTTGGTAGTCTTGAGGATATGAAAACCAGCCTCTAAAAATATGACCGGTTTTAGTTGCAAAAGGAAGAAGAACAGCGATGCCAGGGGTGTAACTAGATGGAAAATTCTCTGTAGAAATCAAACCTCCATTGAGTTCATAAGTAATGTTTCCAATTTGAAAATCCCACTTTGCATACAAGACAATTGACTCTTCAGGCATGACATCCGTATCAAAATCCCATAAATCGGTTAATGAAATATCAATATACCAACCTAAAAATGTAAAACCCGGTCTAATGGGAGTTTCTGGTTCTTCAAGTAATATTCCAGGTTCGTAATTTATAAGGGCGGGGACTTTCGTTGCATTAGCATTAGCCGTAAAAAAATACACATTATATTCAGATGAACTTGATCCAGCGCCACACGAACTAAGAAAAATTGAAGTGATAACCAACATAGATAATAAAAAACGATTTTTCATGTTTATTTCCCCTTACTTTGGGTTTTAAGTTTTGCTTGCATGGTTGCAAACTCTGCGTTGTTGACATACACAAAATGATTTGGCGAAATTTCTTTTAGACTTGGTAAATCGCTCCGATAGTCATGTTGTCTGGGATTGTAATGAATACGTTCGCGATTCTTTTCATAATCGGGGTCTGGTTGTGGTATCGCAGACAATAACGATATTGTATATGGGTGAATGGGGTTTTTAAATAACTCTTCTGATGATGCTAACTCAACGACTTTTCCATTAAACATCACGGCAATTCGATCGCAGAAAAATCTAACCACAGATAAATCGTGAGCGATAAATAGAATGGTTAGTCCAAGCTTTTCACGAAGATTAAATAAAAGATTGATGATTTGTGCACGTATGGAAACATCAAGTGAGGAAATAGGCTCGTCAGCTATAATGACATTAGGATTCATGATTAAGGCTCGCGCCACCCCAATTCGCTGACGTTGACCACCAGAAAATTCATGTGGATACCTCGAAGCGTATTCAGGTGATAATCCAACTACTTCTAATGATTCCAAAACTTTCTTTTCTAATTCTTTTTTGGATAATTTTCCTTGAATGATCAGTCCTTCACCAATAATTTCTTTCACTGTCATACGAGGATTCAAAGAGGAAATTGGATCTTGAAAGATCATTTGCATTTTTTGAGATTCAATTAATGTATCTTTGGAATCATTAATCCTTCTAGATTGATTGAGCTGGAATTTTAGCTCTTTGATTCTCGCAGTTGCCTCAGACTTCAATTGATTGATTTTAGATTTGATTGTTGATTCGTTTAAATATGATTTTGAACCAATGGGTAATTTTGATAAATTAAGCTTTAATTGAACTTTAATGTTTGAAATTTTCTTATCTAAATCAGCAGACAAAGCTAGATATTTCTTATTTAGATTAGTTTTGTCAGTAGTAAAATTGGATTTATTTGGGGCAATTAACCTAAAAAGTTTATTATTCAACTCTAGCTTAATGGCGGCAACTTTTTGGTTTTTTTCCCTTAGATAGCCAGCAATTAATGTTTTGACTTTTGACTTGGAAATTAATTTCTTGCTGTCTTCCTCAATTTGAGGGCTATACAAGGACGTTAATTTAGATACATATTCATTGGATGAGGCCTTTAATTGATCAATCCGTTCTTTTTTTGTTTTTTCGTCAAGGGCGGCTGAATCAAGAATTCCATTCACCTTATTTTTGAGCTTTTTTTTCTCGATGTCAACTTCAAAATTGTATCTTAATAAAGAGTCATTTTGCATAAGACGTTTTGTGGCCTTAACCTTTTGATTAAATTGAAAGACCACCGCATTGAGCTCAATTTCGGCTAAAGCTTTTGTTTGATATTGATCCGCTCGAAATTGATCAAATTGTTTATTAATCGCAGTCAATTCCTTTGCTTTATCTTTAATAAGTTGTTGTTTTTCTTTTGTTAATAGTTCAATCTGTTCATCAGCGACTTGTTGAAGTTCAATTGCTTTCACTTTGGCAGGATTTAACAAATTTATGCTTTGCTTTAGTTTTCGCTTGGTTGACTTGATTTCTTCAAGAAAACCCATTGATCCCGAACTAATTTTAATACTATTTAAAGTAACAGTACCGTCTGTAGGTTGATACAATTTAATGATTGTTCGTCCAAGTGTTGTTTTCCCTGATCCAGATTCACCAACGATACCAAAAACTTCGCGCTTAAAAATATCAAAAGTAACACCATCAACTGCGGGGATTAATAATTTTCTTCTTCCCGCGCCAACACTAAAATATTTCTTTAAATCTTTAACTTGTAGTACTTTTTCATTATAGTCAATAAAATTAGCCATACTATTTAATCTTCCCTCTGTTTTTTTGTAAGGTTATTACTGACTCAGGTAAGGTAACTTTTGGGGCATCTGGGTGCAATAACCATGTTGCAGCATAATGGGTATCTGAAACCTTAAATAAGGGTGGTTGTTCTTCGAAGTCAACAGCTAAGGCGTATTTGTTTCTTTCCGCAAAGGCATCACCTTTTGGAGGATAGATCATATTAGGCGGGGTTCCAGGGATTGCATCTAATCTGTTTGAGGTTGCTAAATTAGGCATCGAAGACAATAAAGCCCAAGTGTATGGATGCTTAGGGTTATAAAATACTTCTTCGGCTTTACCTATTTCAACAATTTTCCCAGCATACATAACTGCAATGCGGTCTGCCATATTGGCAACCACTCCGAGATCATGGGTGATGAAAATAATTGAGAGTTTACGTTCAACCTTTAACACATTAATCAACTCAAGAATTTGTCCTTGAATTGTGACATCTAATGCGGTTGTTGGTTCGTCACATATGAGAATTTCAGCATTGTTTGCTAATGCAATCGAAATTACAATACGTTGTCGCATCCCACCTGAAAACTGAAATGGAAACTGATAATATCGTTTCTCAGCATCAGTAATTCCCACTTGCTGCATTAGTTCAACAGCTCGCTTTTTAGCAAGGTCTTTTGGCATTCCACTCTTATAAATAAGTGACTCAGAAATTTGTTGTCCCACAGTTTGAATCGGATTTAGAGAACTCATTGGGTCTTGAAAAATCATTGAAATTCGTGAACCACGAATTTCGTGAAAGAGTTCTTCGGGGAGTTTTGTTAAATCACGATTTTGATAAATTATCTCCCCGTTTTCATAAATCGAGTTACCAGCCAACAAACCAATAATTGCTCGTGAGGTTACACTTTTTCCTGATCCAGACTCACCAACAATAGCCAAAGTTTCACCGCGATTTAAATCAAATGAAACCCCTCTAATTGCTTGAAGAATTCCGTACTGAGTTTTAAAAGATATAGCAAGATTCTTAACTTCCAATAATTTTTCTTCCATAAGATTTCTATTCCACCCCCCGTAAAGATGGATTAAATGCATCTCGCAATCCATTTCCAAATAAATTAAAAGATATCATCAAAATAGCAATGTAGAGTGCGGGAAAAAAGAGTAAATATGGATAGTTTTGCATTTGACTTTGACCAAGATTGATTAATAAACCGACGCTCAGTGCGTTACTATAGTTGATGATACCGAGAAATGAAAAAGAAGCCTCTGTAAATACAAAAGCTGGAATTGCAAGAGCATAAGAAGTGACAATTAAGCCTAAAGTATTTGGAAGAATGTGTTTAAACATTATTCGACGATCTGATGCACCCAAAGTTCTTGCCGCAAGGACATATTCACGATTTTTAAAGCGATAAAATTGTAATCGTCCAGTCCCATAAGAACCCAACCAACCTGTTGCTGTAAAGGCAAATATAATCACCCACAGGTCGCTACCAAACCTAAGCGTTAGCAACACTAATACAGATAGAAAGGGAATAGAGGCGACTATTTCAACAAATCTATCAAAAAGTAAATCCAAGACACCTCCGTAATAACCAACAATTGAACCAATAGTTAATCCTATTAAAGAATTAATTATAACAACAAGCAATGCCATCATTAAGGATATACGAGCTCCGCGCCAAAGTTCCGTGAATAAATCCTTACCGTCTGCGGTTGTTCCAAACCAAAAATAAGTGTCATCGGGTTGTGAATCTAAATAAAACATGAAACGATTTAACCGAACCCTATAAACATAATTCAGAACTTCTGGGTTTTCTAGACTTGGAATTTCAATTATAGAAAGAATATCAATTATGTAATTACTTTTTAAGTATAAATCAAACTCCGTCGCATTTAAACTTACGGCAACCGTAGAAAGAGGATCCCTATCTGAATCAAGATCTCTAAAATAAGTGGGTGGAATATAACTTATAATAAAATTAGTATATTTATAACTATCCACCACAACAGTTAATTCGCTAACATTGGTATATAGAGGATGATTAACATCATCAATAAGTTCTTCTGGAAAACCAGATAAAATCGTGCCTGTTTCAAAATCACTATTATATAGCAAGTGTAAAAATTCTTTTCCAGCTGTAATTGTTCTCTTTCCATCAAAGATTCCTAAGTCTTCTAATAATGGAATTTTGGGCTCTAAAAAACCAAATCTTGTCGCATTGTTAGGGTTAGTGGTTGGTAAGGTATATGTTTTTAAGTGAGGGCCAATGCCAACAAAAATCATAATTAATGAAATGATGTAAAATGCAAATAAAGCACCTTTATTCTTTTTAAATCGATTCCAAGAATCTTTATAGTAACCGATCTCCTTAGTTCTAAGGGGCGTGTCGGTTTTATAAGATTGATTATTGATGTTGACAAAGCTAAATTTTGATTTATTAATCATGACAATTTTCCGCTTCCCACCCTAATTCTGGGATCAAATAGAGTATACGAAATGTCTCCAACAATTGAAGAGAGTAATCCAATAAATTGGCCAAAAGCAGTGATGAGCATTAACATAGGATAATCGGGAGGCGACGCATTAAAAGCTTCCAAATAAATTCTACCCGTGCCATCGACTCTAAATAATCTTTCTGTTATTAAACCACCATTGATAATTCCAATGATGCCAATAAAAATTCCAGGCAAAAACGGAACAAGTGCGTTTTTTAAAGCGTGTTTATAAGTTGCTTGAGACTTTGACAGTCCTTTTGAACGAGCAAGAAGCATGTAATCCATCGTAAGTTGCTCTGTTAATTCGGCTCGAACGCTTCTAGCTAATCCTGGAATCCCAACAACAGTTAAAATCAAGACAGGCATGATGTATGTGCTCAAAGACCACCAGAAATCTTCAGAAAATTGAGCAGACGTTGCTACGACATGACTCGGAACAATTCGCCAAGTAAAAAACAAAAAATATTGAGCAATAACAATAATAACGAAATAGGGTATCGATATGAATACCATTATACCAACCGATATCATGTTATCGATGTATGAATTTTTATGTAAAGCCGCAAAAACACCCAACCCAATGGCTAATGGGATTGATAAAAAGTAAGGCACAACATTTATCCCAATTGATGCGGGTATTTTTGAGAAATAATAAGAACCCACGTCTTGTGCTTTAGTTCTGGAAAATCCAAACGTACCATCACTTAAAATATTGCTTATCCATCTAATAAATTGTTGGGGAATCGGCAAATCCCAACCTTCTCTTTCTCTTAACGTCGCATACCAAACGGGGTCACCAAAAGGGTCTCTAAAATTGTCTGGCATTAATTTAATAAAAACAAAAAAAAGAAATACAGTAATAAAAAAAGTAATAATCATCAGAGCAAATCTTTTTAGTAAATAACTACCCATATGGTGATTATATCCTCCTAAACTACGAAATAGAATATTAGATGTTGTTAGATAAAAAGAATACGCCCTTAAAGAGCGTATTCCCTTGCGATAAATGATTAACTAAGCAGACAAACCAGCAAGATAAGCAACTTCGAATGAATTATAGAGGCCTTCTGAGAAATCAGAGTCGGTGGATAAGAATCTATATCTTGAAGACCCCCAGCCAAATGTCACAGAATAGAAAGGCCATAGAATTTCAACATTATCGGCATAAATAACCGCCGAAGCAAGCGTTGAAGTAGGAATAACTGGCATTTGTTCAAAGAAAACCTTTTCCATGGCTGCTACAATTTTCCAAACTTCTTGAGTTGCACCAGGAAATGGTTCTGATCGTGTACCAGCATACGGACCAACATTACGTTGTACACGTAAATAAACCGCAAGGGTGAGTAGAGTTTCATTATAAATACCCCTCGGTTTGCCTGTTTCTGTGTTTGCAACTAGTTGATTATAAATTGTTTGAAAAGCAGGTCTTGTTGCAAAATAGTCTGGATCTTCTTCTAATAAACCTTCTAAGTAATCTAGAGTAGTTGTTAAGTCAATAGTTACTTTTTCATTATAGAATGATTCTGGGTCTGTTCTTAAGTCAATTTCTTCACCGTCCGAATCAACACCAAAAGGCATGTTCATACCAAAGGTACGACCAAACAAAGCAGCAACAAGGAAACCAATTGATGCATATTGCATTTGAACCATCGTAGATGAACCAAACCCAAGATTAATTAGTGTTAAATCAAAATCCCAATTTTCTTGAACAACGGTATACGCATCTATGTCCATAAAATCAAGATCAATGACCAGACGTTCTGGTTGATTTTCTACATTAAATACTTTTTCAAGTTCATTCTTCATGAACTCAACAAATCTTCTTTCGTCTGGATCATCAATGGCCGGCATTTTTAGTCTTATTGGCAATTCGATGCCAGGATTATCAGCTAAGACTTGATTAAATAAACTTCTTGCTCTGTCAGGTAAGAAGCCGTTTGATAACTCAGGAATTTCGAAATCTTCCAGGTTTTGAAAATGATTAGGAGACTCTGAGTAATATAGGGGATCTTCAAGGTAGACTTTAGTGTCATTAGGAACAGGTAGAACAGATGGAAGATTTGGAGAGTAAATTGTGGAGTTATATGTTTCTCGGTTGATAGCAAAGAATAATGCTTGTCTAAATCTAGGATCGCTTGTGACAGGAGATTTAATGTGAGCACCATCTTCTAACATTGATGGAGCAAAATTAACAATGATATATTGTGGATAACCTTCAAAACTAAATTTAACAGCTGGATTTTCAGCAAATTCGCTAAAGGTTTCACCTAAAAGACCTGTAGCGGACAACAACCCGGATTTAAATAGTTGAACATCTTGAGCATTTGATTCGGTGTATTCATAAACAATAGATTTATAGGTGACTAGATCTTTTCTAATATAATCAAAGTTTTTATTTAAGACTATTCTTTGATTGTCACTCCATGACTTAATTAAATAACCCCCATATGATACAAATGGATTAGAAGGAGTCCCATAAGTTGAATTCACACCTTGATTTAGAGAGTTTCTGAATATAGTTGGCTCAACTAAGACAATGTTGCCAAAACCAACTGCCTCAGATTGCGCCACTTCTCTCCAAAACTTAACTGTAAAAGTAAAGTCATCAATTATTTCAAATCCAACATTCTTTTCGTCAAATGATTGGATAGGCCCAGCTAAAGGGTCTTGAAATCTATACGCTTCTGCGTTGAGAATTGGATATCCAGTATCGTTAAAATCTCCACCTCTATCAAAATAAATTGTAGCTCTTCTGTTGTTTTGAAGTGGGTCAAGGTACTGGGCCAACGAATCTTTAAATACAGCCGAAGTGACTTGAGTTCCGTTTTCAAAGAAAACATCATTTCTAATTTCAAACGTCCATTCTAATCTTTGGGTTGTTGATGCAACTGTACGGTCATACTTACCATTCACTAGGAAGTCTCTACCTTCAGAATCTTTAGGGTAACTAGCAGCTCCTATGAGTAGGTATGAAAAGTCTAGGGCGTCAACTGAAAAATCACGCAATTCGATTTTTGAGAAATCACCAACAAAATCAGCGATTCCTTTAGAAATTGCACTGTCCCAATCAACTTCTGTTGAAAATAATGGTGTGCTTAAGCTATTCATAATGCCAATTTCATGGCTATATTGATAAGTCATTGGGTTCAATCTAGCACCTACTGAAGCGCCAATTGAGGTAAAATAAGTTTCTCCACTGGCGTACGTGATTGTATTCGAATTGATTGGTTCCCAATAAGCATAAAACTTATCGTTAGTAGAAGCATTTAAAGGGAAAGTTGTGGCTGCTGGTTCTAACCAAGTTAAACCAGCTTTACCTCTAAACCAACCTTCAAAGGTGTAACCAGCACGTGTAGGTGCAGTTGGTGCTGCCAAGGAGGCGTTCTTATTGACAGTGACTGGAGCAACAGCCGATCCACCTTTAGCGTCAAAGGTAACCGTGACGGTTTCTTGACTACTAGTAGGCGTCGCGCTCGAAGTAGGCGTTGCGCTTGAAGTAGGCGTTGCACTTGAAGTAGGCGTTGCGCTTGAAGTAGGCGTTTGCGATGAGGGTGACGATGATGAAGACGGTGTCACACCACACGCGGAGAGAACAATGGCAAATAAAGTTACGAAAAAGCTAGACTTTATTCTTGAATGCATATAGCACCTCCATTAGAATTGAATTTATTATACATATTAATTTAATAAATTCTAAAAAATTTTTACATTTGAGTGACAAACAATCTTGTTAAAATCCATTTTTATAATTAAAACACCATTTCTATCATTGTTTTATTAATTGATAGGGTTATTTTTGAAAACGCTTTCAAAAATTGTAAAATTTCTGAAAATATTTAAATTTACTATAATTATGTTATGTTTAAAAATATTTTTGTGTGTTGTTTGGTCTACTTATCACAAAAAAATTATTATTTTAATTGTTGCTTTTTTTACCTTGCTCATTCATAATTTTCAAAATCAAGGAGTCCATTTATGAATAGTAAAATTTTTGCCTCCGTTATTTTATTTAATCTTATCTTTGTTTCTTGTGGAACATCCACTTCAATTATTTCTTCGGCAACATCGTCTGAGGAATCTCAAGTAAGTTCTGAAGTCATTTCCTTATCAATACCTCAAGAAACAAGTTCACAAGAACAAAGTGTTTCTAGTTCGGTTGCTCCTTCGTCCAGTACGCCAATTTCCAGCACACCTTCATCGAGCACGCCTTTAACTAGCCAGGATCGTATTAATCTTGATATCGCTTCTCTTAACTATGTTCTTGGTGGACCAATGGCGGCTTTTGGTCCTAATGGAACAACTATTTCCTGGATCTCTTCAAGTCATCCTAATATTATAAGTCGTAAAGGAGCATACGTTGAGTTGCCTATTGGTGCAGAAGATATTGAGGTTACTTTAACGGCAAGGGTTAGTCATGGAGGATTAAGCAACACAAAAGAAATCAAGGTAAATGCTCAACCTCCTGAAGAACCAGTGTTGACAACCGTTAGACAACTACCGTTTATTAATACCTCTGAAGAATATTTGGTTATTGATCAACCATTAATTGATGTTTATTTCACTGAAACTGGCACCATCCCATATATGGATACGGCAACATTCTTTAACATGGTTAATGGTGCTGTTGATTTTTCTTTACTAGAATTCGAAACAAACCAAGATATATTAACTATCTCTTACACACTAGAAGATGTTGATAGCGATGATCAACCAATCAGTTTTTCTTATGAGGCGATCTTGGATTTTGAAGCGAACACAATCACTGTTGATGATTTTAGTTTTTTTAGTAACTATATATTATCAACTGAAACCAATTTTTCAGAAGGTCTTTCTTTTCTAGGTGGTGTTGGGATTAATTCAAACAGTGTGACGATTCCATTGGGTGATTACCGCGTTGATTTGGTGAGAAAGAATGATGACTATCTAATGCCAATTGCAATCTTAAATTTGTTGTTCATGCATTCGTTATATTATGACGTTTATTATAATGGTGATGAAATTTATGGTTTTGATACCTTCACCGCGCTTGATTCAGAAAGCACCGTCTTGACCGACATGAAAACAAGCAGTTTTAACTCGTTAACCATGCAAAAGGACTTAAGACAATCCACCTATCACTTCCTTGCGTTGGCTTTTGATTATTTCTATGGCTTAAAAGAAGATAAAAACATTGAAACATTCTATGATGTATTGACTGCATATAACGATCGTATATTAACAGGAAATGATCTTAGTTTATACTCTGCACTATTTTCTTTTGCTTATGGATTAGATGATTTACATACATGGCACGAAACAACTGGGTTTTATGAACCAGTTAGTTATACGTTACCCCTTACAATCGGTGATTTGGGTCGAGGAACTCAAAATTATTACAACCGTCGTTGGGCAAAGGAAGACCAAATCGAAGCTGCATTTGGGGCCGGCAACATGCCTCCTGATTATCGATTGCTTGATAACGATACCATCGCGATTATTTTTTTAAGTGGTTTTAATGTAGACACCCCAGATGAAGTAAAGGCAATTTTAGATGAATTACCAGAATCAGTAGATGATGTCATCATTGACTTATCATTTAATGGCGGCGGCAACGTTGGTGCTGTCATTCGTTTATTTGGATACATGACTGAGGAACCAAT
>B570J29032_109958710_pt1 | contig 14531 bp, 17 predicted proteins | sample LakMenEpi16Nov12_FD_29032 | JGI IMG/M metagenome (IMG submission 29032)
TAATTTTCTTTAGGTTTAAAAATTACTTTTGAGTTTTTCAAGCATTCAATATTAGAAATGTAAAAGATTAATTTTCGTGGGGTAATGCTGTCTTTGAGCAAGAGGTAGGTTTTATTAAGTTCTAATTTTTTTTGGTTTATTACCAATGAAAAACGGAGTGTTTTATTGGTTTGTGCAATTCCCATCTTAAAAAACAAACCAATAAATAAATAAATCGATACCTTAACCATATTTTTAACGATGAGGAGATGGTGGCGCAACAAAAAGGTTGTTGAGTTGATTAACTATGTTTTTAAATTCTTTTAATTGATTTGGTTTGCAAATTTTTCGGATATCCTCAAAATGCCTGTAATTTATTTGTTCCTTTTCCTTTGCCAAATCTCCAATTAATTGAAGAACTGAATCCTTTTGCAATGACGGGACTTCAGTATTTAATTGTAAAAAATAAGATGATTTTAAGTTGTTTGATTTTTGCTCAATACCTCTTATATCTTCACGGTGCTTTTTAATCAAATCATCATAAAGCATGATTTGAGTTTCATCAAAACTTAGAGCTTTAATAATTTCGTTTCTTGGTCCTTCAGCGCGGTGAGGTCTTCTTTTAAAAGACATTAATTGCCAAACCATTATTAAGTTTGCAACAATTAAAAAGACGATTAAAATTTTGTAAAGTTTTATCTTATTCATAGGAGATGATACTTTTATCTGAACTTGAGAATAACTCTAAGGTTTGATTGGCTTTAGAATTGAATAGGTTGAAAGCAATTGTTAAATTGAGAATGAGTACACCCACTATAACTGCGATAGATAAGTATGCCCATTTAACAGGCACTACTTGTTGTTTACGCAAATCAATTTTCGCCATAATTCTGTCATACAAAAATGGCGATGGTTCTGCTTTGTGTATTTTTTGAAATGAATTCAGCGAATTTTTTGCTTCCATAATGTGTTAGACGATTTATTTTTTATTTTCCTTTGCTTTCAATAACATTTTTTCCAAATTAATTTTAGCCCTTTGAAACAAAGATTCCAGGGCTTTGGTGCTAATTTGCATGACTTCAGCTGCCTCTTTTTGTGATAAGTCTTCTATTTTTAAGAGGATGAGTGCAGTTTTTTGATTTTCAGGTAAACTATTAATTAATGCAAATAATTGGCCAAGTTCTTCTTTGTCTTCCAGTAACACGCCCGGATGATTGAATTCTTTTGGTTCAAAAAATAGATTTTCTTCTCTTTTAAATAAATTGGTTAGTAAAGCATATCGTTTTTTGCGATGTCTCCATTTTAAAAAGTCAATGGACTTGTTTATTGTAATTCTGTATAACCAAGTGGATAGTTTGGAATTCTGTTTAAAGTTACCTAGGTTATCGTGTACACTCAAGAATACATCCTGCGTAATTTCTTCAGCGTCTTCTCTGTTCTGAACATACTGTAAAGCGCAGTTAAAAACAAGCGACTTGTAGTCATTATATATCTCTTGAAGACTCAACAGCTTCTCTAATTTGGTTCGGAATACGAACAAAAATAGAACTTTTATTTAGTTAAAGCACTTATGATCCTTTAACTATTCACGATTTAGACGAACGAAGTCTTAGGTTTTGAATTGAAATAAGTAACCGTCAGAATTTTAATTATATAATTTTTCACGCTGACTCTTAAAACTGTCATTCTCTAAATATTCATCGTAAGTACAGCTTTTATCTATAAAACCATTCGGCCCAATTTCGATGATGCGGTTAGCAACAGTTTGAACTAATTCGTGGTCATGACTGGTGAATAAAATGGTTCCCGGATAATCCTTCAAGGCATCGTTATAAGAAATAATACTTTCCAGATCCAAGTGATTGGTTGGTTCATCTAAAATTAAAAGATTCGGATTTAATAACATCATCCGGCTTGTCATGCATCTCACTTTTTCGCCACCACTTAATACCGAACATTTTTTTAGAACTTCTTCGCCACTAAAAAGCATTTTACCTAAAAAGCCACGAATGTATGTTTCATCTTTTTCTTTACTAAATTGTCTTAACCAATCTATTAAATTGAGGTCGCTTTGGAAGAAGTGAGCATTTTCATTTGGTAAATGTGCTTTGTAAATTGTAGTGCCAAAGGTGTATTTACCGGCATCAGCTTTCTCTTCATCAGCTAAAATATTAAATAGTGCACTAACACTTAATTGGTTTTTGCTTATAAATGCAACTTTATCGCCTTTGTTAATGTTAAAGTTAACATCTTTGAAAAGCAATCCGTTGTTATTTGATTTTTTTAATCCCTCAACAAGCAATATCTGATCACCTGCATCTCTTTCCTGTTTAAATATGATGCCCGGATATCTTCTGGTGCTTGCAGGTATTTCGTCGATGACTAATTTATCCAATAACTTTTTACGACTTGTAGCTTGCCTGCTTTTGCTGGCATTGGCACTAAAACGCCTAACAAAGTCCTGCAATTCTGCACGTTTGTCTTCCATTTTTTTATTCTGGTCTGCACGCTGTTTCAAAGCTAACTGACTCATTTGATACCAAAAACTATAATTTCCGGTGTAGGTGCTGAGTTTATTAAAATCGATATCGCAAATATGTGTACAAACTGCATCTAAAAAATGTCGGTCGTGACTAATCACCACAACAGTGTTTTCAAAATCAGCTAAAAAGTTTTCAAGCCAGGTAATGGTTTCAACGTCCAAATCATTGGTAGGCTCATCCAGCAACAGAATGTCAGGATTACCAAATAGTGCTTGCGCCAACAATACTTTAACTTTGTCTTTTCCACTTAAATCTTTTACAAGCGAATAATGATTTTCAGGTTTGATACCCATGTTGGTAAGCATAGTTGCTGCATTACTTTCAGCATCCCAACCATTCATTTCCGCAAACTCTGCTTCTAGCTCACTTGCTTTAACACCATCTTCGTCACTAAAATTCTCTTTGGCGTAAATGGCATCTTTTTCTTTCATGATTTGAAACAAGCGTTTGTTTCCCATAATAACAGTGTCTAATACAGTGTATTCATTGTATTCAAAGTGATTTTGTTTTAAAACACTTAAGCGCATGCCGGGCAATATGTTAACTTGTCCTTTCGTTGGATCAATTTCGCCACTCAATATTTTCATAAAGGTTGATTTACCGGCTCCATTGGCGCCAATTAAGCCATAGCAATTTCCGGGCGTAAATTTTACATTTACTTCATCAAATAAAATACGTTTACCATATTGTAAACTAACGTTTGAAACTGTTATCATATCCTTTTAAAAATCGCCGCAAAAATACAAAATTAACTTGGGATACTGATAGAACCATTTATTTATATAGTTCGAAAGAGATTTTGATGAATAATACAAAGTCAAATGATTGAGCGCAAATTCATGTTTCACTAATTCAACTAATTTTTATCTTTGATGACTTTAAAAATGAAGTTGTTAATTTCTTTATTGTTCTGTGCTTCAACTTTATTGTCTCAAACGAGCATTAAAGGATTGATTAAGGATAACATAGGAGCACCATTGCCATACTGTAGCATAGGTTACCTTGGTAAAACAGTAGGTACTTTATCAGATGAAAATGGTGAATTTGAATTAAAATTAAACGGTGTAACAGACAGTGATACGATCAAATTTTTTGCAATTGGTTTTAACGAGTATTTTATTTCTGTGTTAGAAGCTAAAAAGCAGATGAGTTTAGAAATTAAATTGCAGGAAGCTGCTGTTGAATTACTTGAGGTTGAAGTAAGCGCCAGAAAGGTTGCTATTGATTATTTGGGAACTAAAAAATTTACAACCAATAATTGCAGTGGTTTTGTAAAAAATGAAGAAAACTGGAAGGGCTCTGAAACAGCAATTAATGCCAACAATAAGGTAGGTAGAGATGTGTTTCTTCAAAATTTTAGTTTTTACATTATACAAAATAAATACACTGATTCCCTCAAATTTCGTTTGATGTTGTATGAAGCAAGTGAAAAGAATTATCCAAGGTTAAAAACGATCCTCAGAAAACCTATCGTTTTTAAGGTACCTCCGGGGCAAGTTGGTGAGTTTATTGTGGATATCACAAAATACAATGTGGTAACCAATAAAAATTTTTTTATTAGTTTGGAGTGTTTGCAAAACGAAATGGAGATTACAAAGTTTTGTTATGCCGGCTCGCCTTCTGTAACCTCCTTTGTGAAATCAGCAGCATTTGCCAGATGGAATCGGTTGCGAGGCGGTGGAGCAGATTTTAAAATGAAAGTAACCTATAATAAATAAAATGAATATGGCCGATTTTTTTACAACGGAAGCTTTATTAAGTCTTTTAAGTTTAACAGTAATGGAGGTTTTACTGGGAATTGATAATGTGATATTCGTATCTATTGTCATGAGCCGACTTTCTAAAGATCAGGCAAAAAAAGCCGGGTTGATTTGGATGACAACCGGCGTGCTAATGAGAATTAGTCTCTTATTTGTAATGGTGTTTTTAATTAGTGGAGAGAAGGTTTTATTTACCTTCTTTGAACACCCGGTTCAGTTAAAAGATATCATTATGCTTGCCGGAGGTTTATTTTTATTGGTAAATAGCACACTCGAAATTCATAATAAATTAGAGGGAGCCAATGAAGAGGGCCAACAGGCCAAAGAAAACTTAAAAAAAGGGTTTAAAGCGGTTATGTTGCAAATACTTTTAATCGATATTGTTTTTAGCGTTGATGGTATAATTACGGCCATTGGCATGGCAAGGCAAATAACGGTAATGGCTGTGGCGGTTATCATTAGTATGATAGTTATGTTTTATTATGCGCCGAAAATTTCCGCATTTATAGATAAGCACCCAACTTTCAAAATATTAGCGCTTTCGTTTTTGGTATTAATTGCTGTATTATTAATAGTTGAAGGTATCCATGTTGAAACCTTTCATATACCAAAAGGTACCATTTATTTTGCTATGGCTTTTAGTTTTATCATAGAGATGCTAAATCTTAGATTCAGAAAGAAAACGAATCCGGTCCAGTTGCGAAAATCCGAAATTGAGGAACCTAATGCCAATAAATAAGCCTGTTTTATTGATTGGATGAATGAGGTTGATAAATATTTTGCGCAATTTCCAAAGCAGGTTAAGGAGCATTTAAATAACATCAGACGTTTAATTTTTGAGATGGCTCCCGGAGTTGAAGAAAAAATGGCCTATGGTATGCCGGCTTATCACTTAAATAAAAAGCCATTAATTTATTACGCTGCCTATCAAAATCACATCGGATTGTACGCACTGCCTGTTACAAATTTAAAATTCGAAAAGCATCTCAAGGAATATAAATGTGGCAAAGGATCAATTCAATTGCCTGTTGACCAACCAATGCCCTACGATTTAATTAAAAGGATTATTCTTTTTAGAGTCGAAGAATCAAAGTCAAACAAATCAAAATTAAAAAGAAATTAAAGCCATTTCCTTCTTCTAAAGTATATGATGAGCCCAAGTATGATGCTGATCATTACACCCCAAGTAATGTAATAGCCATTTTCTGATTTTATTTCAGGCATATTTTTAAAGTTCATCCCATAAACGCCTGCAATAAATGTAACGGGAATAAAAATTGTACTCATAATGGTTAAAACTTTCATTACCTCATTCATTTTATTAGAATTGGTACTTAGGTAAACATCCATTATGCCGCTCAACAAATCGCGATAAGTTTCAACTGTATCAATAATTCGAGTGCAATGGTCTTGTAAATCTCGTAAAAATAAATGCGTATTATCGGTTACAAAACTGCTTTCGGACCTTATAAGATTGTTGACTAAATCTCTTAATGGCCAAACTTGCCTTCTTAAAAATATGACTTCGCGTTTTAACTCATATAATTGAATTAAAGTGCTTTTCTTCGGAGCATTCATAATCTCTTCTTCCAACACTTCAACTTTATCGCCAATTTTCTCAACTGCATGAAAGTAACAGTCTACCACGGCATCCATCAATGCATAAAATAAGTAATCGGCACCAAGTTTTCTTACCCTGCCTTTACCTGTGCGAAGTCGATTCCTAACAATATCAAAGCCATCACCACCGGTTGGTTCTTGAAATGAAATAACGGTGTTCTCCAATAAAACCATACTTAATTGTTCAGAGTATACTTTATCTTGGTAGGTAATCATTTTCATAATGCTAAGTAAGTAATTGTCGTAGTCCTCAAACTTTGGTCGTTGGTCGATATTGACAATGTCTTCAAGTGTAAGCGGGTGTAGGTTATACAATTTGCCAATTTTTTCAATTAATTCTGTTTTGTGTACACCTTCCACGTTTATCCATTTAACCATGTTCGGTTTAACGTACATTAAGCAGTCACTTAAATCAAAAAATTCCTGTTCAAAAAACTCAGTTTCATTAAATTCAATTAATGTAATTTTAATTCGTTCAGTGTTAACAATACCTGTGTATTGCATTGTGCCTGGAGGAGCACCTATTTTCGATTTCTTACTCATTTTCCAATCGGTTTTTTTCGCTAAGATTTTCAATCACTACAACTATTTCACCTTTGGGTGGTTTGTTAGAATAATATTCAATTAAATTATCTGCGTTGTCTCTTTTTACTTCTTCAAAATGTTTGGTTAGTTCGCGGCACACACAAATTTTTCGTGAAGTGCCTAAATGTAGCTTTATCTCTTCCAGTAATTTTACCAGTCTAAATGGCGATTCATAAAGTATAATTGTTTTTGTTTCAAGGCTTAACTCTTTAAGTTTAGTTTGACGACCTTTTTTTTGAGGCAAAAAACCAAAAAAACTAAATTCGTTACAAGGGAATCCACTGTTAACCAAAGCAGGTACAAAGGCTGTGGCGCCTGGTAAACAGCATACTTCTCCACCTTGCTGAATAACTTCTCTAACAAGTAAAAATCCGGGGTCACTAATCGCCGGCGTACCCGCATCGCTTATTAAACCTATTGTTTTGCCAGCTTGAATTTCAGAAACTATTTCTTTTACTTGCTGGTGTTCATTGTGTTGATGGTATGATTTAAGAGGCTTTACAATACTCAAGTGTTTTAAAAGAAACGAACTGGTTCTTGTGTCTTCAGCTAAAATCAAATCACATTCTTGCAACACTTTAATTGCTCTTAAAGTAATGTCATCTAAGTTTCCAATTGGAGTTGGAATTACATATAACTTGCTCATTTTTTTGTAAAAAGTAATAAAGTTTTAGTGTTACGTACTGTAATATTAATTAATTTAAGGGAAGTTGAGAGGTAAGTTTAAAATAGTTTTTACACTTATTTTGTTAGTTAATGGTTTGTAAGTTATCACAGTTAAACACACTGTTAGTTAACAATCCGGTTCAAATTTATTTTATTTTTTGTGTAGAAATTAACTACCTTCATTTTTTAATTAAGTGTAGTAAACTTATGGAAGGACAAATCAGAAAATAAAACTGTAAATTATTATTAAAAACACAATTTAATTTAAAAAACAATTGGAAGTTCAGTATAAAATTATTGATAGCACCTATTAATAAAGTATTTTAAACGTTATTAAAAATAGCTTGGCATCAATAATAATTTCAATCCTAACTAATTAAAATCAAAAATAATGGAAATAAAAGATCGTTTTATTCAACAAATTACACAAGGTTATGGTTCAGCTAATGCAATCTCTATAGGCGCTGCGATGTTGGATGGCACTCCAATTAAAGAGGCGCAAGTTAAAATACCGCTCAAAACATTAAACAGGCATGGTTTAATTGCGGGTGCAACCGGTACGGGTAAAACAGTTACACTTCAAATAATTGCCGAAAGTATGAGTGCTGCGGGTATTCCTGTTTTAATGATGGATTTAAAAGGTGATTTAAGTGGCATCGCAACAGCTGGGGTTATTAATCCTAAAATAGAGGAGAGACACCAGTTAATAGGTTTGCCTTATAATCCAAAAGCTACCTTTACTGAATTAATGACGATAAGTGGCAGGGAGGGTGTTAAATTAAGAGCTACTGTCAGTGAATTTGGTCCGGTTTTATTTAGTAAAATACTGGAATTGAATGAAACTCAAAGTGGTCTTGTAGCAATGCTGTTTAAGTATGCTGACGATAAAGGCTTATTGTTACTTGATTTGAAGGATTTTAAAGCACTTCTTAAATTCGCAACCGAAGATGGTAAAGCAGAATTGCAGAAAGAATATGGTAATATCAGTACAGCCAGTATTGGTACTATATTAAGGAAAATTGTGGAGTTGGAGAGTCAGGGCGCGGAACACTTTTTTGGTGAGAAAAGTTTTGATGTTGAAGACCTTTTGAAAAAGGATGCCAACGGGTTGGGTATCGCTTCTATCATTCGTCTTACCGATATACAAGATAAGCCAAAACTATTTTCAACTTTTATGCTGAGTTTATTGGCTGAGATATATGCAACTTTTCCGGAGGCAGGTGACTTGGATAAACCAAAGTTGTGCGTGTTTATTGATGAAGCTCATTTAATCTTTAATGAAGCAAGTAAAGCTTTGTTAGATCAAATAGAAAGCATTATTAAATTAATAAGAAGTAAAGGTGTAGGTATTTATTTTATCACACAAAATCCTTATGATGTGCCGGATGCAGTTTTAGCTCAATTAGGATTAAAGGTGCAGCATGCTTTAAGAGCTTTTACAGAAAAAGATCGTAAGGCCATTAAAAAAACGGCAGAAAACTATCCAATATCTGAATTTTATAAAACAGATGAATTACTAACCAGTTTAGGGATTGGCCAAGCGCTTATTTCTGCATTAAATGAAAAAGGCATTCCTACGCCGTTAGCAGCCGTGCATTTAAAAGCCCCGGCAAGCAGAATTGGAGTTTTAACGCCGGATGAGATTAATTCTATCCATGCAAAAAGTCAATTAGTAAATAAATACAATAGTGTAGTTGATCGTGAAAGCGCTTATGAATTATTAAATAAACGACTAGAGGATAAAGCAGATGCTGCTGTCTCAAGCGAAGAGGAGGAGCCAAAGTCAAAAAAGTCACCAAAGCAAGAAAAATCCATCATCCAAAAGGCAAGTGAAAATACAATGGTAAGGCAAGTAGGTAGAACTGTTTTTAAGGAGTTAGCAAGAGGCTTGCTTGGCGCACTTGGCATAGGAGGTAAAAAGAAAAGCGGCTGGTTTTAATATCAATGAAGGTTTTACTTATATGTACCGATGGATTTGCTTTGTGTGAAATGGCGAATTATTTCATGACTAACTTTAAAAAACGGGAGCTGACAATTTTTGCTAAATCCTTAAATGAAAATTTTGAGTTAGATCCAAAAACAAAAAACGAAATAAACCGTTTTCAAAAAACGGAATTACAGAGGTTAGGTCTGAATGATACCACTGTTTATGATTTAGGTTTTGCACTTACAAAGGAAGCTAACCAAGAACTGCTCAAAATGAACAATGTAGCACTAAAGTTTAACTATAATTTTGATTTCAACGAAACAAGTGTGGATGAGTGTGCTGCAATGATGGAATTATACTTCATGAGATTTGCTAAAGTTTATTTTGGAGAGATATACTAAAAATTAAAAAATAAAGTTAACATTTGATGTTGAATTAGACTTTTGCGTATCTTTGCTAAAGATTTTGATCAATAAGAAAATTATAATTGCCATCGTAGTTGTGTTAGTCTTTTCGCAAATGGATATCTCTGCGCAGTGCGCCATGTGTAAATCCGCTGCAGAAAGTACTTTAAAGTCTGATCCAAAGTCAATGGCAAGAAGTTTAAATTCAGGAATTCTGTATTTAATGGCAGTGCCATATATTCTCATTACCTTCATTTTCAGAAAACAAATTAAACAGTTGTTTCAAAAATGGTTTAAAAAACCAACAACAACTTAAAATTTTAACAAAAAACATTTTTTAGATTTTTTAGATTTTTTCCTTCAACGCTTAATTTTAAGCATTCGAATGATTAATATCAGTTTGCGTCGAAAAAAAACCAACTCATTTAATTGTTTTTCAGCAATTTAGACGGGTAATAAGATGAACAATTTAACCTATCATTTGTACTAGTTAAGTGAATTAACCTTATATTTGCACACTACTATGGATACAAAAAAAATTCTGCGTTTCAATAATTCTAACAGGCAGTTTTACGCCGAACTAAAAAAGCGAGTTGACAATTATTTTAAGGAAAACAACATCAGCAAAACAGGAAATTTGAACATGTGGCTTAAAGCAGCATTTATGATTTCTGCTTATTTTGTGCCTTACTTGCTTATTACACTTAATGTTTTTGAAAGTAAATTAATCTGGTGGTTGCTATCTGCTATTATGGGTTTTGCCATGGCCGGTATCGGATTGTGTATTATGCATGATGCATGCCATGGTTCGTTTAGTAAAAACCAAACAATCAATAAAATATTTGGGTACACGATTAATATGCTTGGTGGTCACGCTACCAATTGGAAAATTCAACACAACGTTATTCACCACACCTTTACCAATGTGCATGATTTTGATGAGGATATTGCTCCTCCGGGCTTTATGCGTTTCGAACCACATGCCAAACTAAAACCTATTCATCGCTTTCAATTTATTTACGCTTGGTTCTTTTATGGAATGATGACCATGATGTGGACGTCTACTAAAGATTTTAAGCAGATTTTCCGCTACAATAAAAACGGTCATGTTAAAGCATTTAATTCCACACTTAATAAAGAATTTTTTATCATTGCGCTTTCTAAGGTGTTGTATTTTGCTTACATGTTGCTCCCTTTATTTTTAATTCCGCAAATGACCTTTTTAAATTGGTTAGTTGGATTTTTAACGATACATTACATCGCAGGTTTCGTGCTGGCATGCATATTTCAACCCGCGCATGTTGTTGCAGATACTGAATTTCCAATTGCTGCGGATGGGATTAATTTAGAAAACGATTGGGCTGTGCATCAATTAAAAACTACCATGAATTTTGGCACACGAGACAAAGTTTTCAGTTGGTTAGTTGGGGGATTGAATCATCAGGTAGAGCACCACTTATTTCCAAATATTTGCCATGTGCATTACGGTAAACTTTCTAAAATAGTAAAAGAAACTGCCAAAGAGTTTAACGTGCCTTACCACGATAAAAAAACATTTTTAGGTGCACTTTGGAGCCACGAAAAAATGTTATACAAGTTTGGAAGAGCTTAATCGAAACATAGCCATTATTAATGGGCCTAATTTAAATTTATTAGGATCCAGAGAAAAGGAAATTTACGGTGAGCAAAGTTTTGATGTTTATTTAAATTCACTTTCAATTAAATACCATACCGTTAAGTTTTGTTATTATCAAAGTAATGTAGAAGGCGAATTAGTATCCAAGATTCAAGAATTTGGATTTAAATGTGACGGAATTATTTTAAACGCAGCAGCTTATACGCATACTTCTGTGGCCATAAGAGATGCCGTTTCCGCTATTAAATGTCCTGTAATTGAAGTTCACATCAGCAATATATATGCAAGAGAAGAATTCAGACATACTAGCTTAATTTCGCCTGTTTGTAAAGGCGTAATTTGTGGTCTTGGGCTCAAAGGATACGAGTTGGGGCTTCTCGCTCTTATTGGCAATAAATAATTTCCAAATATATCAGTTAACCAACAAGATGATGCATTAGAATTTATAGCACATAATCTTGATAAAGTTTCAATTATTTATTTCATTAATCTGTTATTGCCCTAAAAAGTAAAAACAAACTACCTGATAAAATGATTGTTACCGGAAGTGTTAAAACCCAAGCCAAAAGAATATTAATAATTGTCTTTTTCTGAAGGTTCTTCAACCCCTTCTTGGCAACCATACTTCCCATAATACCAGAGCTTAACATGTGTGTAGTACTTACCGGTGCTTTGTAGGCCGTTGCAATTCCAATACCTATTGAAGCAACAATTTCAGCACTTGCCCCTTGCGCGTAGCTCATGTGTTGCTTACCAATTTTTTCTCCAAGTGTTTTTACAATGCGCTTCCAACCAATCATGGTTCCTAAACCTAAACAAATACTAATTAATAAAATAACCCATGATGGAGCAAATTCAATCAATTTTTTTGCTTTAGAAATTTCCTTTTTAAGTGTGTCTGTTTCAATTTTCGATAAGGCAACATTCGGACTTTTTAATAATTTATCTGCTGCCTTCGTGATTTTAACAACATCTTTTCTTAGTTCAAATCTTCCGCCACGTTCAATATATTCTGAGAATGTAGCCCCATTTGTTGCTTCACTAAAATGTTTACAATGCAATTTTATAGTGTTTAAGTTTTTAAACTCATCTTTACCGAAGTGTGCAGTATCAGATGTTTGTATAACGTTTTCAATAGTAATGAGGCTGGTGTTAACTTCTTGTAAATTAATATTGCTATCTAAAGAATAGTAGGCTGGTAAAACTGAAATTAAAATCATCATCAGTAACCCAACACCTTTTTGCCCATCGTTTTGTCCATGAAAAAATGACACCATTCCACAAGTTAACCACAATAAAATTCTAATTGACCATGGTGGGGTTTTACCGGGGATGGGCTCTTTGTAAAATGAATCATTCTTTACAAAACTCTTAAAAATAAACATAATCGCAATAGCACATGCAAAACCTGCAAAAGGAGAGATTAACAAAGCCCATCCTGTATCCTTGGCCTTATCCCAATTCACGGCACTACCGCCCACATTACCCGGTAAAAAATAAAAGGCAAGACCAATCCCTAAAATCGATCCAATAATCGTATGAGAACTGGATGCAGGAATTCCAAAGTACCATGTTCCAAAGTTCCAGATGATAGCAGATAAAAGAATGGCCAAAATTAAACATAAACCATGCGAAACGTTGGAGTCAACAAGCACCTCCATGGGTAAAAGATTAACAATGCCCATTGCAACACCAATACCGCCGGTTAATACGCCAACAAAGTTAAGCACACCGCTGTATACAACTGCAGTAGTTGGTTTTAGTGAATTGGTATAAATTACTGTTGCCACAGCGTTGGCAGTATCATGAAATCCATTGATAAACTCAAAAACACAAGCCAAAATGATGGCAAGTACTAAAAGAATGGTGAGGCCTGTTGTTAAATCGAACATGAAATATTTTTGAACTAATAGTTAAAATAAGGCCTCAATGTTAAGTTAATTTTAATAAGAATCAAAAATTTATTTCAAAATATTATAAATACATAGTAAATTATTCTTCAACAACCGCTGCTAATTTTGATTTTCTTGAAGTATTGTTTTGTTTAAGTTCATGGCATTTTCCCAACCGTAAGGAAAAATCGCATTGTTGTCAGATGTGATACTTTTCATTATTCCTTTTACAAATTTTTGGATTTCTTTTGGCAGCAAATAAAACGCTTTATCAATTTCCGTTCGCCTTTCAAAATCTAACTCACCATTTTGATGTCTGATGACATACTTTATGTTTTTATAATTGATTATAATTTTAATCCTCCCATCACTTTTACCATTACCTCCGCTTGTTCCGTATACTATTACAGGCTCAATTTTGCCATCTTTGTCTATATCCTCAAACCTGCAATATTTAGTCCAAAACCAAATAGAGGTTTCCACTCTGTTGTTAGTGTTTTTCAAAGCGAAGTCATTGATCTCCCATATTTTTTTGAGTTCGTTCGATTCTTTTTTGAAACATAAAGCTTGAATCTTTTCATTAATGATTTCTTTAGTTTTATTGGTGCTGTCAGGTTTTTCAGTTAATACAGCGTATTGCACTCCGGTATTATCATTAAATTGATAGACTTTGTATATCGGAAATTTGATTGTTTGTTTAGTAAGAGGATATTCATTAAAGAGTTCCGTTACTTGTTCAGGTGTAAGTGTTCTACTGATTGCGCCTGAGTTAGTTTGACTTTTAAGTATATTTTGCAAACATACCACCAAACTTAAAATCAGTATTCGTTTTTTAAATGACAGCATAAGTCAATCCTCGTATATTAATAAGGCAGGTTGCCTGCATCAAAGTTGCTAGTGTTTTGATCTTTTGTAGACGGAAAATTACTGTTCGTTTCCCGTTTAGTTAAGAGTTGAAAAGTTTCGGCTATAATTTCTGTGATATTTTTTTTTAGTCCGTCTTTATCTTGCCATTGGCGGGTTTGCAGCCTACCTTCTAAATAAATTTGCGCCCCTTTTTTTAGTAATTTTTCTGCGTTTTCTGCAAGTGACCGCCACATAACAATGTTGTGCCATTCAGTTTGTTCTATTCGGTTACCGGCTTTGTCTTTATAAAAGTCAGTAGTTGCAAGGCTAAAACTAACTCTGGCAATATTGCCATCTAAATATCTAATTTCAGGGTCCTTACCCAAATTACCAACTAAAATTACTTTATTAACACCAGCCATAATGTCTAAAGTTAATCATTTTTCAAGAAAAAATCAGGTTCTTCTATTTTTAAACAGAGTGTTTTTAATAAAAAAACTTGTGTAATAATAAAAAAGGGTGTATATTTGCGGCCCGTTTTTTGCATAAGATGTTTGATTGATAAGGATTTGTGGAAGGTTAAAAAAAATAATTCAAAAAATATTAAAAAATATTTGGAGAATAGGAAAAGAGTTATTAATTTTGCACCCCCGTTTTGAGGGAATGAGAGAAA
>B570J29032_109958708_pt1 | contig 14512 bp, 10 predicted proteins | sample LakMenEpi16Nov12_FD_29032 | JGI IMG/M metagenome (IMG submission 29032)
TTTCTCTCATTCCCTCAAAACGGGGGTGCAAAATTAATAACTCTTTTCCTATTCTCCAAATATTTTTTAATATTTTTTGAATTATTTTTATCAACCTTACACAAATCCTTATCAATCAAACATCTTATGCAAAAAACGGGCCGCAAATATACACCCTTTTTTATTATTACACAAGTTTTTTGATGAAATTAATAAATTTTATTGAACTTAAATAGACTCAAACAGGCCAATTACCAACTAATTAACTGATGAATAGATTGTTGCGAAAATGAATAAAATTCATTCCATTCTATAAAAAGAAATATCTATTCCTGAAAAGCATTGGAAATGGTGTAAAACAAAGGGGCTAAAACCTTAAATACATAACTGCACTAATATCATTTCACCTAAAAAACAAACTCCACTTCAAAGAACTGTGATATCAAGTAAATTAACATAATGCTACTAATTATAGCAATCAACTGCTATAAAATGATGTAATTTTGTATGTATGATAGCAGCAAATACAACTTACTTTAAAGGCAGAGGCGCACAATTTAATCCTGCAAATGTTTATGTGAAACAGCAGTATACGCAGGATTTTCCGGAGCTCATTGAAGAACCCTTACTGCAATCCATTAAAACACAAGTGTACTTTGCAGAGGCAAGAAACGTAGTCAATAAAATAAAAAGTCCTGATTTACCTTTTGATTATTCTATCAATCCATATCAAGGTTGCGAGCATGGCTGCGTTTATTGTTATGCCCGAAACACTCATGAATACTGGGGTTACAGTGCAGGGATTGAATTCGAACAAAAAATAATTGTAAAACAAAACTGCATTGAACAACTGGAGAAAAAATTTAATTCGAAAAATTGGGAAGTGAAACCGATTATGCTATCTGGTAACACAGACTGCTACCAGCCGCTAGAACGTAAACACGAATTAACACGCGGTATTTTAAGTCTATGTTTGAAGTATAAACATCCGGTAAGCATTATTACAAAAAATGCTTTAATACTAAGGGATTTGGATATTTTAAAAAACTTAGCAAAATACAATTTAGTTCATGTTGCTATTTCCATTACCGGTCTTGATGAAGAAATCCGCTGGAAGATGGAACCAAGAAGCTCTACCTATAGCAGACGATTTGAGACCATTCAAAAATTAAGTGCAGAAGGTATACCTGTTAGTGTAATGATGGCGCCAATTATACCGGGCATTAATAATCATGAAATACCTGAAGTTATTGAGTTAGCTGCAAAAGCAGGTGCAAGAGATGCAGGCTACTCTATGGTTCGATTAAATGGTTCAGTTGGTCCTATATTTAAAGATTGGTTAAAGCAAAATTTTCCTGACAGAGCTACAAAAGTATGGAATCAAATATGCAGTACGCATGGCGGGAATGTGAACGATAGCAGATTTGGTGTTCGTATGCGTGGACAAGGTAATTTAGCAGAAAGTATTCAGCAATTATTCATACTATCTAAAACCCGGTTTATGAGGGGAGTTAAAAAATTTGAATTCGATTTAACGCTCTTTAATCATAAGCCGGGGGATAGCCAATTGAGTTTATTTTAATCCGAAGATTGTTGTTGGAATGTAAATCATTTAAGGATTATTAGTTCTTCGATATAAGCATCCAAGCTAAAAATTCGATGAATATTTATTTTTGAGCAATAAAATTTATTAAGCTCAAACAGACAATTGAAAGCATTCAACTTTCTGCGATATAATTGTTTGTAGGCGTTTCAAGCTTACAAGTATTGTAAGAAACGTTAACAAACACTAAATCGGAGCCTGTCCTGAACTTTGGTCAGGGATTACCCGCAATTAGACAGATAGTTCGTTAAAATAGTTGACTTCTACTGTATAATTGCGGTTAAAAATAACGTATTAATCAGAAACAAGAATTCGTTAAGTTAAGTATAGGCAAAAAAAGGCCCAATTCTTTTCAGAATCGGGCCTTAATAGGATGGAGATAAATACTTAAATAACCTCTACCGCTTCGGGGTATTTGGTCATCCATCTTTTTAAACTCTCCTTATTTCTAACAATGATGGTGGTTTTTTTATCTATTCTTAATTTGGTTAAGTAGGTTGTACCTTTTACTTCGGGTTTTCTAACTACAGCTTTCATAATCGTCTTTTTAATTAGTTGTTATATTCTTCTATCTCACTGATCCTAGCCTTTAAATACATAACACAAATTAAAGGATTTTGTTGTTGTATAAAAGTTAATATTAGCTAATTAACTCTTTAACTTCATACTAAACAAGAAAATAAAAAACTCCACCAATTTGGCGGAGTTTATAAATTATTTTGAGCCAATTACTTTACTTGGTTAATAACGGCCTTAAATGCTTCAGGATGATTTAAAGCTAAGTCAGCTAATACTTTACGGTTTAATTTTAAACCTTTAGCATTTAATTTACCCATAAACTCGCTGTAGCTCATTCCTTCTGCTCTAACGCCTGCATTGATACGTTGTATCCACAAACCGCGCATGGTACGCTTTTTGTTTTTACGATCGCGGTAAGCATAGGTTAAACCTTTCTCTAAGGTATTTTTGGCGATGGTCCAAACATTACCTCTTGCACCCCAATAACCTTTGGTTAAATTAAGGATTTTTTTTCTGCGTGCCCTGCTGGCAACATGATTGACTGAACGTGGCATTTTTTAATTTTTTTATTCACGCTTCCACGTGATGTTTTTAAATGTTAGTGGCAATTTTACCTCAATTGCGCTTTTTTTACTAAAATTTTGGCTAATTAAAGCCGTTAATCGGTTAATTTTAAAGAACTTACTTACTTTTAGATGGCTAACATGAATTTCACGTTTGGCGTATCTGAAGCAGACACTAAACCAGTTTTAGCTAAACCACGTTTGCGGTCTTTCTCTTTCTTGGTTAAGATGTGACGCTTGTAAGCATGCTTTCTTTTAATTTTACCGCTTCCAGTTAAAGCAAAACGCTTTTTAGCACTGGAATTCGTTTTCATTTTTGGCATCTTATTTTTTTTAAGGATGGCAAATGTAAGAAATTATTTTCAAACACCAAAAAAATATTAACTAAACTAAAAATCGGGTTCATAGCCAAACAACACTTCAAAAATATTACCTTTGGCACCCTAAATTAATAATTATGTTGCGTTCACATACCTGCGGAGAATTAAGATTAAGCCATCAAAACCAAACCGTTACCTTGTGCGGTTGGGTACAAAAAACACGAAATTTAGGTGGCATGACCTTCATTGATTTACGCGACCGCTATGGTATTACTCAATTGGCTTTTAATTTAGATTGGAATGAAGAGCTTTGCCAAAAAGCAAGGAATGCAGGACGTGAGTTTGTGCTAAAGGTTACCGGTGTAGTAATAGAGCGCGAGAGCAAGAATACAGTTAATCCAACGGGTGAAATTGAAATTAAAGTTGAATCGCTAAGCATTTTGAATGCTGCAGCAACCCCGCCTTTTACGATAGAAGATGAAACAGATGGCGGAGATGAATTAAGGATGAAATACAGATACCTTGATTTAAGAAGAACGATTGTTCGAAAAAACCTGGAACTAAGACACCGTTTGGCAATTGAAACCAGAAATTATTTGGATCAACTTCAATTTTTAGAAGTAGAAACACCGGTTTTAATTAAATCAACACCCGAAGGTGCTCGTGATTTTGTGGTTCCAAGCAGAATGAATCAAGGTCAGTTTTACGCCTTACCACAAAGCCCGCAAACATTTAAACAATTACTAATGGTTAGTGGATTTGATCGTTACTACCAAATTGTTAAATGCTTCAGAGATGAGGATTTAAGAGCTGACCGCCAGCCCGAATTTACACAAATTGATTGCGAAATGAGTTTTGTAGAACAGGAAGATATACTTCAAACTTTTGAAGGACTTACGCGTCATTTATTTAAAACAGTAAAAGGAATTGAAATACCTGAATTACCAAGAATAACTTATGCTGAAGCCATGGAGTTTTATGGTAACGACAAACCTGATACCCGCTTTGAAATGAAATTGGTTAACCTTAAATCAGTGATAGGCGGGAAAAATTTTAAAGTATTTGATGATGCTGAACTCGTAGTTGCCATTTGTGCAAAAGGAGCAGCAGAGTACACCCGTAAACAGTTAGATGAATTAACTGAATGGGTTAAACGCCCACAAATAGGTGCAACTGGATTAGTATATGCCCGTGTGAATGCAGACGGAACAATTAAAAGTAGTGTAGATAAATTTTATTCCGAAGAAGACTTGAAAAAATGGACCGCTTTGTGCAACGCACAAGCCGGTGATTTGATATTGGTTTTAGCAGGTCAGGAAGAAAAAACAAGAAAAGCCATGAGTGAGTTGCGTCTTGAAATGGGTAATCGACTTGGTTTAAGAGATAAAAACAAATTTTCTTGCTTGTGGGTAGTAGACTTCCCTTTGCTGGAATGGAATGAAGGCGATCCTAATCTTCCTGAAAGTTTAAGAGGAAGATGGGTGGCTAAACATCATCCGTTTACATCTCCAAAACCTGAAGATATTGAATTATTAAAAACAAATCCAGGAGCAGTTCGAGCTAATGCTTACGACATTGTAATTAATGGCGTTGAAGTTGGCGGCGGAAGTATCCGAATATTTAATAAAGATTTACAAGCCCTAATGTTTGAAACACTTGGCTTTACTAAAGAAGAAGCACAACATCAATTTGGATTTTTAATGAATGCTTTTGAGTATGGTGCTCCTCCACATGGTGGCATTGCGTTTGGATTTGACAGGCTTTGCAGTTTATTTGGCGGCGCTGAAAGTATCAGAGATTTTATTGCTTTCCCTAAAAATAATAGTGGAAAAGACGTTATGATTGATGCGCCTAGCACAATTAGTAAGGAGCAACTGGATGAACTTTATATTTCCTTAAAAAATTAAATTAAAAACAATACGGAGCAAATTGTTAACAACATGCTTGCTTTTTAAATCGATTTAGCTAAATTTACATCAACAATTAAATATTCCAAACATGAAAAAGATATTTTACGCTTACTTGCTTGTCATCACATACCTGGCTCAAGGTCAAACAAACATTGGCGATACTATTAAAATTAAAGCCTTCAAATACGGCAGTGCAACACGAGACACCTTAATTAATTTCCCTAATGGAACCCAAACGTTTGAGAAAATAATTATGAAGTACAACATGCGTTGTAAAAACGGCTTAGTATCCACACAATCTGCTCCTAACTTAGGCTGCGGTGAATGGGATTATTCGTGTAACACCTTTATTGTAGATTCAACTAAAATTGAATTAAACCCGCGTACACAGCCAAATCCAATCATTACCAATTTTACAGGGACTGTTTTTCCTTATGTTAATTACCCATTAGCTGATTATTTTGACTTTGCTCAGATTAGCACCAGCTTAACATCCGTAACCAGCGAAACACTTTATCCAACATCGGTTGGAACGGCTACTAATAACACTCTTTTAAAAGCAAATGAAAAATCAGGGCGAAGCCAAATTCTTGTGACAGCATCAGAACTTAGTAGTGCAGGACTTACTGCCGGGCCAATTAATGGTTTCTTTTTAAACGTTGCCAATGGTGGCGGAACTACTAACTTTTTTAAAGTAAAAATGCGTTTGATTTCACCAAGTATAACACAATTAAGCTCCACTACTCCAACAACCAATAGTTTTATACAGGTATTTAATAATAATTACACGTTTGTGAATGGAACAAACAGAATTTTATTTAATACACCATTTGTATGGGATGGCACAAGCAATATTGTTGTTGATTTATCTTTCACGAATACACAGCCCTCGTCAATTGTTGTTTTAAATGGAATTAATACAATAAGTACAACCTTATTATTCACTAATAATAATTTTGGAATTGACTTATCCAATAACGGTCATGTTACTATTAATCCGAGCAATTTAAGCAGCATCAACAATGAAATAACTGTAAGTCTTTGGGCATTTGGTTCTGCAACATTATTGCCTGCTAACACTACCGTTTTATACGGTTGGTCAACTAATCCTGCACAACGTCAGCTAAACATCCATTTTCCGTGGAGTGACAACAATGTTTATTTTGATGCAGGATACACCTCCGGCAATTTTGATCGTATCAACAAAGCTGCCTTAACCTCTGAAACAGAAGGGCAATGGAGCCACTGGGCATTTACAAAAAATGCTACCACCGGATCTATGAAGATTTATTTGAATGGCGTATTGTGGCACTCGGGCACCGGTAAAACAAAACCACTTGCCTTATTAAATTTGATTCTCGGAAAAAATAGCTCACTTAATGAGAATTACAAAGGGATTGTAAACGAATTAACCATTTGGGATAAAGAACTGGCAGCTACTGAAATTCAAACATACATGAATAAAGCCATTCCGGCTTCACACCCTAACTATGCTAATTTAGTTGCGTATTACAAAATTAATGAAGGCAACGGCTTAACAATTAACGACTCTAAATTTCCTGTAAATTCTTTAGGCAGTAATTTTAGTTGGACCTACGAAAGAGGTGATCAGTTAACCAGAAACTTTACAGAATCTACTTTCAAACCAAATATTAATTTTTTCAAAGGTACTTATGTTACATCCACAAGTACAATAACAGTTAGAGACTCTGTGGTTCGTGCACCAAATGTTGTTACCAGCTACTCAATAACCAATAATTCAACCGTTGTTCCAATGAGCCATGATGCCGTTGTATTAACAGGCACAACATATTCTTATCAAGCCAATGCTAAAAATGTATATGATGGAGACAACAATAATGCTCTAACAAGTACTATTACAGTTGTACCAAACGGAACGTTAGTTATCGCTAATTTACCTTATTTTGAACGCTTTCCATATTATAACGAAATCATGTCGTTTGTTACGCCTTACGGCAAAGGATTAAATCTAGGCATTGACGGTAAAACCTGGTTTTATGATGTAACTGATTTTACTCCGATTTTAAAAGGTCCTAAAAGAATGTTAATGGCTATGGGCGGAGAATATCAAGAACAAATGGATATTGATTTTTATTTTATAATTGGTACACCTCCTCGAAACGTACTTCAATTTAATCAGTTATGGCAAGGCGCTGCCAGGCAGAGTGATGCCTCCGTTGGAAGCATTAACAATGGAACTCGCTTTGGTGCAGTTAACGTGCCATTATTAACAAACGGTCAATCGTTTAAAGTTCGATCAACAATTACCGGACACGGCGCACAAGGCGAATTTCATCAAAATGGAGGTAACATGACTCATTTATTTAATGTGAATGGCGGCCCAACTGAATTTAGTTGGAATGTTACACAAGACTGCTCTACAAACCCGATCATAGCCCAAGGTGGAACATGGATATACGATAGACAAGGCTGGTGCCCGGGCGAAGCAAGTTTATTGAAGCAACACAATATTACGCCTTTTGTTTCACCAGGCACAACTGTTACATTGGATTACGACGTTTCTAATCCTCCAAACCCGAGTGGTGATTATAGATACATTGCAGCACATCAATTAATAACATATGGTGGTGCCAACCACAATCTTGATGCATCAATAATTGATGTTTTACAACCAAGTAATAAAGTTTTGTATTCACGTACTAACCCAATGTGCAGCAATCCGAAAATTTTAGTTCAAAATACAGGTTCAACAACAGCAACTAGTATTGCAATTGACTATTGGTTAAACAGCAGCTCCGCTAAACAAACCTATACCTGGACTGGTAACCTTGCCTTTATGGATACAGTCACAATTTATTTACCTTTTGGTACGTTATGGCAAAATGGTATGTTAACGACGGGAAATGTATTTAATGCAGAAATTAAAACAGTAAATGGAGTTGTTGACAATTATGCTTATAACAACAAATATGTTTCTGCATTTACAAAACCAGACATTTTACCTGATAATTTTTACATTGAAATTAAAACCAATAATAATTATACCATGAATGATTACAAACTTTATGACGACTTTGGCAGTTTGGTTGGAGCAAGCAGCTTTACTGCCAATAACACAATTTATACAGACTATTATACAGTAACAGGTTGTTATAGACTGGTGATTAATGATTACGGAAAAGACGGACTTTCATGGTGGGCCAATACAGCTCAAGGTTCCGGTTACGCCAGAATTAGAGATGGTGTTACCAATGGTGTATTAAAATCATTTAATTCTGATTTTGGATCTTTTATTGAATACAGCTTTACAGCCAGTAGTTCAACTTCTTTGAAAGAACAAGAATCAAAAATTAATTTTTATGTTGCGCCTAATCCTGCAAACGATAAATTTCACATCACAGGATTAAGAACAGACAATGTGAAAATAGTTGTAACAGATGTTTTAGGTAAACGCATAACCGAATTTACTAACGGATCAAATGATGAAGTTGAATTAGACGTTAGCCAATATGTAAAAGGCGTATACTTTATCAATGTGAATTATGAAGGAAAAAGTAGCACCAAGAAAGTTGTTGTTAATTAGTTTACTGCAAATAAAATAAAACAAAAAACCTCAGTGAATACTGAGGTTTTTTGTTTTTGTAACTATTGAATAATAGTTCTTTCTTACAATCCTTTTGAGTCTGTTAAATCAATTCCACACTTCTTTTAATGAAATTAGTTAAGCTTTCGCCCTTTAATAAACCTTGAGATAATAAGGCCAAATCTGCAGCCTGCTTGGCCAGATTTTTTTGAGTGGTCTCATCCTTTTCATTCATGATACGGCTAATTAATGGATGATTGCTATTTACAACTAAATTATACATATCCGGCATGTTACCGTAAAAAGCACCCATGCCGCCTCCCCCAAGCTGATTCATGTCTTTCATTCTTCGCATAAATTCAGGGCGCGTTATTAACATTGGTTGGTCTTTCTCACTCAAATTCTCAAATACAACAGTAAACTGTTCTTTATTTACTGTACCTTCTATAATCGGCTGAAGTGTTTTTTGATCAGCTTCGGTTAATTTGGAAATTGTATTATCATCTTTCTTAATTAATTTATCAATGGTATCCGAGTCAACCCTTACAAACTGTGTGTCCTTTAATTTGCTTTCCAAATGGTTAATGTAGTGCGGATCTAACATGGTATCCATTAATAATACTTCATAGCCTCTGTTTTTTGCTACATCAATATAGGCATGTTGCTCGGCAACGTTTGTTGCGTATAAATAAATAACCTTGTTATCTTTATTGGTTTGTAAAGGTTTAACATGATTTTCAAATTCATCGAAGGTAAAATATTTACCTTCAGTTGTTTTAAGTAAGCTGAATTTTACAGCTTTTTCGTAAAACTTTTCATCACTTAAATTCCCATACTGCACAAATATCTTAATATCGTCCCATTTCTTTTCAAACTCTGCCCTATCCTTCTTAAATAATTCCTCTAATTTATCTGCAACTTTTTTAGTGATGTGGGATGAAATCTTCTTTACGTTACCATCAGCTTGTAAATAGCTGCGACTTACGTTTAATGGAATGTCCGGGCTATCTATCACTCCTCTTAAAAGCGTTAAGAAATCAGGCACAATATTTTCAACGTTATCTGTTACAAAAACCTGATTGCAATACAATTGAATGCGATCTTTAGGCATTTCCAACTTATTACTAAGTTTAGGGAAATACAAAATTCCTGTTAGGTTAAACGGATAATCAACATTCAAGTGAATATGAAACAAAGGCTCCTCAAACTGCATTGGATACAATTCGCGGTAAAATGCTTTGTAATCTTCATCCTTTAAATCAACCGGTTTTTTTGTCCAGGCCGGACTAGGATTATTAATAATGTTATCTACTTCTACTTCTGTGTGTTTTACCTCGCCTTTTTCGTCTTTTTCGCCTTTATCAATCCAATCTTTTTTGGTTCCAAATTTTATTTCAACAGGTAAGAATTTACAGTACTTTTTAAGTAAACCTTCAATTTTATGATTTTCAAGATACTCTGCGCAATCATCTGCTATATGCAAAACAATGTTGGTGCCGCGTTGTGTTCGGTTTGATATTTCTTCAATGGTATACTCCGGGCTTCCGTCGCACTCCCAACGAACAGCTTTACTGCCTGCTTTGTATGAAAGTGAATAAATTTCAACTTTTTTAGCCACCATAAAAGCACTGTAAAAACCCAAGCCAAAATGTCCTATTACGACATTTTTGTCAACCTTATCTTTATACTTATTTACAAATTCTTCGGCACCGCTAAACGCAATTTGGGTGATGTATTTTTCAATTTCGTCCTTGGTCATACCAATACCCTTGTCCTTAATGGTAATGGTTTTAGCGCCCTTATCAACCTCTACTTCTATTTTTAAATCACCCAAATCACCTTTGGCTTCGCCCATGCTGGACAAGGCTTTAAGTTTTTGAGTAGCATCAGTAGCATTACTTACTAACTCGCGTAAAAAAATCTCATTATCACTGTAAAGAAATTTTTTAATGATTGGGAAAATGTTTTCTGTTTGAACATTAATCTTACCAGTTGTGCTCATAAACTTTAAATTTTGAATTCATTTTTCAAAATTTATGCCAATTCATAAATTATGTCAAAATGGCAACTTAGATTTAGAACAAAAAAGTCCAATTACATAAAATCTAATGACTATAAGCCTCCCCTAACTGAGATTGTAGCGAAGGCGTTAATAAATTAACTCTTCCTAATGCAACGCCTAAAAAAATTGTCTTTTTTAAATGCTGACTTTTTTTATGTATTTTAAAGTCTTTTGGAACAATGTTGATTGAAAAGTTTAACTTGTATTTATTATAATTAGTTCCAAAGGCATTGTGCGCCAAAATACTGTTTTCGGCAGAAAAAATGGTTACGTCAATGTTTTGTGTTTGCCAAATACCGTTAATAAAAACCTGCGCAGCTAATCTATGTGTTTTGTGGTTGTTATTACTTAAGCCCAAAAAACTCTCTGAGGCAAGTGGTCCCTTCACCATCAAATATGTTTCAGTCAAATCTTTCAACCAATAATCAACCGAATCCTCGCCAGTTTTAAATTTATTAAAGTCAACTTTCAAATAAATGTGTTGTTTTGACTCGTCATAGAATAAATAACCCGCACTATTAATTGAGGAGCATTGCGTTTTATCAATACAGGTTTGAATGTAAATATTACTGGACACCACATCTTGCTGAGCCTTTGATTTACTGCTGCAAAACAAACCGATACATAAAACCAGCACTTGTATTATTTTTCTCATATACCCAAAGTTACTTAATTAAGTTTGTTTAAATTAATAATCTGCGTTAAAATAATACAACAAAATCAAAAAATTACCGTTATTTGTAAAGTGTTAAGAGCATCTTTAATTACCATCATTATTATTTTATTTTTTTCTTGTAAAAAAGAAAAATTTAAAACAGATAGTAGTGCCCAATTGCGTTTCACGGCAGACACAGTTTATTTTGACACCGTTTTTACGACGTTAGGTTCTTCTACACGCAACATAAGAGTCATTAACCCATATAACAACAAACTTAAAATAAGCAGTCTCCGCTTCGAAACCGGTACTTCCTCTCAGTTTATTATAAACGTGGATGGCGCTCAAGGCAAAGAATTTAAAGACATTGAAATTGCAGCCAAAGACAGTATTTATATATTTATACAGGTTAATGTTAATCCGCTGGCAGCGAACTCGCCACTTGTGATAAGAGACAAACTGATTTTTGAAACAAACGGTAACACACAAGTAATTCATTTAGAAGCCTGGGGACAAAATGCCTATTACCATAGAGCAACTGCGGCCATAAAATTTAAAGATGGAACTTATTTTCCGTATAGCATTGTAGGGCAATTAAGCAACGCATATACAGGCAGTGGAAATAATTACACCCTTAAAACAGACAAACCTCATGTTGTTTTTGGTTACTTAGTTGTTGACAGTGCCCAGAAATTGTTAGTTCCAGCAGGCTCTAAGTTTTTTATGAGTTATAAAGCAGGGCTTTGGGTGTTTAGCGATGGGGAAATAAAAATAAAAGGCACTTTAGGCAATGAAGTAACTTTTAACAGCACCCGCACCGAACCTGAATTTTACAATGAACCGGGGCAATGGGACCGCATATGGATTAACGAAGGAAGTACAGGCAATGAAATAGATTACGCCATTATTAAAAACGGATTCGTTGGTGTGCAAGCAGAACTAACTGCCAATTCGGGTACGTTAACCCTGAACAAGCCTCGCCGTTTAAAAATTACCAATACGCAAATACACAACATGAGTTTGTGGGGCTTGTATGCCTTTGCCTATAACATATACGGTTATAACAATGTAATTAGTAATTGTAAGGACAATGGTTTGAACATTTCATTTGGTGGAAATTACACCTTTTTGCATTGCACCTTTGCCAATTACTTTGAAAAAGGAGATAAACCGCGTGAATCGGCTAACGTGAATATTAGTAACTATTACGAAGACCTTGTATTGCCGATGGATACTTGTTATTTTGGCAATTGCATTATTGACGGTAAATTAACAAATGAGTTAAATATCGATTTAAAAACAAATACAAGCTACACACCTAGTGTACAATTTAGCTCTTGTTGGCTAAAAACGAACTTGAATTTAAGTGATGTAAACCGCTTTAACAATGTTAGAACCGGAAACAGTATTACATTTATTAATGCTGCCAATTTTAATTTTAAACCACAAACAGGTGAGAATAGCTTTCTGAAAAATTTTACAGGCACAAAAACAAGCACGGATGCTGCTAAAGCGCCATTTGACGTGTTAGGAACAAACCGAAACACGGTTAATGTTACAGCAGGTGCTTATGAGTTTTAATTCTTTAAACGGCAACGTTCGTTTTTGAGTAAATGTAATTCCTTGTCCAAATTCAAAATGGTTTTGGCATTATCTAACTCTGTTTTATACGTTTGCTTAAGTTGCTTGCGCTTAATTGCTTCTAAACATCTTCTCAGATCCTCCTTCGATTCTAATTCTAATTCCGGCACAAGGGTTGGTTTACCGTCATCATCTTTAGCCACCATGGTAAAATAAGATGTATTTGTATGTTTAACCGTTCCAATTTTAAAGTTTTCTGAAATAACTTTAATGCCAACTACTAGGCTTGTTTTACCAACATAATTGATGCTAGCATACATACTTACCATTTCACCAACCTCTACAGGGGCTAAAAACTCAACACCTTCAATAGAAACGGTAACGCAATAGCAGCCCGCATGTTTACTGGCGCAAGCGTAGGCCACTTTATCCATTAAAGACAATAGAATTCCACCATGAATTTTGCCGCCAAAATTGGCGTATGCAGGAATCATTAATTCAGTTAAAGTGGTTTGAGAGTAACTTACAGGTTTTATCATTCCAAAATAGTTTGTTTAAATTTAAGCAAACTATTTTATTTTTATACCTTTACCTTTATGAACTTTAAAAAAAATAAACTCATCCTATTTATCGTTCTTTCCATGTTCGTTGGGATTATTTTAGGATTTATTATTAATAAGCAAATTACAGCTAAACCAATTAAATTGGTTGAACAAGTGAGTTCAGGTAAGCCTGAATATGCACAAAAGCAAATTAAAAAAGCTATTGAAAAATATGAAGTTCAATTTGTAAAAGCCCAAAAGAAAAAAGTTGCCGGTTATTTTTCTATACTCAGTGACATTTTTTTACATCTCATTAAAATGATTATTGCCCCCTTGGTTTTAGCTGTGCTTGTGCTCGGGGTTGCCAAAGTAGGTGATTTTAAAAGTGTAGGACGAATTGGGCTGAAAACAATGATTTATTTTACATGCGCCACTTTAATAGCTTTAGCTTTGGGTTTAATAATGGTTAACTTGTTTAAACCAGGCACCGTTATGCACCTAGACTTGCCTGAAGCTAACGCTAGCACAGGCATTAAAGCCAATGCACAAGACGCGAAAAATTTTATTGACCACGTCATTCCGGAAAGCATTATTAAATCCATGGCAGCGAATGATATTTTACCGATTGTTGTATTTGCTTTGTTTTTTGGAATTGCAGCAGCCAGCATTGGCGAAGTTGGTTATCCAATCATTAAAGCATTTGAAAGCTTAGCACATGTGATGTTTAAAGTCACTAATTTCGTGATGAATTTTGCGCCATTAGGAGTGTTTGGCGCTATTACCGCAGTTGTTATTCAGCAAGGCCTAGATGTGCTTGGCGGTTACGTCTATTTAATTTTATGCTTTTTTGGAGGTTTGCTTTTTTTCGTTTTTGGTATACTCTACCTTATTTGCGTCACATTTAAAATCAAATATTTTAAATTATTAAAAGACATAAAGGAGCCTATTTTATTAGCTTTTAGTACGGCCAGCAGTGAAAGTGCCATGCCCAAAACAATTGAAGCTTTGGAAAAACACGGTATTAGTAACCGAATTGTGAGTTTTGTTTTGCCACTTGGTTATAGTTTTAATTTAGATGGCAGCATCATGTACATGACTTTTGCAACTGTTTTTATCGCGCAGAGTTACGGAATGGATATTTCCACAGCAGATCAAATAAAAATGATGCTGATTTTACTGGTTACCAGTAAAGGTATGGCGGGTGTGCCTAGAG
>B570J29032_109958707_pt1 | contig 14488 bp, 15 predicted proteins | sample LakMenEpi16Nov12_FD_29032 | JGI IMG/M metagenome (IMG submission 29032)
TAAAGGCTTCCTAGAAACAGCTCGCGGGCAGCGCGTTGATCAGCAGATCAACAACGAGCAGTTCGGCGATGTGGCGGCTGGCTTAACAACTCCCGAGTCTGAAGGCGACATCGACGCTCAGCTCCGTGCGATGGTTGATCCGTCTAGCGGCAAAAAAGCCGTGTGGATTGCTGGTGCCGCTCCAAAATTTAACGCTCCGCAAAACCGGGTTAAGACGGCTAGCATTAATGGAACACTGGCATATTCAGCATTTGTCCCAGGCCGAGGCACAATCGTCTCTACTGACGAAGACGTAGTGCGCGAAGTTATTGCAGCCGGTGCATCAGATAAGGCCTTGCAGATCGCCCTTGGTTATAGCGCCGTAAAAGATTATTCCGCTCCCGGTGACATTGTTGTTCAGGCACTCGACCGTAACGGTCGGGTCATCTCTGAAGAAGTCACGTCGCCAGAGGGGGTAAGTGCTGCTTTCGAAGCCGCTCGTAATCTGATGCCCGAAGGTGGCAGCATCCAACAGACTACTGTAGAAAAGGCGCTCGAAGATCGTAAGCGCCGCTTTGAGTCAGAGCAGCGAGTCGAGGTTCGTGACATTGACTTGTCTGACGAACAGACCGACGAGACAGACGCTGACCAGGTAGAGATGTTCGGCCAAGGCGTGCAAGCCGTAGAGGGGCAACGCACAGTTGTTCGAGCGTATGGTCGTAAGACTGACCCGAACCGAGTGTTTGATAACACACAGTCCGCCCGTGCCTCTTACGACACGGTGTTCGGTGAGACTAACTGGGCTGACCCGCGTTTCGCGTCTATGACCGAAGCGATGCTTAACGCTGCTGTAAATGAGCAGCGCAGTAACCCAGACTCAGCGGTATCTATTGAAGACACGCCAGATGGTGGGTATCAAATCGTTCGCGATGATTTTGGCGATCTGTTCCGCTCAATTGATACGGCTGGCAACGAAGTACGTCTAAATCTCCCTGAGTTTTTACGTTCTGCCATACAGAGAGCACGCCGAAGCAAGTACGCTCAGAACTCTCGCGTTACTATTGTTGGCCCAGACGGAAAAAAGTCAGCCGTAAACCTTGTTGACCTTACTGCGGCTGGGCAGCGCTTACTAGAAGGCCGTGAAGGATCTGGGTTTCAGTTGCGCCAAGACCCACGTACCGGCGCTACATACGTATCTCCAGAAGCAGCCGCCAGGGCTGGTTTGCTTGAAGTCTTGGGCGATTTGGCTGTTGAAGGGTACGATGTACAGATCGATGGGCAGTCGCTTTTCCCTGGCTTCCAGCTGACGCCTGACCGTAATCAGGCTGCTGCTGGCCGTATCCCTGCTCGATTAGGCAACGTAACTGCGGCAGTTATTGGCGGCCGTCAGCGATCTTTGAACGATCTTCTGAACCCCGTCCAAGAGTCGGTGATGACGGCAGAAGAGCGCCAAGCTGCGCTTGCTGCTGAACCGCTCGGCCCGCCAAGAGATGATGTTTCAGACGGCCGTACCGAAACAGAACGTATGATCGAGTCGAGCGTTACGGGCGGTGAGCTCCTAACGCCGATGAACATCGACACGCCGCGCTCAGCTATTGATCTGCGCGCTGGTCGTGCTCCTACTACTGTAAGCCCGTTGGCCGAAAGACGCTCGGCGCAAGAGCGTATCTCTAACGCCATCAACAGCATGGTCGGCGATATTGTTCGCGACCTGTTTGACTCGCTCAAGTTTGCCGACCCGCCGCATATTTTTACGTTCGCTGAACTCATAGCTATGTCGGATGACCAGCTATTGCAGCTGTTTGGCGGCGCGTTGAATCCAGTACGCGAAGCAATCGCTAGCATGCAGAATAGCTCCACAAAGATGGGCATGCATATTTCTGGACAGTTTGGAAAGATAATTATCCTTCGAGAGTCCGGCAACGTACTGCAAGACGCTCTTGTTATTGCGCACGAAATTGGCCACAGCCTCTACAAAGAGGAGCGGAATAAAGCGCTTGAGAACTCCGCTATTCGTAAGCGGCTGTTTAGAGCCTATCAGTCATCCCCATCGTTCAAAGACCTAAAGGACAAGTACGGGTTTGATCTCGGCTTTGAAGAGTGGTTCTCTGACCAGGTGGCTTTGTGGGCTAACAAGCGGTACAGAAGCCGTCAGAAGGCTGATAGTCTCGTTAAGAAGTTCTTCAAGGACTTTGCGGCTCGCCTTGAGTCGCTCTGGAAGCAGACATCGGAGTCTTTCCGTAAACGGTTTGGCGGACGACTTGGAGCCGTCAACGAAGACTTCGAGACGTTCATGGACGCTGTCCTTGAGTCCAGAAAGTCACAAGTAAAGGAAAACGGCTTATCCTTTACTGAGCGAGCATTCGTATACGAGCTTAACGACCTTAATATTGCCAACGGCGGCGCAGCCCGAGCGGCGCACTGGCAGTCGAAGATCTCGCAGCTTAAGAAGAGCCCATACGTTAAACCTATCCTTCGGCTTGTATCGACGGCCGATGGCATCCTGCGTATGTACGCCGGTAACGAAATAGCGGATATGTTTTACGTACGGGCCCAAGATCCGACCGGCAAAGGCCGTCTTGGTTTTGTACCGCAGTCGGCGCGTACGTTTGACTTGTATAAGAACCGACTTGATACGGAGTTAGGGTCATTTGATGATCCGGCTCTGGACGCAGAGTTCGATAAGGCAGCGTCAGACACGCCGACCGCACAGTTGACCGGTAAGGCGCTGGCCATCCGCCAGTTCCTTGAGGACTTCTACTCAGAATACGTCAGCCCATCGAAGACTAAGATCGGCTTCCAGCGCGACTACTTTCCGCGTCTGCTTGATCTTGTGGCTATCTCAAATGACCCGCAAGCATTTGTCGATTTGATTCTGCAGGCCGACCCAAGTGCAAACCGCGCAAAAATAACTAGCAGAGTTCAGAAGCTCGTAGACCTTCAGCAGGCGGTAACTAACGGCGCCGACGTAGAAGGCAACCCGTTGGACCCGGCCGCTAGCGTTAACGAGGCGCTTGAGTTAACGAAGAACTTAACTCGCCAGCAGCTTCGAGATAACGGCTTTTTGCTCCCGCCAAAGCAGGCGTTTTCTGAGTACGTCCGCAAGGTAATCAAGCGCGTCGAGTTCGACCGCGCTACCAAAGATGACCAGGGTAACGATCGCCTCAAGCCGCTGCTGGATGCTCTTGCACCAGAGGATCGCGAGCAGGCGCTGCAGGTTATCAACACCTACATGGGTTATCGCGCTCCGCTCAGTCCGTTCTGGCGAAAGCTGAACAGCTGGGGGCAGTTCATTCAGTTCGTGACTATCCTGCCGTTTGCTGCAATCTCGTCTGTGACAGACCTGGCTGGTCCGGTTATCGCGTCAAAAGAGTTTGGCGACCTGACGACTGGCATGAAAGAGGTAGTAGCGACTATCAAAAACCGCGAAGAGGCCAAACAGTTGGCTCGCGACATCGGTGTCGTTACGCCAGAAGCCGTGGCTAACGCGTGGATCACTGATGCGGACGCCGACTATATGGATCCGACCGCTCGTAAGTGGTCTGACCACTGGTTCTCGTTGACTGGTTTGAACTGGTTCACTCGGTTCACTCGTGAGTTTGCTACCGGCATGGGCGTGCAGTTCATTACGAAACACGCACGTAATGAGTTCAATAACCCGCGATCGGATCGGTACCTCGAAGAGCTTGGTCTGACCCGAGCCGATGTAACGAGCTGGCTCAACAGTGGGCGCAAGCTTTCGACGCCAGAAGGTAAGAAGGTTACTCAGGCGCTGCAGCGATTCGTTGAATCTTCGACGCTGCGTCCTAATGCTGCAGAGCGACCGGTGTGGGCGTCTGATCCGCACTTCGCTTTGATATGGCAGCTGAAAGGTTACTTTTACTCCTACGGTAAGGTCATCCTAGGCGGTATGTTCTCGGAGGCTGAAACCAGACTTCGTGAGCAGAATATTGGAACCCCGTGGCAGCGTGTTGGGTCCGCAGCCGGGCTGCTCGCGCTTACTGCGGTAGCGACTATGCCGCTGGCAATGCTTGGTATGGAACTTCGCGAGTACGCAAAGTTTGGCCTGGCAGCGTTCTTACCGTTCGTTGAGGCCGACCAGAAGTACTTCCGGACCGACCGTATGGACTGGTCTGAGTATCTCGGAACGGCCTTTGAGCGGTCAAACTTTAGCGGGCCATTTGGGCTAGCTACAGGGGCTTCAAATGCTGCTAACTTTGGCGACAGCCCACTGTTTACGCTTCTTGGACCCACGACAGAGACTATCGATACCGCTATGACTAATGGCTGGCGGATAGACCGGACGTTGAAAGACCGGCTGCTGCCAATTTATAACCAGCTGTAAGGGGTACCTATGGAACTCTTTGAAATCTTTACTCGCGCATGGCCAGTTATTCTGGCGATGATCACCCTTATCATCGTGCTGTCTAAGCTGGATCTGCGGGTCGCGGTATTAGAGGATAAGATCAAGACCTTGTTTGATCTGCTTAACAAGAGGAACGAAAAATGATGACTATGATTAGTACCTTCCTGTCATTTTTGGCAGGCGGTCTTCCTAAGATTTTGCAGATTTTTCAAGATCGACAGGACAAGAAACACGAGTTGGCCTTGGTTGCCGCGCAGAAGGAGCGTGAGTTGGCTTTGGCCGAGAAGGGCTTTCTTGCTCAGGCTCGGGTTGAAGAGATCAAACTGGAGCAAATCCAAACTCAAACGGCAGGCGAAGAGCGCCAATCCCTGTATCAGCACGACATCGAGATCGGCAAAGGTGCATCCCAGTGGATGATTAACCTCCGGGCCTCCGTTCGCCCGGTCGTCACCTACATCTTCGTGTTGGAGCTTGTCGCCCTTAACATTACGGGCATCTGGTACGCCTGGAACCAAGGCGTACCGTTCGCCGTGGCTATGGAGAACGTGTTTGGTGATGACGAGATGTTGATCCTCAGCAGCATAATCGCCTTCTGGTTTGGCACTCAGGCGTTCAACAAGAAGTGAAAGTCTCCCCCGCCGCCATCCAGATGATCAAGCACCACGAAGGGGTGCGGACTAAGCCTTACCGCTGTCCTGCCCTTTTGTGGACGGTCGGCGTGGGCCACGTAATTGACCCAACCCACACGAGGATAAAGTATGAGGAGCGGCGTAATATATCGGTACCCCCTGGCTGGGACAGAGTCCTCTCCGTGGGAGAAGTTGACGCTCTTCTTGCTGAAGACCTTGGCCGTTTTGAGCGTGGTGTACTTAGACTGTGTCCTGCTGCTGCTGGCCGTCAGGGAGTTTTCGATTCTCTCGTCAGTTTTGCCTTCAACGTGGGCCTCGGCAATCTCCAGCGTTCTTCCCTTCGGATGAAGACCAACCGGGGCGAGTTTGAGGAAGCGGCTGATGAGTTCCTGAAGTGGACTAAGGCCGGTGGCCGGGTACTTCCTGGCCTGGTCAAACGGCGTATGGACGAGCGTTCCTTGTACTTGTCCGGCGTGCATTGTACAAACGATCCTGCTAATATCCGGTAGGGGATCTCTACCTCCACACGAAGGGTTTAAGATGGCAGAGAAAATTAAACTCGTTCAAGGGGACACCCGCCCTCAGGTGCGCCTCACGCTTACCGACGAAAATACGGGTCAGGTCATAGACCTAACGGGTGCTACCGTTACCCTACACTTTCGCTCTGTCGGCGCTACTACTTCGTTGTTTTCACGGCAAGGCGTAGTTATTGACGCCCCAAACGGCATCGCTGTCGTTTCCTGGCAAGCCGGTGACCTTAACGTCCCGGCTGGTGAGTACGAGGGGGAGATCGAGGTCTACTGGTCCGCGACCAACGCGCGCCAGACAGTTTACGACTTGTTGAAGTTTAAAGTCCGTGAGGACATCGCGTGAAACTGACTGCCGCTTGGACAGTCATAAAGAGCGCCATATCTTCCCAGGCGCTCTCTGCATCGGTTTCCGCCGTGCAGTTAGCCGCAGCTACTCAGGCAGCGGTCATTACGCTAGTCTATGAGCTGGGGCTGTTTTTACTCCTTGTCGATCGGGAAGACGGAGTTTCCGTAGACGAAAACCTGCAGCGTTCTTTTTCGAAGCGTTTAACTGACGCATTTAGGGCAGTCGATGCCCATGCTTTAGGTTTCCAGAAATCGGCCCAAGATGCAGTCGCCTTAACAGATGCCGAAACGCTGGCTATCTTTAAGAACAACTCAGACCTACTTCAACTTGTAGACATCCGAGCCGTAGCAGTGGCAAAGGCGCTGGCAGACGGCGCCTTGACGCAAGACAAATTGGTCAATGCGGTCTACAAGGCTCTCGTTGATCTTGCCGCTGTTATAGACAATAAGTCGCTCGCTACCGGCAAGGTGGTCGGAGACGCGCTAGCCATTGCCGATGAAGCGTTTGCCTCGGTCTCCAAATCGCTGACTGACACAGCAGTTCTGTCGGACTTGCATCAGTTCTCTGCCCAAAAGAGCCTCTCCGATGTCGTCGGAGTAACCGATGACATCGACGGTGCTTTGACTATTGAAGACGACCAAGAGGTCAACTTCTTTAAGTTTACTAGCAACGTTGCTGCAGCTACTGACAACTTTGTTCGTCAGGTTGACTACGTACGCCAGTTTGACGACGCCGGGTTTGTCGCTGACCAGAGTGTTCTGGCCAGCAATAAAGCCCTCGCCAATGATGCGGAACTGACTGACGCAGCAGCACGCGTGTTTGACAAAGGCCTCTTTGAGTTCCCGTCCGTTGCTGATGCGTTCGTAAGCTCGGTACAGAAGGCCGTCGATGATCTCATCCGTGCTACTGCTGAGGATCAGCACGAACTGCAGATCAACAAGATTGTAGCCCACGTTGCAACAGTCACGGATACTATCCTACTTGCGCTGACGTCGATACGTAACGCTGCTGACTCCGGTATTTTGTCTGACGTAGATGTCTTGGAGATATCTAAGGCGCTTAACGAAGCATTGTCAGTTGCTGACACAGCTGTAGTATCGTTGTCGAAGCCTTTATTTGACAGCGTTGATCTGTTTGACCTGGTATCACAAGAACTGTCTAAGCCTCGCGCAGACAGTTCGTTGGTATCAGACGATTCTGTCTTGGCTTTGTTTAAGGGGCTAGCAGACGAAACTCAGATCTCTGATCAGTTTGTCTTGATTGCTACATACCTACGTAGCATTGATGATTCCTCTGTAGCAGTTGACCAGTTGGTACGCTTGCTATCAAAAGTCCTGTCTGACTCAACCACTGTCTCGGATTCGCCGTTCAAGCAACCGAACTTAGGTAAGTCGGATTCTGTGTCAGTAGGAAGTTCGGGAACGCTACTGATGCAAGGGTACTGCGATATTACGTATTTCGCAGAAGACTTTGTCGGTAGTTCTCGGTCATTTACTTAGTGAGGTCTTTTTAGATGAATACGCTCGAAAGTTTGAAGGTGAAGGGTCGCCTGAACATTGTTCTGCGCGACAAAGACGGTAACGTCAAGGACGAGCGCGAGGTCGATAATCTCGTCGTCAGCTCGGGCTTGGCTTACATCATTAGCCGTATGGTCGGCACGTCGAAGGCTGTCATGTCTCATATGGGTCTCGGCTCTGGTACCACGGCTGCTGCCGCTGGTCAGACCGATCTCGTGAGCGTGCTTGGCTCACGTGAGGCTCTTGATTCCAGCACGATCGCTGGCACGGACAACGAAAAGGTTGTTTACGTTGCCTCGTTTGAGCCGGGTGACGCGACTGGTGCTGTGACCGAAGCGGGCATTTTCAATGCCTCGACGGCTGGTGACATGCTCTGCCGCACCGTGTTTCCGGTTGTGAACAAGGGCGCAGATGACGCATTGTCCGTTACTTGGACGATCACGTTGTCAGCGGTCTAACAGAGACCGTAAATGTCAACGGTAACTCTTAGAAACGTAAAGGGATCGCCGCTGACTAATGCGGAGGTTGATGCTAACTTTTCGAACTTGAATAGCGACAAGTCGGAAAAAGCAGCCAACCTCAGCGACCTCACTAGCGCGAGTACCGCCCGGAGCAATCTGGGCGTGTACTCAAGCGCTGAGGTAGACAGCAAAGCGATTGCTATGGCTATCGCTCTGGGGTAACACATGGCTTTTAAATCGATCGCATTGCCGAACATCGGCACATCAGGATCGCCTTCGACTGTTACTACTACCGTACAGGCTGGGGAAACCCAGACCCTTATTGGGTTAGCTTTTGCCAACGCAAGCGGTACAAACGTGACTATTTCGGCGAAACTGAACAAGAGTGGCGGCGCTTCTGCGTTCTTAATTAAGGACGCACTGGTTCTTCCAGGCGGAGCGTTGGCGGTGGTAGGCGGCGATCAAAAAGTGGTGCTCGAAACGGGCGACACAATTACTGCGTACGCAAGTGCTAGTAATTCAGTCGACGCTACTCTGTCTTACCTCGTCTGAGGATTGAGCAATGGGCTATATTGGTAACGCTCCGTTTGGCGGACAAATCACTGGTGACAACGTCCTTGACGGGTCAGTTGGCACAGCTGATATAACCAATGGAGCAGTTACGGCTGCCAAACTTAGTTCTACTGCTATTACTGATAAGCTTGGATTCACGCCGTACAATTCCGCTAACCCTAGTGGGTACATAACTAGTTCTGCGCTCTCTCCGTACTTAACGATTGCTAGCGCAGCTAGTACGTATCAGACTATCCTTACCTACTCTGACGTTACTACAGCTCTCGGATTTACTCCGTATAACAGCACAAACCCTAGCGGGTATATATCCGGCAACCAGACGATTACCGTCTCCGGTGACGCCAGCGGTAGCGGTACTACTGCAATCTCTCTTACGCTGGCTAACAGCGGCGTTAGTGCTGGCACCTACGGTAACGCAACAAACATTCCTCAGATCGCGGTTGACGCTAAAGGTAGACTTACTTCTGTTAGTAACGTTGCTGTTAGCATCCCGTCCGGGTCTTTGACGTTTACCGGTGATGTAACTGGAACCGGATCGACTGGATCCAGCACGGCATTGACGTTAGCCAACAGCGGCGTGTCTGCCGGTACGTACACAAAAGTCACTGTTGATGCGAAAGGCCGCGTTACTACCGGAGCATCGCTAGCCTCGGGCGACCTGCCTACCTACACCGGCACGATCACCTCAAGCCAGGTGACGACCGCGCTCGGGTACACGCCTCCGCAGCCAACCGGTACTGGTGCAAGCGGAACGTGGGGCATCTCGATCAGCGGCAACGCTGCTACGGCAACCACGGCTTCCAACGTAAACAACGGCACGTTGACAATGAACGTGTCGGGTACGGGGTTGTCTGGTTCTCAGACTTTTACGGCTAACCAGTCGAGCAACGCAACGTTCACAATAACGTCGAACGCAACAAGTGCAAATACAGCAAACGCTATTGTCGCGCGTGATGCTAATGGTGCTTTTGTTGCTCAAGACATTACCGCCACTCGTAGTAACGGCACCGGCGTTATTTTCTTTGGTAATACTGGAACGCGATACCTTTTCTGGGATGGGACTAACTACGCCATGCCCGGTGCCAATCTTTTTGTTAACGGTTCTCAGGCCGTCACAAATAACGGTGGTACGTGGGGCATCAATATCTCCGGCACGGCCGCGTACGCAACCAACACTACGCAGGGTTTTGCTAGTAACTGGAACACCGACTTCGCCAACACGCCTGCTGGGAGCACAAGGCTTTCTGGCGACACACCTACTGGTAGCTCAACAGGTGGCCCCGGTGGAGTGTGGTGGTTCCAGCAAAACATGCGTCATACCAACGCATCAAACGTCTGGGGCGTTCAGGTCGCGTGGGGGTGGGAAGACAATGCTAACGTTCTTCGCACTCGCAACGTACAAGGCGGCAATTACGGTGCGTGGGTCACGTACCTTAATAGCGCTAATTACACTTCTTATGTAACGGGTAGCAAATTGCAGTCACAGACATTTACAGGTTCGGGCACCTTTACTGTCCCGACAGGCGTTACATCCGTTTGGGTCACCATGGTTGGTGGCGGCTCAGGCGGAGGCGCAAGCGCATACGGCAACGGTGCTGGCGGCGGCGGTGCTGGCGCATATATGATCAAAAGGGCCGTTAATGTTACGCCGGGATCAGGAGTTGCTGTCACTATCGGTGGAGGGGGTGCTGGTCACCCTCCTGACTCTCAAGGTAACGGGTCTCCTGGCGGTGCTACTTCGTTTGGCTCAATTAGCTGCTCTGGCGCGCTTGGTGGCGGTGGTATTGGCCAACAGCAAAATTCACAGGCAGGCGCTGGTGGAGCGGTTGGTGGCGCAAGGCAATACACTTTCGCAGCGGGTAGCCTTGGCGGGCTAGTGGGTAGAAACGTAACGGGTGGCGTCAATTGGGGCGGCGGTGCAGGCGGCCTGTATGGTAACGGCGGTAACGCTAGCGACGCTTACGGTGAGAGCGCGGTTGGAAACTCCGGCGGCGGTGGCGGTGCTGGTGGTTATGGCGGCGGCGGTAACGGTGGATCGGGAATGGTTATCGTCGAGTGGTTAGCATAAGGAGTATAAGACGTGGCACATTTTGCACAGCTTGATGAAGACAACGTGGTAATCAAAGTCGTAGTGATTGGCAACGAAGATATATGCGACGAAGACGGAAACGAGGTTGAAAGTATTGGCGTCGCCTTTTGCCAAAGTTTATTTGGCGAGGGCAATTGGGTGCAGACCTCGTATAACGGAACGTTTCGTAAACGATATGCTGGCGTAGGTTATACCTATGACGCTGACTACGACGCGTTTATCCCACCGAAGCCATTTGCTTCTTGGGTTTTTGATGAAGTCAAACTGAACTGGGCACCACCGGTGCCATTTCCGTCTGACGGTGGACGCTACGATTGGGACGAAGCATCAGGCTCTTGGGAAGCCATTGCTGGTTCAAACGGTTAATAGGTGCTAAATGGAAACGTATTCTTTTGTTCTTACTGAGCAGGACGCCAACATTATTATTGGCGCGTTGGCAAAACAACCGTTTGAGGTGGTTGTGAACCTGATACAGAAACTTCAAACGCAAGCTGAGAAGCAAAGAAACGCTAAGGAAATGATGGAGGTAGCGGCAGGAGCGGCTTCCACCGAACTTCCTAGCCCAGCCAAATAAAATCAGAGCAGCAAAAGCTGCTCTTGAGGTAACGCATGGCATACATCGGCAACGCACCAGGGTTCTCAACGCAGCGCATCGTGACTACGTTCACGGCGACTGCTGGTCAGACCTCGTTCTCGCCCACCGGCGGGTACATACTTAATTACGTCGATGTGTACTACAACGGCGTTAAGTTGGTAGCGGGTGACGATTTCACTGCTACCGACATGAGCGCGGTTGTATTAACCATTCCTGCTTCTGCTGGTGACATGGTTGAAGTTGTCTCGTATGTACCGAGAGGCTTAACTGACGGTTACACCAAGGTTGAAGCCGACGCTCGCTACGAACCAATTGATAGCGCGTATACAAAAGCTGAAGCTGATGCCCGTTACGAACCAATCGATAGCGCCTACACGAAAGCAGAATCTGACGCTCGTTACGAGCCTTTAGACAGCGCGTATACAAAAGCTGAGTCTGATGCGAAGTACGCGCTGTTAGGTGCGAACACTGACATTACTTCGCTAAATCCTGACTACATAACGTTTGACCAGACGGCAGTCGTCACCGACGCTGTTGGCCGCTTGACATGGGATTCTGCGACCGGCTCTTTGCGCATGCCGATGCTCGGCGGTAATGCCGTTGCGTCTCTCGGTCAAACAATGCATGCGTATGTAACTAACGCCGAGTCGTTTACAATCAATAAAGGGCAGCCTGTATATCTACACTCTGCTCAAGGCGATCGAGCGACGGTAAAGCTGGCGTTTAATACTTCTGATGCAACATCGGCAAAGACTTTTGGTCTTGCCGCTGAAAACATAGGCGCGAATCAGACAGGCTACGTTATTTGCCAAGGCGTACTAAGTAATATAGATACATCCGCTTACACTGGCGGAGCAACTCTTTACCTTGGAAGCACTGCTGGGTCGCTAACAACGACTAAGCCAGTAGCGCCAAACCACTTGGTTTATATCGGCGTTGTCGAAAAAACCAATGCTGGCGGCGGTCAGATTTACGTTCGCCCACAGAATGGGTACGAGCTGGATGAGATTCACGACGTACTGATTACGTCTCCTGCCAATGGGCAGATACTGGTATACGACGGCTCCACTAACTTATGGAAAAATCAAGCCCCGGCTGGCGGTCTGCCAGATTTAGTAGTCGTCTCTGGCACTACGCAAGCAGCCGTCGCTAACAAGCACTACGTTTTGACTAACGCTGCTACCACGACCGTCACACTTCCGGCTTCTCCGGCGGCTGGCGACGTAGTGTGGGTCACTGTAGAGAACGGCCGCATCGACAACGTGATTGCCCGCAACGGCCAGAACATTGAAAGCATCGCGGATGACTTACTGCTCGACGACACGCAAGCGTCGCTGCAGCTCCGCTACGTCAACGCAACTATTGGATGGGTTTTGATATGACCGCTCTTAGCAGCCTAAGGTCTGGCGGAAAGCCAAAACAAGTAACTACGTATACAAGTGGAACTGGAACATATACGCCTACCGCCGCTAATGCGTGGTGCTACGTCACTCTCGTCGGCGGAGGCGGAAATGGTGGCGGCGGCTCCGGTGACGGCGGGTCTGCTGCAGCTGTATGGACACAGTGGATAAAGTTGTCAGGGGCTACTTCTTATGCTGTTGGAGCTGGCGGCGGCGGCAACACTACGTTTGGCTCGTTAACCGCAGTTGGAGGTAGATCCGGCGGCGGCAACTTCTCTCAGGGTAGTGACGCTGGCGGAGGAGCTGGTGGTTTTAATGGACAGTCGTCGCAATATGGCGCAGGAGGTTCTGGATCTGGCTACGGGGGTGTAAACGGTGGTAACGCAACTGGCTACGGAGCCGGTGGGGGCGGCGCCGGGTACTACTACGGCGGGCGGGATGCTGGCAGCGGGTCTGGCGGTTTAATTATCATTGAGGATTTTGGACCATGAAGCGTTGGGCATTGATTGAAGACGGAAAAGTAACAAATGTCGTCGAGCAGGCCACGCAGCCGGTATTGTTTGGTTCATGGGTTGAAACGCCGACGCACTATGTTAGCCCCGGTTGGAGTTATATAGATGGCGAATTCGTTGACCCACGTCCGCCGATCACTATTCCTAACATTATCACAAAGGTGTCGTTTCGTTTCCGCATGACCGACACTGAGTATGTCGGCGTTCTGACCGCTGCCAAGACCGACGTTGAGGTCCAGGCTTGGGTCGAGACCTTCAACATGGTGTCACAGGTCAACTTGTCGGACGAACGAACCGTGGCCGGACTTAACGTCTTGGTCAGCAAAGGTCTGCTCACCCAAGAGCGGGCTACAGAAATACTGTCTACTACCGTACTAGAGGGGGAAAGGCCGTAATGTCCAGAGCCAGAACACTAGCCAGCGCCATCGGTTCCGACGGTGCGCTTAACGTAGGCGACGTCGCGGGGCTGCATACGGTCGCGTCTACGGGTCTTTTTTCGGACCTTATGAGTAAACCCACAACCCTGGCCGGATATGGTATAACAGACGCGGCCACGCAACAGTACGTCGCTGATTCCATTGGAGAAGTAGAAGCGCTCGCGTTGGCGGGCATTTAGAGAGGTACGGCCAAATGCCAGTCAATATATCGGTTTTTGAGTCCAGCCTTCAGTCAAAACTGAACGGTACTACTGGCTCAAGCAGTGGTACTGAGTTCTTACTCCTGTCCAAGTCGCTCAACGAGCTTAACACAGGTTTTACCGCTACCGTTGCTGCTGTTAACGATCTTCCTGCCGCAGCTGGAAATGCTGGGCGAATCATTTTTGTCACCGCAACCAACCTGCCGTACTACAGCAACGGCACGTCTTGGAACTCAATCAGCGGCACGGTTTCCAGCATCTCGGTGTCCGGTGGTACGACCGGTCTTACGACTACTGGTGGCCCGATCACTGCGAGTGGGACGATCACGCTTACCGGTACTCTTACGGTAGCTAACGGTGGTACCGGCGCAACAACCGAGTCTGGTGCCCGAACGGCGCTTGGTGTACCCAGCCTGACAGGTACTGGAGCGACCGGCTCCTGGGACATCTCAGTCACCGGCACCGCGTCCAACGTTACCGGTGTTGTTGCCGCTGCCAACGGTGGCACTGGCATTACATCTCCTGGCGTGGCTGGGAACGTCCTTACCTCTGACGGCACCGCATGGGTAAGCACGCCTGTTCAGGGGTTGCCCACCGCGAATATTGTAAGCGGCACGACTCAGCAGGCCGTAGCACTCAACCACTACATTCTGGTCAACGCAGCAGCGACCACGGTCACGCTGCCAGCGACCCCGTCGCTTGGCGATGTGGTGTGGGTGACGGTGGCTAACGGCAGAACAGACAACGTCATCGCAAGGAACGGATCAAATATCCAGTCCCTTGCAGAGAATCTTACGATTAACGCGGCCTACGCCGCTGTTCAACTTCGGTATGCAGACGCAACGAGAGGATGG
>B570J29032_109958706_pt1 | contig 14474 bp, 11 predicted proteins | sample LakMenEpi16Nov12_FD_29032 | JGI IMG/M metagenome (IMG submission 29032)
TACAGGAAGAAGAGGCGAGGACGGGGTTTCTGGGAACCCAGGCGCTTCGGGCGTTTCTGGCAGCGGATTGAAAATTAGGATTATTAAGTACGAGTAAGTTATTCCTCCTCGAGTATCCCTTCAGACAAGGTAAGCGGACTTGCTATTAGAGCTGAATCTTGGATTTTGGGTTGTAAATAACGCGAAGCTGGACCTGTTATTTTTACATTAAAGCTGGCGCTGTCCCTGGCATCTATCATACCTTTTTGTATCATTCGATTTCGAATGGCTACAAAATTCCAATTTCGGTTACTCACTTGCCCAGTGCTGTCTAGAAAATACTGATAATGCTTGGGTCTAGGTACGATGCTTGCCAGAAATGCAGACTCTAGAGGCAACAATTGTGATGCAGGTTTGTTGAAGTAGAAGGGTGCAGCTTCTCCTATTCCAAATACCCCAGGTCCCCATTCAATTACATTTAAATACACTTCAAACATTCTTGATTTAGAGGTGAGTCTTTGGCTTTCAATCAGCCATACAATCAGCACTTCTTCTACTTTTCGAGCCAAGGTTTTTTTGCGGCTTAAAAAGACATTTTTCACCAATTGCATGCTAATGGTGCTGCCGCCACGGGCAAATCTTCTAGCTTCATAATTGCGCGCCAAACTTTGTCTAAATGCCTCTTTGTAAAAACCATTATGACCAAAGAAGGCGGGATCTTCGCCTGTCATCACTGCATTCTTCAGTACTTCAGGAATTAGATCTAATGGGGTAAATGATGGATTGGAAGGCCCAACTACAAAAGAACGAACGGCCTTGCCTTTTTCTAAAAACGTATGGGTAAATGAGCCATTCATTTTCCTTAAATCCGTTTTCCCCATGCCTGTAATTTTGAAATTATAGGGTTTAAGCTCGCTTTCTAAGACAGCGGCATAGGGGTCTTTGTCGTCCAAATGTACGTACAACAAATATTCTAGCTCACCCGTTGTCTGTATGCCTTCTAGGTTGGCAAACATTCCAGTAGGTAGGGAGGCAAAAAAGTCTGTGGATTGGATTTTCTGCGCTTTACACTTTAAGGTATAGGCCTTGTGCGCGCCCAAGTCTGCCCGGGCATATAAATTGGTTTTGATTTTATTTAATGTCAGTTCGGTATTGCTGTCAATTTCTAGAAAATCTTCACCAAAGTGCGCCACTAACTTTCCACTGCATTCGCGAACAATAACACTGGTATCAGCAATCCTGCGGTCATCAATGGTAATTCCCTTAAAATGACCATCGGCAATAACATTCAGCACCCCGCGCTTCATATCGAGTTCTTCAAGCATGAACTCTGCGCTTTCAAAGCCTGCTGCAATTCCGAGGCGGCTTTTTAAACCGGGTAGTTCAACCCATTTGGTCTTGGCTGGCTTAATCAGGAGTTTTCCAGTGAGATTCCGGCGGTCAAAATCACCACTGATTTTAAATCCAGCTTCATTGTTGTTCTCAATAAAATAGAGTTCGCCCAATAGCTCTTTGCCGGAGTAATTCACTTCAGGAATGCGCATCCCGCTGCTTCCCAAAGTATCGGTATATTGAAAACGGAAATCTTTTAGCACCAACTCACCCGGTATTTTGGCTACCGTTCTTTTAACGAGGTCAAAAACGCGCTGCACCAAAGGGTCGTCGGAATCACTTTTTGTTTCACTTGAATCTTTTTGCCCTTGGAGTTGGCAATAGTTGCAATAACTGCTGTCGTTTCTAAGCGAAATACGCGTGCCTTCTAGGTTCAGACTAGAGAGACTGGGGCCATTCCAAATGGTTTTCCAAAGGCTAATGCCCGCTTCAAGTTTTTTGCAATAGAGCAGGGTATCTCTCTTGAGGGAGAGTTGGGTGTTTTCAAAATCTAAAGTAAACCAGCCCGAAAAGGACTTTTTTTCACAAGAAAGAACATATCCTTTCGACTGCATCTTGCTTACGGCTTTATCCCATGCTCTGGATAATGCATAATTCCTCAAACTAAACCAAGCCAATAAGGCAAGAAAGATGAGGCCAAGACATAGGTAGCCAAGTCTTTTCAACCACTTGGGAAAGGCTAACGAACGTATGTTATTCAGCAATTGAGACAATTCCTGTATAGGTAAATGGGGTGATTTGGCGCAATTCTGCTTTGATGTCTTCGCTTACATCTAGGCCATCAATAAAGGCAGAAAAGGTGTGTTGCGACATCTTTTCATTCGTCCTGGTGAGAGATTTTAACGCCTCATAGGGATTGGGATAGTTTTCACGTCTCAATACGGTTTGAATGGCTTCTGCTACTACAGCCCAGTTGTTGTCCAAATCGCGGTCTATTGCGTCCTTATTTAACAAGAGTTTGTCGAGGCCGCGGAGAATGCTGGCAAAGGCAATGAGGCTGTGTGCAAAAGGCACACCCAAATTGCGCAGTACCGTGCTGTCTGTTAAATCTCTTTGCAGTCTGCTTATGGGGAGCTTGCTGCTTAAGTGCTCAAGAATGGCATTGGATACGCCCAAGTTTCCTTCTGCATTTTCAAAGTCAATAGGATTGACTTTATGTGGCATGGCGCTGCTCCCAATTTCGCCCTCTTTGATTTTTTGCTTGAAATATTCCATACTGATGTAAGACCACATGTCTCTGCAAAAATCAATCAAGATATTGTGTATGCGTTTTTGTGCATCACAAATGGCAGCCATGTTGTCGTAATGCTCAATCTGGGTAGTGATTTCACTGCGCTGCAAACCAAGTTTTTGACTTAAAAAATTGGCAGCAAATTGCTCCCAATTGATCTTAGGAAATGCGATATGATGAGCATTGAAATTTCCTGTTGCTCCACCAAACTTCGCAGAATGAGGGATTTGCTTTAAGGCAGCAAGCTGCACCTCCAATCGGTTTACAAAAACCATAATTTCCTTGCCCAAACGGGTAGGAGATGCGGGTTGTCCATGGGTGCGGGCCAACATGCTTATTTCTGACCAATCTTTAGAAAAATCACGCAGTTTGCCTATGATTTTTTCCAGCTGAGGAATAACGGCATTGTGCAAGGCATCTTTTAATGAAAGAGGCACCGCTGTATTGTTGATGTCCTGTGATGTCAATCCAAAATGCACCCATTCACGGTATTCAGAAAGCCCTTCAGTATCTAGTTTTTCTTTAATGGCGTATTCCACGGCTTTTACATCGTGGTTGGTGGTTCTCTCTATTTCCTTAACGCGCAATACGGTTTGCTCATCCAACTGATTCACCCATTGGCGCAAGATGGCTGCCTTAGAAAGCAGTGCAGAGAAATTCACACCCGGAACCGGCAACTCTGCCAATGCAATGAGATATTCTATTTCAACGAATATGCGATACCGAATGAGTCCAGCTTCAGAAAAATACGGCGAAAGCACCTCTGTGTTTTTACGGTAGCGCCCGTCAACTGGAGAAATAGCATGCAGCGGAGTGAGTTCCATATTGTGGCAAAGATACAAACTGAATATTAGCAGAAGGCAGGCTTCAAGAATCTCATAAGAAGATTTTTGAAAATTGTTTTCATCAGAGTTCCCGATGTCTAGGCAAGCCTAGCATTTCTCTAAAACTCTCCTGGCCTTCCTGTTGTTGCACCAAATTGCGCATGAGCAAAATAGCGCGTTCTATGCGTTTGTCGGGATTCTTTACGGCTCCCACATAAGTTAGAATATAGCGCTGCATGCCTGCGGATAGCATCTCGAAACGCAGGGCTGCTTCAGGATCTTGTTCTATCACAATGTTAAATTCTTCGGGAACAGGGAGACCGTACTTGCTGTCGTCAATTTCTAATTTTAAATGGATAGTGCTGCCATTCTCTAGCCCAGCTTTCTTCATTTTGTCCTTAGAAATAGAAATGTATGCATTGCCTTCACCTAAAGACATAAGCCCACATTGCCATTGAATAGTGTTGTTTACTGTGGCTAGCAACCGTTTTTTAAATCCACTCCCAAAGTGCTGGATGACATGCGCAGGAATAAACATGTAATGCATGCCCGGCAAGTGTGTCAAAAGTCCTATATGTGTGGTGATTTCAATTGGGTCTTTAGGTGTGTCCATGTTTAATGCTGAAGTCTCCTTTTTTTAATCATACCACCCTTGGTGTCTTTTACCCGGTTCATGACTACAAAAGCATGGGGCTCTATTTTTTCTAATTCGGTATTCAGTTTGTTGATCTCCAAACGTGTGATTACCGTATAAATTATTTCAGTGTCTTTGGTTTCACCCCGTTTTCCATATCCTTTTTTTCCACTGTACACAGTTACACCCCTGCCAAGTTTGTGGATGATCATTTGTCGGATTTCCTCGCTGTGGCTCGAGATTATGGTTACACCAATGTATTCTTCTATCCCTTCAATAAAGAAATCTAGGGTTTTGGATGCTGCCAAATAGGTGATTAGTGAATACATGGCTATTTCCAATCCTAAGAAATAAGCGGCAGTTGAAAAGATGGTTATATTTATAAGAATAATAATATCGCCAATTGTAGTGCCTATTTTCCGACTTAAATAAATGGCCAAAACCTCCGTTCCATCAATGACACAGCCGCCTCTCACTGCGAATCCAATTCCTGCCCCGAGGAAAAAACCTCCAAAAATAGCTACCAATAAATTGTCGTTTGTTATGTTAGGGAATGTTACAAATGCAAGGCATAAACTCAATCCTATAATGGCAAGGACGGTTTTAATCGCAAAAGTTCGTCCCATGATATTGTATGCCATAATAATGAATGGCGTATTCACGATTAAGATCAAATAATACAAAGGTATTTTCGTAACAGCGGCTATCAACAATGAAATGCCCGTGGCACCACCGTCTATAAAATGATTGGTTAAGAGGAAACCTTTAAATCCAAAGGAGGCTGAGAATATGCCAAGAGTTATAAGCACAGTGTCCCAAAAATGCCGTCTCAGCGTTATGATCAATTCTTTATGCCCCTTGGCTATTTCATAAGGGGTATATTCACTCGCGGGTTTTTTATGTCCGAATTTAAAACGTAAGATCGTTTGGATAATGATACTTTTCCAAATGCCATTATTCTGTTTTCTCATAAATTTTAGTACTGTAAATATATTTTTGTACTTAAGCCCCAGCTGCAGCAGAAACCTGCTCAATGATACTTGCCTCTGTTTCCCCTATGGCTTTGGGCAATTCTACCATCTCATATAAACCAATTTTATTTAGGTCCATAACGGGTTTGCCATCTTCTCTAGTACCAATGGCTGAAATGAAATTCGCACCCCAAATAATCTCTTCTGTAAAATAACTGAAGCGATCGATTACAACCTGGCTGGTGGTTTCTTCCATAGCTTTAAACAGGATAATAAACTCAGCACGGCCTTGAATTAATTCTTCTATACTCCTTCCCCATAGTGGACTCCCTTCGGTAATAGGATGCACAATGGTCCAGCTTAAATTGAGAAAATTAATTTTATCCAGTTCAAGTTCCAACACAAAAAAACGGCGCCTTAATTGTCCGTGCTCTTCAATATTAATACCCATGGAAACAGATACACTATTTTCTATAAGTAAGCTTTGTTTTCGGGTGCTGGCGATTCGAAACATCAATGCTTTTTGGTCGCCTCGGTAGGGTGCAATCAAAATGTTATTGCTGTGTACCAATTGTGCCACCGGTCGGCTAAACCTGCCGTAAAGCAAACCTGTTGCAATCGCTAATGATAACAAACCAATTAAGCCTTCAATACTCGCTACGGAATTGGCCGCGAAGTTTTGTGGATTGACCCTGCCAAATCCGATGGTGGTGAAACACTGGGTAGAGAAGAAGAAGGCTTCTGTAAAATCAGTGGAGAATTTACCTGTAGGTTCCACACCAATATGCTGAATCCCGATTTTATAAAAAATGCTTGCAAAAAGGAGATTTGCCAAAACGTAAGCGACAAGGATTATGCTTGCAAATTTCCGCCATTTCATGGTGGTGAGTTTGTGAAATAAATCACTCACACTCATCCAAGGGCCGCCGCGCCTTTCAACGTTTGCAGTCCCATCAGCATTCATGAAACGCTGACCATTTTTTGCTGCTAAGGTTCCAAATCCGAGTTCTTTTGCTTTTATCTTTAAGGCCATGGGTTGGGTGTTTTTAAGTTAAAGGGGATGAGAAGCAAATTTATGGTTCAATACATTCCTGTTGGGTATAAATATTAAAACGGTCATGCTTTAAAAATCCAATCAGGCAGATTCCAAATCGCTGCGCCGTCTCTACAGCTAAACTGCTAGGTGCACCTACCGCGCAAACTACCTGTATTCCTGCCATGGCGGCTTTTTGAATAAGTTCAAAACTGGCCCTGCCCGAAAGCAACAAAATATGGTGAAACAGTGGAACATTGCCCAGTAAAAATTGACTGCCAATTACTTTGTCCAAGGCATTATGCCTTCCCACATCCTCGCGCAATGCCAATAAATTGCCTTCCAAATCAAATAAGCCACTGGCATGTATACCGCCTGTTTGATTGAATGCCGCTTGTGCTTTCCTCAACTGGTCTGGTAGTGTTTTTAACAAGGCTGCCCTTACTTTTATTCTAGGTTTTTCTTGGGTATTAAACAGGCTCACAGTTTGAATGGCATCAATGCTGGCCTTGCCACATACGCCGCAACTGGAGGTGGTGTAAAAGTTCCTTTTTAAAGCATCTGTTGCAATTTTTTGATGCGCATTGAGGGTTACAAGCAAGGTATTGCTCTCTGCGCCTGGCAAGGTTTGGGTATGTGTGATGTTCTGAATTTGTGATACTGATGTGAGTATGCCTTCCGTAAACAAAAAACCTGCAGCCAATTCTTTATCATGGCCGGGAGTTCGCATGGTAATGCTTACCTTTTCAGGAAGATTGCCATCGGTTGCTAAACTAATCTCTAATGGTTCTTCAACGGAAAGGGTATCATCCATTGATTCTTTATGCTCACCCATGCGGAAAATGGGGAAGGTTTTAATACCCAAGTTTGAATTCACACTGCCAATTTAACGCATAGATTTGAGAATTAACAGGGCCTCTTCCATTTCTTCGGGTGTGTTGGCTGAAAATAACTCCAAATTTGACCCAGGGGTAACATACGACGCCCGCTGCGAGTCTATGAATTTGCGCAAGCTGTAATTCCCTTCCTCAAACCATTGCTGTAGTGGACTTAAAATAGTCAACTCGTATATGCCTAATAATGGCTCTGTAAATCCTGTTGTTGGGTTTTTATATACAGTTGCCAAAGAGCTTATGTCTCTTTTTTCGAATAAATGTTCTATTGTATCTGTACTTATAAATGGCATATCACACGGCAAAACCAATAGTGGGGATTGCGTTTGTTCTAGTGCGCTTAGTAAGCCGGATATGGGTCCATGTCCTTTGTATTTACTTAGGTCATGGAGGTTTTTGCTTGGGTTTGAGTAGAATGTTTGTTCTAAATTAGAAGAAAAGAAAACTTCTTCGCAATACAGTAAAAGTAGGTCATTTAGATATTGAAACTGAGCTTGATTGTGGTATTCAATCAAATGTTTGGGTTGTTGCATGCGTGTGCTTTCCCCTCCCAATAGAATCAAACCCTTCAATTTCATGAGATGCAATGATACTGTGTTTTTAATAAAAAAAGCCGCCCCATCAGAAGGGCGGCTTTTTTTATACAATCAATTCGTGAATTAATAATCTAGATTTTTAAGTGCATCCGCTTTCGCGTTGGCGTCCGGGTCGTAACTACGACCAATCCATCCATATACCTTCACTTTTATTTTTTCATTTAACAAGTACATGGCAGGTACCAATACCAGTGTAATAATGGTCGCAAAACCCAAACCATAGATCATGGTCCAGCTTAGCGGACCCCAGAAGGCTACGCTATCACCGCCAAAGAATATGTGCGGATTGAATTCTGTGAACAAGGTTACAAAATCAATATTCAATCCTGTAGCCAAAGGTATGAGGCCAAGAATTGCAGCACCAGCGGTAAGCAATACGGGAGTCATTCTTGTACGACCTGCTTCTATAATGGCGTCGTACAACGGCACGCCTTCGTGGCGCAATAGGTCTGTGAATTCTACCAACAAAATACCGTTTCGAACCACAATACCCGCCAAGGCCACAATACCAATGCCGGTCATTACCACAGAGAAGTCCATGTCGAATATGGCAAAGCCAAGCAATACTCCAATTACAGAGAAGAAGATTTCAGTAAGGATAATGATAGGCTTAGAAATAGAGTTGAACTGCGTTACAAGAATGATAATAATCAAGCCAATAGAAGCCAACATTGCGGTACCTAAGAAGCTAGCAGTTTCTGCTTGTTCTTCTTGCTCTCCTGTCATCACCACTTCTACATCAGCAGGTACTTGGAATTCATTTATGGCATTTTTTACCCCTTCTACAACTTCATTCGGTGCAAACTCAGGCAAGGCATTGCTCGCAAGTGTAATTACGCGCTTTTGATTCAATCGGTTGATACCACCATAGCTGTTTGGATACTCAACCGAAGCAACTGCGGATAAAGGCACTTGACGCATCATTCCACCCATTAACATGTCTCTATAGGTAATGCGCATATTCAACAATTCATCCAAACGGTTTACTTGTTCCTTTTTCAAGCGCACCATAATAGGATAGTCCTCATTGTTGTCTTTGAACTTACTGGCTTCAGCACCATAAATACTATTTCTTAGCGCCATGCCTATTTGAGCAGTGCTAATACCAAGTCTATTGGCGCGTTCGCGGTCTATTTTTACAAACACTTCGGGTTTAGAACTTACGAAGTCACTCTTCAATTCTTCAACACCTGGGATTTGCTTTTCATCCAAGAATCGTTTTAGCTTAGAGGCAGTAGATACCAGGGCATTAAATTCATCGCCGCGTATTTCAATGTTAACTACCTTACCCACAGGAGGACCATTTCTTTCTGGCTCTACCACGATTTCAACCCCAGCAAAACCTTTGAGTTTGGCGCGGATTTTCTCCAACAATTCTTGCGTGCTTTTGCCATCGCGTTTGCTGAATTCTACAAAAGCAACTGTGATCTTCGATTTGTTCGATGCCGTACTTCTGTCGCCGCTGTTCGGGTCAGTTGCTCCTACAGCCACGTTAGAAATGACACTTTCTACCAATGGGTTGTTTTTGCCAATTACATCAAATACCATTTTCTCCGCTTTGCGGGTGATGCTGTCTGTGAATTGAGCATTTGTGCCAACAGGTAAGGTCATATACACATAGGTGAAATTCGGCTCAGCCTGAGGGAAGAATTGAACACCTGGTTTGCGAATGGCCGTAACAACAAAAGAGAAAATAAGCAGTAGGAATGTCGCTACAAGTAGCCAAATCGGTCTGCGTCCTTTTAATGCCCAATGGATTAATTTGGTGTATCTGTTTTGGAACTTTGGCCATGCATTGTGCTGGAATTTTTCAATCACGTTGATGAGCCAAAATTTGTGCAAGCTGTATAAGCCAAACATTACTAGGATGAAGTTGCCGCCACCAAAGCTGCCTGAGATATAAAATAACAAGGCCAACACACCAAATACAATGGCTGTATTTCTATAGCCTTTGGTCAATTTTTTTGCTTCTTTATTTCCAGCCTCATGTGGCTTCATGAAGTCGACCGCAAATACGGGATTCATGATATAGGCCACGAGTAAGGATGCCAATAAGGTAATAATCAGCGTAACAGGCATAAAGAACATGAATTTACCTACGATTCCTTGCCAGAATGCCAAAGGAATAAAAGGTGCTAAGGTGGTTAACGTTCCTGAAAGTACGGGCAAGAAAACCTCGCCCGCTGCTTTTTTAGCTGCCGTTTTGATAGGAATGGCGCCATTTTTGAAAATCCTATGGGTATTTTCAATTACCACAATCGCATCATCAACCACAATACCCAAGGCCAAAAGGAAGGCAAAGAGTACAATCATATTGAGGCTAAACCCAAGGGTAGGGAACACCAGGAATGCTACAAAACAGGAGAGGGGCACCGATAACGCCACAAATATGGCATTGGTAGCACCCATGAAGAACATGAGAATTAAGGTAACCAACACGAAACCAATGATAATGGTATTGATCAAATCATGAAGCGTAACGCGGGTTTGGGTACTTTGGTCACCCGTAAATACCACTTTCAAATCCGCGGGGTAGGCTTTGGTTTTTTGAAGGTCCTCAATAATCGCGCGACAGTTATCGCTGGCTTCAATGAGGTTTTCACCAGAACGTTTTACAATGTTTAGGGTAATTACCTGCTTGCCTTCAAGGCGGGCATAGCTTTCCTTTTCTTTAAATCCATCTATGATTTCAGCAACATCTCTCAAGTACAAAGTAGCACCTGCGCTGCTGCGAATAATCATGTTTTCTAAATCCTCTTTGGATGAAAATTCGCCACTCACAGAAAGGGAACGCTTCATATTTCCTACGTCGATATTGCCGCCAGAAATACGCATGTTTTCGTATTGAATGGAACGGGTAACATCGTCAAAAGACAAGCCTGCTGAGGTCATGGCTTGCACATCTAGGTTAATTTGAATTTCCCTGTCACGTGCACCTACCATATCTACCCTTGTGATTTGCTTTAGGCTTTCAATGCGGTCCTTCGCCATTTCAGCGAATTTCTTCAGGGTTTGAAGGTCGTAATTCCCTGCAATATTGATATACATAATGGGCATATCACTGAAGTTTACTTCCATTACTGTAGGGTCATTCTGCAAATCGCTAGGAAGGTCCGCCTTAGCCTTGTCCACCTCATCCTTTACCTTTCGCTTTGCATCGTCTACCTTTACATCTGTATTAAATTCAACAGTAATGATACTGAAGTCCTGTATACTTTGGCTCTTTAACTTTTTAACCCCGCTGATAGATTTAATCTTTTTCTCAATCGGTTTGGTAATCAGGTTTTCAATATCCTTTGGTGAAGAACCAGGATAAATGGTTTGCACATATATCGTAGGAATTACGATATCCGGAAATCTTTCCTTAGGTAATTTTATGTAAGATAAAATCCCGGCAAATGTGATAAATAGTGTAAGAATATAGATACTGGTTTTGTTATCTATACTCCAACTACTGGGTTTGAATTCTTTGAATTTCAGGTCCATAATGTGGTGTTTTACCTGTATTATTTACTTTCGTTGCTCAAGCTGATGGTCTGTCCATCAATAAGTTCTTGGTAACCGTTTACAATTACCACATCACCCAATTTTAAGCCCTCGAGAATTTCGGTTCTGTTATCCCCGGTGCGTCCTGTTTTTACAGGGGTTCTGTGCGCAATGCTCTTGCCATTTTCTTGGGTAACGGTAACTACATATTTCTCTTCTTCTGCAGTTTGCACGCAATTGGTGGGCACTGACAACGCCTTCGCATTTGTGTAATCAATGATTTGCAAATTGGCAATCATATTTGGCTTGATATTCTCTGTTTTTGGAATGCTAACCTCAATTCTAAATGTGCGGTTCAAAGGATCTATCAATTTGCTCGCAAAAGTGATTTTTGCTTCTACTTTTTTATTCAAATCAGGGAATTCAATGAAAACCTTGTCGCCGGATTTGATTTTGCTAGAATAGCTTTCCGCAACATCGGCAACCACTTTCATTTGACTCAAGTTTACCACTTTGAACAAAGGCATACCTGGAGAAGCAATTTGACCAATTTTAGTGTCTACACTTTCTACAGTGCCTGAAATTGGCGATTTAATGGTATACATTGAAATTTGGGCATCCATGGTCGCCAAATTCTTCTCTAGCGCTTCTTTCTGATTCTTTGCACTCAAATACTGAATTTCAGTACCCACCCCTTGCTCATACAAGCGTTTTTGTTTGTTGTACAAAGTGGTTGCAAATGAAAGTTGCTGTTCGATTTGAGCCCTGCTTTGCTTCAGTGTTGCATTGTCCAAATAAGCAAGTGCTTGACCCACACGCACAGCATCGCCTGCTTTTACCAGCACTGAGGTAACAGTTGATGGAACTTGTGCCGTAGCAATGGTGCTCTGATCCGCATCTGCTTTGCCACTAATGTTGAGATAACTATTAAAAACAGCAGTTGAAATGGCTTCGGTTTCAACCAATTTGCCACCGTCTTCCTTGGGGTCTAACTTGCTAATTTCATCTTCAAGTTGCTTGGCTTGGGTTTGCAATTTTGCAATCTCAGCCTTGAGTTTTGAAAGTTCAGCCCTTTTTTTATCTAGGCCGTCTGTTTTGCCTCCGCAAGCAGAAAGTGCTACAGATGCTGCAATAAGTATTGAATATACGGGTTTCATGTATGTGTTTTTATTATTTGGTTAAGTCTTCTCCAACTGCTTTTTTCAAATCCAATTTGCTTACAGTTAAATCGTATAAAGCATTCATGTAATTGGTTTGTGCAGTCTTTAATTCGGTCTCTGCCTGTGTGATTTCCAAGGTGCTACCTACACCTTCTTTGAATTTTATATTCGTTTTTTCGTAAATTTCTTTGGCCAAATCCAAATTGAGTTTAAGTTCCGCGGCTTGTTTTAAATTCGTCGCATAGCTCAATTTTGCATTGGTATATTCCAAGGTAGCGGCGTTTTCAAAATTGCGCATGTCATTTTCTGTTTTCATTCTGCGCAAACGCACATCCATTATCTGGCTTTGTTTGCGGAATCCATCAAATACAGGAACCGATAAGTTTAATCCCCATAAGGTTGCCGGCACAAAGCTATTGTTTATAGGGAGGTCGCTTTTGAAAAAGTTAAATTCGCTACGGTTGGTGGTGCGCTGATGCTGCATAAAGCCTACCAATGTTGGCAAATAACCCATTTTATAACGCTTCTCATCCAAATAGGTTAAGGCCAAACCTTGGGTCATGAGTTTGTGCTCAATTCTGTTCTTTACATTGAATTCATTTTCAGTGCTTGCCGCCAAAGGAATAGAGGCATTCACAGTCTCTAAATCATCTGTCAAGGTGAGGGGTTGGCGGACATCCATGCCCATTTGTAGTTTAAGCAAGTTTTTGGTCAACTCAACCGCGTTTAACAACTTTTCACGCTGCACTTTTAAATTGGAAACTGCCAATTGCAGGCGCTGCACATCTAGTTTTTCAGCAAAACCTTCATCATACAGCGCAGATACATCCTTCAAGCTTTTCTCTAGCGTATTGAGGTTGCTATTGATTAAATCAATGTTTTTTGATGTAGTTAAAGCAAGCAAATACGCTTTTGCCACAGTCATGTGTAAGTCCGTTTTGCTTTTCACAGTCATGGTTTGGGCTAGTTGTACATAATCTTCTGCGGCTTTCAATCCCAAGAAAAAGGTACCGTCAAACAATAACTGATTCAGCCCAATGCTGGCATTGGCAGAATATTTTTGTTGAAAACGGAAGAATAAAAATTCAGGCTGTCCACCCAAAAAGTTCTTTACATAGTTTCCGGGAATTTGAATGTAATCATTGTAGCCTGCGCCTGCGTTGATTTGCGGCAGACCAGCAGATTTGATGGTTTTCACCGTTTGGGCTGCAATGAGAACGTCTGTTTCCGCATTTTGGTAAACAGGACTGTTTTTCTCTGCAAATTCCAAAGCGTCTTTAAGGCTCATAGAGGTTGTTACCTGAGCTTGCATTGTTCCAGCAATTGCAAATGCCAGTATCGTGCTAAAGAGTTTCATATAAAGTGTCGTGTATTATTTTTCTTGAATGAATGTTTCTGCCGCAGTCAACCCTTCCGGGGTGGTAATGGCGTGTAAATGATATTTCATGATTTGAGTGTACAAATCTGCGTAGTTGATGTTTTCCTTGCCCCCTGCCAATATTTCTGGTCCATGGTCCATGAGGCATAAGTATAAATTTGCCACACTTAACACATCAATGTCAGCTCTGTAAAATCCCTGCTCGATTCCGCGTTGTAAATTCTTGGTTACCTTTTCCAAAAAAGTGTTTTTGCGGTAGGTGATAAAATGGTGGTGCAATTCAGGATGGTACTTCTGTAAGTCGTATATCATACTCGGATTTACATCCTTTAAATAGCTAGAAACAAAATTGGCGATTTGCAATACCTGCTTCACAGGATGCGGTTCCGCGTTAAGTATTTTATCTACTTGCTCCTTAATAACCTCTAAATCTTTGTTGATTGTTTGGATGATGAGATCGTTTTTATCTCTAAAACAGCGGTACAGCGTTTTTTTAGAAATAGACATCTCACGGGCCACATCATCCATGCTCACACTGCGCACACCGAACCGCCTAAACATTCCCCATGCGGTGTCAATAACCTTTCGAACCTGTTCCATGTCGATTTTCGGGCGCAAAGATAGGAGAAAGAAACTTTGGAAACTATGATGTCTTAGAAAGTTTCCTAAGTTTTCGACGAAAGTTGTTGCAACATCTATAATGGGTGTTTTCTTCTTTTGCCTTTCTTTGCGAAGTGCGATTATTTTTTTCTATAACATTGCTTGCAAGCACATTGCTGCTGCAAGCCCAAGGTCAAGATTCTATACTCTTTAAAAGAATTCATAATGAGGCCTTGTTACGCGGACAATGCTATTCCCGTTTGGGTGAATTGTGCAAAACCATAGGCCCAAGACTGA
>B570J29032_109958704_pt1 | contig 14473 bp, 16 predicted proteins | sample LakMenEpi16Nov12_FD_29032 | JGI IMG/M metagenome (IMG submission 29032)
GACCTGGCGCTCGGGCTGGCTGCGGAGACCGTCCGCCGCCGCCGAGGGCCAGGGCCTCTGTCAGCAGCGGCTTCATGTGATCGGCGAGAGCGTCGGAGCTCTGGCGCATCTTTCCGACGATCTTGCTAACACGGACTCCTTCGTTGACGGTCAACGGGATGTCCACCCCATTGACCGACACCTTGTCGAGATGAGGCACTGCCCAGTGATGGAGCGCGACAACTTCCCACTGATCGTTGAAGACCGGAGAGCCGGAGGCGCCTTCGTCCGTGTCCGCGGTGTAGTGCAGGCTGCTCTCCGCCTCCAGTTCCCGGGCGAGCAGGCGGTTTTCGCGCACCACGACCTTTTTGGGGCCGGCGAGCGGGTGCTGAATGACGTTGACGGCGATGCCGAGTGCGTGCTTGTCCGGGCGATCGCTCAGAGCCAGAAAGCCCTGCTCGGCAACCGTTGCCTCGCCTGACAGCCTTTCCCCAACCGCAACGATCGAGAAATCCAGTTGGTCGTCCGGACTAGCAAGCCAGAACCGCTCTGGATCGAGGGCAAAGCGTGTGACAGGTCGGACCACCCGCTGCTCGTCCTCCTCGAAGTTGAATTCGATGAGGGCGTTGCCTGCGTGCCAAGGGGTCTCCAGAACATGGTTGTTCGTGATTAAGAGCCGCGGGCTGATGAGAAATGCCGAGCCTAGCGCGGTGAAGTTTCGATCACGAACGATGGCAACGGCCCTTGCCTTGCGGGCCCCGGTACCAAGGAACCAGGCATCGACCCAGTCAAGGGTGTCGCCCTGCTTGCGCTCGGCGCCGGCATGCCGCGCATAAGCTGCCGCGCGCTCCCGGCTTGGTTCAGCGGCCAGTGGATCGTTCCTTAGAACCATAAGGCGACTGCGCTCGCGCGTCTCTCGTGTCGCTTCAAGGCGCTGCCGGACCAGCCGATCCAGCTTCTTGCGTACGCTGTCGTCCATGCTTACTCCGTTCGCATACCGAATAACAGCTCGTTGCCGTTACCGTTTGGTGACAGGCTGCCGCCCAGATCGGGGGTCGGCGCGTAGCAGCTACCGCAGCCTATCTGCGGGCCAGGGCCAACAGAGTTGCGGATGGCAACGCGACCGCTGCAAAGCGGAAGTCCATCAAATCGCCGCGAGTGACAGCTCTGGGTCGGATCCGGGTCTTCGCGCCGCGCGCTTGAACTGGCGCTTTCAAGCATCAAGCTGACATTTACCTGGCAGGGTTCTTTGGGGCCGCAGCAGACGATTTCCGTCGCTGTCCCTCAACGGGCCATCTCGGTGGTGGTGTCGAATCAGAAACCCTGGCGCCGTTGATCCGGAATACTCAGGCTAGTGAGTCGCGACCAGAAACGCGACGACCCAAACGGATCGCTCAACCCACGGCGGGATATCCCCGATGCAGGTCACGGCGATCGCACTGATGATCGCAGCCGAGACCACGACGGTGCGCGACTGGAGAAGAGTCGAGATCTTCATGCCGCGCGCTCGCGCAGTCGAGCCCAGAAGTCTGTGTGCAGGTAATCGGCGTCGATGGGTTGGATCTTGCCGTTCGCTGTGACGGCAAACACTCGCCAGGTCACCAGTTCATCAAGTTGTGGGTAGAGCGACTCTTCCTCGAGGCCGAGTCGAGCGACGATCGCATCGAGCACCCGAAGACGCAGCGTCCCGGAGCAATACGCCTCCTCGAGGATGCTGAGCCAAAGCGCTTGTGCCGTTGCTGAGCAACGGGAAAGGCCTTGATGCTCGGCGAAGGCTTCGATCTCCAGATCGAATGGCAGGCAATGGACAGCGCTATTCATCTAGTTGCTGCTCCGAATGGTTTTGCTCTTATGTGTGCGAGTCCGTGTCTGGGTCACCCGCGGCTGCGTCGACCAGCCGCTGAGTTGCGGGGGTAAACCGCCGAGCAAGAAGCTGATACCAAGGGGCCCGAAGTCGCACACCTGGTTGTCACGCTCATCGGATTGCTCGAGAACGGGATCGGCCTTGGCAGGCTGGTTGTCCGCTGGGTTGGCGACATAAAACCTGCGATGGCGTCGCTCAACCGCCGTCGAATGCGCAATCAGTCGACCTTGCTGCTCAAGGGAAAAGACCAGGGAGTTCACGGTTCGGTAGTCGATCTGGGTGAATTCGGCGATGCGATGCAGCGAGTTGAAACCGCTGGAGATTGCTTCGATCACACGGCGCGACTTGGCACCGTACGGGCGGCCGGGTGGCGATGCGCTGTCCGCAAGGGGCGCTCCCTGGACGGCCGTAGAGGTGCTCGAGGAGAGGTTCGTCGGGGTCGTGGCGTGCATGGCGTGCGTGTTTTTTGCGTAGTGGCGTTGTCGGTGAAGGCTGTAGGAGTGTTCGAAAAACAGTTCACCGGGCTCGTGATTTATCGTGCGTCTCCGTGAAAAGAGTACAACACGATAACTGCGCTGCGCAATAGTAAATTAAGAACTCTGAATAGTATTTTTCGACCTGCATGGCAACGGATGTCCTTGGGCAACTTGAACGCCCATCTCGGGCCCCATCCACGATCCCTGTCAGAAGGATTTGCCATGAAAGTCTCGAACAAAGCTGCAAAAAACGCTTCAAACGTTCCTGCGCACAAGCCGTCGAACCGCGCTCTCGCCATGCTGGCCAGCATCATCGGCCGTCGTCATGGCATCGAGGTCGTCTTTGACGCTGGTGTCCAAACCGCTGCAACCGACGGAAAGAAGATCTTTCTTCCGTTGATTTCGGATCTTGGAAATGATGATCACGTCGCCTTAATCGAGGGTCTCCTTGATCATGAGGCGATGCATGTCCGCTTTACGGACTTTTCAGTGAAGTTGGGTACTTACGGCCCGATTGTCGCGACGCTCACGAATCTTTTCGAAGATGTCTGGGGCGAGCGTGAGCAGGCTGTGGTTTACCCGGGCTGTGCCAGGAACATCCGAAAGTCGATGCAAGTCATGATCGAGATGGGTCTGTACAAAGGCCCGGACGCAGATATCTCGAATGAGGCGCCGGCATCGATTCTGGTGAACTGGTTAATCAATGGGCTTCTTGCTCGCTGGTACGGACTCGATGAGCTGCAGGTTTTTACTGCCCAGTATCGAGTTCATGTTGACGCGGTGCTTGGCAAAGACCTGGCTGACGAGATCTGGACCATAGCCTGCAAGGTCGACGGCATTTCTTCGACGAAAGACTCCCAGAAGTTGGCGCTCTCGATCGTCAATCTATTGAAGAAGAAGGCGAAGGAACAGTCCGAGCAAGGTCAGCCCGAGCAAGGCCAGCCTCAGCAAGGCCAACCCCAGCAAGGCCAACCCCAGCAAGGTCAGCCCCAGCAAGGTCAGCCCCAGCAAGACCAGTCCGAGCAAGACCAGTCCGAGCAAGACCAGTCCGAGCAAGACCAGCCTCAGCAAAGTCAGTCTAAGCAAGGTCAGCCCGGCAATGTACCTGCCAGCCCTTCAGCCCTCGAGTCGATCTTGTCTGCATCTGCAGATCAGATTGCCGCTGGGGATATGGGGACCAGGATCTGCGCGGCACTCGCTTCTGAAAAGAAGGGGGGGCGCGCTTCGAACATCGATCCTGCTGAGTTGGCGGTGGAGATGTCCGGTTCTGCGGGCGGTCAAATGATCAGGCTCAGGCCGCGCCAGAAAGTGGATACGGCCCTTGATGAGCGCAGTCGCTTGCGTCAGGAGGCTGCATTTACTGCAAGTCGTCCAATTGCAGTGCGACTGGGCAATCGTCTCGAAGATGTTCTTCAAGCACGCACGGATTCGGTAGTCCTTCACAAGAGGTCTGGTCGAAAACTGTCTTCGCGCAGAACGCCGGGAATTGCGCTTGGGAAACTCGATGTCTTTCGAAACGAGGAAGAAGGCCTCGAGCTGGACACTGCCGTGTCCTTGCTGGTCGATGCGTCTGGGTCAATGTCGGACAATTTCGAAGGGTATCGAACTGGCGCGACTGACGAAGGCAGTCGAATCGTCTCGGCGCTCGCGGTGTCGATCGCAGCAGCTTTGGCGCTCGACAAGCATTCGATTCCGTTCGAAGTCGCGTGCTTTGGCCAATTCTTCGTGCCTCAGAAGTCGTTCGATGAGCCATTTAGCACGCTGAAAACGACCTACCTGGCTGAATACCTCGGTGGCACTTTGACAGGCTGCGCTGTTGCGAAAGCAACCACCAGTTTGCTGAGTCGGCCGGAGTCCAGAAAGGTGCTTGTGGTCATTACTGATGGAGATCCGGACAACGAACGGACCTCTGCTGCGATGATCAACGAGTGCCGGATGCTCGGAGTGCAAATCGCGCTGGTGTTCATCGGCAACGATGGGGTTTTCTTCGAAGACATGCTGAAGAAACTCGATTTCAAGGTCAGCCGCGCGACCGATGCGAGCAATCTCGCTAAACAGTTTTTCGAAGCTGTTGAGAGTTGTATTTAGTTCTCCCCAAAAGCCCTCGTCCTTCGGACTTGGGCTTTTTTTTATCGATACACTGAATTCGGGGCGCAGCTGTTCAAGCGCATCTCATCAGTGGCCTACCTCTTGCTGATGCGGTTCACTTTCCGGATCCGGAATCAAACTCCCATCCGTATTTGGTTCAGACCAAGGGTTCGTCCGCCGCGTCATCTTTGGCGGTCGGGTCACTGAGTCGCTGAATTGTCAGGGCGCAGCGGTCTTCATTCAGGGCGTTGATTCGCTCAATTACTGCGTTGGCTGCAAAGCCTCGGTCAGTCTCAGATTGAAGTTTGCGCGCAGTGGCTGGCAATGACCTGGCCAGCTCCAAGATGCGCCTCTTGGCCTGTGCCTTGGACAGGCCGACGCTTTCTGAAAACTGATCCCAATGCTGTGCCTGGATTTCGCTGAACTTATATTTGCTGCCGATTTTCATCGCCATCTTGGGCGTGAGTGTCGGGTACACCGCAGTCGACAGCACATCGTATAACGGTGCCACAACTGTCGCTTTGCCCGAGTAAAGCAAAGAAAAATTCTTGGCGTGCGCATCATGATTGCCGATCAACGCGTTAAAGATCACGTAGTCGAGCAGTCTCAAAACCTGCGGCGCGCTGGGGCGCGTCACACTGCGCACTAGATCAAAGCACTGAGCCAGATCTGGACCGCCTTCATTTTGGTATTTCGATTCAGGCACCACACCCAGCGCCTGGCAAAAATCCTCTTGATGAAGGCGGTGCCGGTGCCCTTGGGCATCAATCAGTCGGTCATAGCGCTCAACCAGCAAAAACGAGCGATCCAAGACGCGGTGAACTTTTGATTTCGCTGGCTCGAGTTGCATGGCTTGCGCCAGCGCCATGCAAAACCCTTCATTGATCACACTGTCTTCAACAGCCTGAATAGCTGGCTTCAGGATGTGGGAGCTGGGTGTGCCATTAAGGGGTAGCCCAATGCGAGCACCATCGAACACCACCGGCAGCTTGTCCTGGGCTCCCGCCAAAGAAAGTCGCAAACCATCTTTGCCTGCCAGCATCGGACGACTTGGCAACTCATCCAGGATGGCAACGACTTCGTTGTCACTCAGCCACTGAACGTCGTCATTGTGCGTAGGTGCAGGTAAAACCTGGCCCGGCTCAAGGAACGTGACTGCCCCAGCGCATTCGCCACCGATGTGGTCGAGCAGCGCGAAGTCATTCTGGCCAGAAACTTGAAACTGCTGCGCAATGAGCCGGCGCATTTGTCCTTCTGGTAGCAGACCGGCAAAGTAGGGGCGCGCTTTATGATCGTCAAACGGCTGCGCTTGTAGAGGCAGTGAGGCCGATAAGGCAATGGCGCCTGATTGCGTCAGCCAGTCTGATGCGTAGCAAAAACTCAGTCGACCGTCGACCAGCGCCAGCGTTCCGACACGATCGGCGAAAAGCCAGACCTCTAGTTCATACGCCATGGGCGTCACCGTCACGTGGATCATTGGCCGCATCACAGGGCAAACCGCTCAAGTGGATCTCACCCCCCAGGGCATCAATGACCCGCAGCACACTTTCCAATCGCAAGGTGGGCTTGCCTGCTTCCAGGTCGACAATGAAGCGCACACCTACCCCCGCTGCCAGCGCCAACTGGGGCTGTGTCAGCCCGAGTTGCTTGCGAGCAGCCCGCAGAGCACGTCCTAGTTGTTGAGGTGATCGAATGAGCGCCATGGCTTTTTAGGTTTCCCGATCGGGAAAGTTTTATCCACTACTGGCCTTTGTGCAAGACATATTTCCCGATCGGGAATGTTGTTTGCAGAAAGACACAGCACAAGCTGAAATTTACCGATCGGGAAACAATAGCGTATCCCAGTTCCAGGTGGAAGTTCAATTACGCCGCAGGGTCAGGATCGTGACGGCATCTGAGGCGACCCGGCGGCAGGCCATGTGGCGCTGGGCGCTTTTTAGCCAGCTCGGACCGCCGCAATGCGCCTTGCAAAGCTAGGGTGCGTTGAAAAACCGTCCTTGAGCCAACTGGCGAAGTCGGGTGCAGCGTTTGGTGTTTTAACTTGCTCTCTCACCAGCTCTCGCAGCTCTAAAAGCGTGGCTGCGGCCCGCTCGGATCCCACGAGGCTCACTGCGCACCGGTCGGCTGCGAACTCGCACTGGCGCAGCACCGCCAGGTAGCCGAGCAGGATCATCGGCGCCAGGCCACCTGGTATGCCGATCAGCGTTTTTCCCGCAAACAAGCCCGCAAAGACGAATGCCTGAACCAAGGTATGCCTCGAGCTGATGTGGCCGATCTCGTGCGCAAGGATTCCCTCGAGCGTTGAGGCCGTGACGTGGTTGCTCAAGCCCTTCGTGATGAAGATGGTTGACCGGCTGGGCATGCCAACACCGAACGCGATGTGGCCAGAATCATCGACCATCACAAGCCGTGGCGCCCGGATCCCAGCTTCGTTTGCCAGCCGTTGCGCAGTGACGGTGAGTTGTTCGAAGTTGCGCTCGAGCTCGAGCTCGGGCTCAGGTTGAAGGTCAAGGCCCAGGTCAAGGCGAAGGCCAGGGGCAGGGGAGGGCGGGGCCTGCTTGGCTGATTTTTTGGGTGTCCTCGCTACCGCCTCCAAGACCGCCGGCGAGATCCACGGGTAGGCGAGAAAACACAGCGCGGTGATCGATGCATCGATCGCGCCTGTAGCAATCCCGGTTCCACCGCTTATTGCGCGCGCCGCAATATCGATCGCGGCGATCAGTGCCACGACAACGAGAAAGGCCAGAGCGAGCCGGCCTGCGCGCATCGGAATCATGTTCGTGATTCTGGGCCCTCAGTCACGTATCCGGCCAGACCTGGTCGAGCCGTAGCAACAGCCTGCTCAAAAAGGCCGACCAACGGCAAACCGCTCCTCCAGAGCTTCCTTCTTTGGAGCCAGCCTTTTGCGTGTCTTTACTTTTCCCGCACGAGCAACCCATCACGCAACGGATGTCCTGATCGCAATACGAACGCCTCAATTCTGAGGTCATCCCCACGATTCCTTTTCAAGGACATACGCAATGAACACGAACGTATCGAACGCAAGCTCCTCCGCTGTCCGTACCCTGGGCGAGCTCTTCAATGTCAGAGATCCAAAGGTTTCCGCGATCGGTTTCCCCGTGAACCCGAATCCCGGCCCGCTTTGCCCTGAAATCGAGCCTTCCTATGAGTTCCAGGAAGACCACGTCAGAAGGTTGTTGCTTTGGATCGGCGGAGTGGCTGGACGCACTTTGTTGATCCACGGCCCAACCGGTTGCGGAAAGTCCTCCCTGGTTGAGCAGCTGTGCGCTCGTTTGGGGAAGGAGCTGTACCGGGTGCCTTGTCACGCAAAGATGGAGTTTTCTGAACTCACCGGCCAAATGACTTTGTTGTCTGATGGCTCCACGAAGTTCGTGTACGGAGCTCTTCCGCGCGCTATGTCAAACGGATCGGTGCTCCTGCTGGATGAAATCAACTTCATGCCGGGCGGGGTCGTCGGTGCGTTGAACACCGTGCTCGATGGTGGACCGTTGTTGTTGTCGGAAACCGGTGAGCTGATTCGCCCGCATTCGGACTTCCGTATCTGCGCGACTGGAAACGCCATCGATCGAGGTGATGACTCGTCTCTCTACAAGGGAACCCAGTCAATGAACCTCGCGTTGATGCAGCGATTCTTGGCCCTCAAAGCGGACTATCTGCCTGTTCTGGAGGAAGCCGCGATGCTCAATCGTGCTGTGTCTGGACTGCCTGCAAAGGTGATTGAGACCCTGGCCGAAGTTGCATCCGATGTCCGCGTTGCTTTCAAGAACGGAGACATTGAATCGACCGTGTCGACCCGAACTCTGGTCAAGTGGGCGAAGGTTCTTCAGGCGCGATCGGCAGTTCTTTTCGATCGTCCGGAAGATGAGATCAAGTTTGCGCTGCAGTTCGTTTTGACCGACCTCCTTAAACCCGAGGACGCCAAGGCAATTGAAGGCACGCTTTATCGTAAGACAGCAGGGTTGGTTTTGGCTCGACCAGGTCAGCCCGAGCCGACCGCTTCCGCTGTTCAGCCCGACAGCTCAACCGTCGGTGCCGCACAAGGGAGCTCGGATCGTGTTGTTCTGGATTTTCTGATTAATCCATCCGATCAGACCAAGACTGGGGCGATCACCTACTGGGCCGGCGTTAAACCCGAACCAGGTCAGAACGGCTCTGTCATGAACGGCATGATTCATCCGATGATTCAGGATCGGTTAACCAATGACAAGAGTCGGCTCTGGTTTGAAAAGACGTTGCTGTCGAAAAAGCAAGTTGGCTTCAAGTTCCACGTCGCAGTTCTTGTGGAGCCAAGCAAATGGGACTCCGTCGCCCGTAAAGCGGCTCGATTGATTGATGATGCTCTGAGCAAGCGTTGGATCGGCGGCGTTCCTGGACAAATCATGTGTGTCCAGCCGGAGCCGCTCGAGCTTGCAATCAAGATCGCCGAGAAGCTGCAGATCGAAGACGTCAAATTCGTCCAGGCCTAGCCTTGATTTTTTCCTTTCCCCAAAAGCCCTCGTCCTTCGGACTTGGGCTTTTTTCTTTTCAGCTCATCGGCAGTTCATGTTCCCGAATGAGTCCTTGCTGCACCGTGTGGTGTTGCCGTTGCTATCGCGGTATGTGCTGTTCCCGAAAGCGTCTGTGCTTCCACGGGTGGTATTGCCACTGCTATCGCGCCACGTGCTGTTTCCAAATGCGTCCGTGCTTCCGCGGGTGGTGTTGCCATTGCTGTCACGGAGCGTTGTGTTCCCAAACGAATCGGTACTCCCCCTTGTTGTATTGCCATTGCTATCACGCCATGTGCTGTTCCCAAATGCGTCTGTACTGCCGCGTGACGTGTTGCCGCTACTGTCCCGGCAGGTAGTGTTCCCAAACGAATCGGTCGAGCATCTTGTTTGGCCGATTGAATTCGTTGAAAGGGTAGACAGCGTGAGTGAGAGTGCAAGCGCAGACGTGAGCCTTGGGTAGTTGGCCATCCTGATTTCCTTTATGAAAGATTCCGCAGATAAATTTGCGGGCATCCGGGCAGCGTTAACGTTTGGTTAATCCGTAACGAAAGCTGCACAACTTGTTTAGGTGGAGGGGCTGCGAATGACTATCGAGACTAACGGTTCGAACTTGCTATACCTAGCCCCCTAACGGATTAGGACTGCAGTAGCCGTTGCAGCCACAGCGCTCGAGATACCGCCGCGCGAAGCCGGGCAACTTCATTTACTTGGTAGAGCGTCACTTTTTCTCGAAGCCCTCGTCCCTCGGACCCGGGTTTTTTCCTGTGCTTATCTTTTCCCGTACGACCAACCCATCACGCAACGGATGTTCCTTGGGCAAAAGGATCGCCTCAATTCCGAGGCACCATCAAGGAGATCATCATGTTCGATACCCATGAGTTCGTGTCCACGCTGAAAACCGCCGGGGCATCTGAGGAGCAGGCTACAATCGTTTTGAAGGCTTTTTCGAAAGCGCTCGAAACCACCACGGAGGGATTCGTGAAAGTTGACGCTTTGACTGATTTGAAACTGGCTATGATCGAGATGAGGGCTGACATCACCAGTCAGCTTTCCGTGATGAGGGCTGACGTCAACAGCCAGCTTTCCGAGTTGAGGGCTGACGTTAACAGCCAGCTTTCCGAGATGAGGGCTGAGACCAGCAAGCGGTTTACCGACGTGGACATGAAGATCGCGGACTTGAAATCCGAAACGGCGGATATCAAGAGCGTCAAGCTTATCGCCGTCACGACTTTGTCCCTGACAGTGTCTATTTTGATGGCCGCCATTGCCGCCGTCGTCAAGCAGTTGCTCTGACGACCAGACGTTAGTTCCCCCCAAAAGCCCTCGTCCTTCGGACTTGGGCTTTTTTCTTTTGCTTTTCTTTTCCCGGACGACCAACCCATCTCGCAACGGGTGTTCCTTGGGCAATGAGATCGCCTCAATCCCGACGCACCATCAAGGAGATCATCAAGTTCGATACCCATGAGTTCGTGTCCACGCTGAAAACCGACGGGGCATCTAAGGAGCAGGCTACAATTTTTTTCGAGCAGTTTCGAAAGTGATCGACACCGAAAAGGAGAGCCTTGTGAGCGAGGACGCCTTAACCGATCTGAAGCTCTTTATCGGCACCCAAAATGCTGATATCAGAGCTGATATCAAGAACCTCCAGTTCGTCGTCTTGGAGACTTGGTCCGTCCTGATTGCTGCGATCGGGCTCATGGTCAAGTATTTGTTGCCTTGACCAGACAATGGAGCAGGCTAAACTTGCCCTACAGGCAGTTTCGAAAGCAATCGAAGCCACAAAGGAGGGCCCCGTGAGCAAGGACGCCTTAACCGATCTGAAGCTGTTCATCGGCACCCAGGCCGCAGATACCAGGGCTCAAATCAAGGCTGATATCAAGGACCTCCAGTTCGTCGTATTGGCGACTTGGTCAGTCCTGATTGCTGCGCTCGTGATCAAGTACTTGTTGCTCTGAGTACCAGACGCTAGACCGATCACGGTAACTCCCCCAAAGCCCTCGTCCTTCGGACCAGGGCTTTTTCTTTTGAATCTCCTCGAGGGTGCCCTGCGGCCCCGTCTCGCTGGCGGCTCGGGCGGGCGCTCGCGCAACCCATCGCGCAACGGATGTTCCTTGGGCAATGAGATCGCCTCAATCCCGAGGCACCAACAAGGAGATCATCATGTTCGATACCCACGAGTTCGTGTCCACGCTGAAATCCGCTGGGGCGACGGAACAGCAGGCTACAATCGTTTTGCGAGCAGTTTCGAAAGCGCTTGATACCGAAAGGGAGGGCCTCGTGACCAAAGACGCCTTGAACGATTTAAAGCTTTACATCGGCACTCAGTTTGCTGAGTTGAAGACCGAGCATTCGACTCAGTTTGCCGAGTTGAAGGCCGAGCATTCGCTTGAAATCAGAAACCTTAAATTCATGACTGCGACGACCTTGTCGATCGCGCTTGTTGCAGTTGGCAAGTATCTGTTTACCTAACTGCCAGACTGACCAGAGTAATTCCCCCCCAAAGCCCTCGTCCTTCGGACTTGGGCTTTTTTCTTTTCTTTTCTCGCACGAGCAACCTATCTCGCAACGGATGTCCTTTGGGCAACACGATCGCCTCAGTTCCGAGGCCTTACCCACGAAAGGACATCCTCATGAACAAGAATTCCCAAGCCATCCTCGAAAAGGTCAGCCTGGTAGTTGTCGCCACTCGCACCGTTTCTCCGTTACGGGATACGCACGAAGGCGGGCAGGTCGGCTCTCGAATCAGCAAGGTTCTGCAGAGCTGCTTTGATCCGACTGCGCTTCGGCCGTTCGGACGCATGAAGCAGGAGTCGCGGCGTCTGTGCTCATCATTTGGCACGCGCATCGAGTCGCTCGGCGCTTTCGCGGTTCCGCTGGAATCAACCGATCGCCTGCTCGAGGAACTCGGCCGAATCGATATCGAATGGCAGGAGCGCAGAAACGAGCTTGCCGACGCAATCGAGTTCCAGGTGAAAGACTGGGCCATGAAGAACCCAGCGGAGCGCGATGCAATTCTGGCGCTTGCACCCAGTCGTGACGACGTGATCGAAAGCACCCGGTTTTTCTTCACATCGTTTCGCCTGCATGCTTCAGATGTCGAAGACAACGGTGGCCTGGAGCAAGACCTCACCGGACTTGCTGGCCAGGCGCTCTACGAGTTCTCGGTCGCGCTTCGCGATGCCTCGGTCCACAAGATCGTTGGCACCGATTTCACCAAGGGTGTTTTTGAGGTGTTGTCTCGATTGGCAAGAAAGGCTGAGTCTTTGGCTTTTCTGGGTCCAAGCATTGCAGAAGTGGCTTCTGTGCTGACCAGCACAGTCGCGATGCTTCCGGCTGATGGAACCCTGAACGCAGCTCACGCGGTCATGGTTCGCTCGATCATCGATCAGATGCTCGAACCCAGAAAGTTGGCCGCAAGCGGGTTCCTTTCGCTTCGTGCCAACATGAACGCAGCCGCGGTCAATGCAGTCGCGCCGACCCAAGCGCCGGTTCGAGAAGCCGTCGAACCAAGCCGGGCAGCTGCATTTGCCTGGTGAGCATTACCTTCCCCCAAAAGCCCTCGTCCTTCGGACCTGGGCTTTTTCTCCTCAATCGGCAGCAATCCGATGGTTTTGCTGTTAGATCCCGCAATCAACGACACGCAAGCCGAGGTGTTCCTCAAATGGGTGAAAGTCCCGATCGCTGTGCAGTAATCGGTAGCCATCCAACAAACAGCGCGTCGCAATGATCACGTCGATGGTGCCTCGCACGGTAACGCTACGCGCACGAAGGCGCCGGTAGTTTCGCGCCGCTTCAACGGCAACGCCCTCACTACAAAGAGTGACCTGTTCGAGTCGCCCCAACATCCGCCTTGCCTGAGTAAACCCTCGGTCGTCTTTGAAACCGCGCAGTACTTCGGCCAGGATCAGATCGCCTACGAGCAAGAGTTCATCGCCGAGGTGCTGGTCTAGCCAAGCTGCCTGCGGCGTGTCGACATTACGGAAAAAGTCGATCCATACACTGGAGTCGACCAAAATCACTTGTCACGCCTCATCGCGTCGAGGTCTCCCTCCCACTCGTACTTACCGCGCAGTTTTCTCAGCGCTGTCTGCTGCTTCAGTCGCAGCAGAGTTCGTAGCCCAAGTTCAACGACCTCGCGCTTGGTCTTAACGCCAGTCGCTTTGAGGGTATCCGCCATCAGGCGGTCGTCAATCACGATGTTCGTTCGCATGGCTTACTCCGTTGCAGTTAACCGTACACATCCTACATGTAATCGTACACATTTATCCGCGCAGCTTACGGCCCGTCTTTGAGTGACGGTCGCACCAAGCAGGCCCGCCGAACAAACAAAAAGGCTTCCGAGAGGAGACCTCCGGAAGCCTTTTCGTCCCTAGTCTTTCGCCGATTGGTTCGGCGACGGCGCGAACTCCTTGGGAAGGAGGCAACACGACACGGATCGCACTTATCCGCTACCCCAAAGGATCAGATCAAGGATGACTCGATCGAGGGAAAGTGTACATCGACAAGTTATGTGATGCAAAGTAATTTTTATTTCGGAATTTATTTTCTCGCCTGATGAACGATAGAAACCAATACAAAAAGCTCAGAGTAGTCCGACGGGATTAGATGTGAAGTCACCCTGTATCGACCTGGTGCAACTCAAAAAACTCTTTCGGATAGATGGTTTTAACCGTTGCTGGGTGACGGTGGAGGTTTTTGAGCCTTCATCGGCTGGCGCCAGGCGAGTGTGCGAGGCATGCCGCCTGATATGACATTTGATAGTGAAAGTTCGGTATGTCAGAAATAAACGGATCTTTAATACGTATTTCGTTTCGAAAATTATACTGACTATCATGTTAACCACTCGAGCACACCTTCGGCTATGACGACCTCATCTATCAAGCGCTGCCTTGGACTGGAGCTCTCCTTCGGGGTGAGGCTTGCTTTGGCTTGGATCGCTGCTGGTCTTGTGTCGGTCGCAGGCCTTGCAGGTTGCGGCGGTGCACCGTCTGACTCCGGCTCGAACAGCTCGAGCAACGTACTGGGTGGGACTGCCGCGAATACGCTGCAAAAGCGCTTCGACTACCCCAACGTGATCGACGCCACCTTTGGCAACAACGGCACGGTCTCGATGAGCACCGGTTATTCCGAGAAGGTCACGGTCAACGGCTTTGAGACGCATGACTTCATCGTTGATCGACTGGGTCGAATCGTTGTGGTCGGTACTCGCTCCAGCGCTGCTCGCGAGGCCTGGATTTATCGAATGCTCGCCGACGGCTCGCCTGATGCGACCTGTGGCACAGCTGGCTGGAGCTCGTTCACCACTACCGGTGGGCCGGCAACTCCCAGAAAGATTGTGCAGCTCCCAGACGGTCGCTACGTCATGGGTGGCGTGCTCGGCCCAGTCGGCATCGCTGCGATTGCCGAGAACTGCTCGCTTGATCGCAGTTTTGGCACAAGTGGGTTCGCCACCTTTCCATCGGTTCCAGTGCTCGAGGTAGGCGGCCTGGTCAACGCACTGGCGGTTGACTCGAGCGGGCGGATCCTTGCAACCGTCGAGAATACTCAGAGCGGCAGGC
>B570J29032_109958703_pt1 | contig 14472 bp, 13 predicted proteins | sample LakMenEpi16Nov12_FD_29032 | JGI IMG/M metagenome (IMG submission 29032)
CGTCCGGCACGGCAGCGCACCACCCTCTACGGTCAGCCCGAGCCGATGGCGGCATGAGCCGATTCACCCTCCCCTTTGATGCGGCGCGTCTGCGACGCAATCTCCGAGTCAGGATGCCCGCAGCACCGCCTGTGTGGCTGCCGAAGCGGTGCCCGCCGCTGCCGCTCACAGGCGGCGCCATCCTGCTGCTGCTGGTGCTGCCCCTGCTGGCACTGCAACGCTGGCCCAGGCCCCAGGCGGAAGGTCTGGAGAAGCTTCTGCGCGGCGCCAGCCTGCTGCAGAGTTTTCCGGCCAACCCTGAGCGGCCGGTGCCCCAGCTCTGGCAGGAGCGGCTCCCCGGGTCGCTGGCCCAGCGGCAGTGGCGCCAGCAGCGCCGATTCTGGTGGCAGTTCTGGGGGGTTCACACCGATATGGCGCCGTATCTGGCGCTGCCGGCCACCGGGCCGCTCAGCGGGCCGCCGGCCAGCCTGCCTCCCCACGCGATGCGGGTCGACGACCTGGTCGTGATCGCCCCCGATGCCCTTTCCCTGCGTCTGCTGCGGGATCGCCTGCTCCCCCAGCAGCGCCGCAGCCGTGGCCTGCAGGGTCGCTGTGTGGAACGGTTGCGGCGGGAGCAGGCGGTGTTCTGGAACCCCGGAGCCCTCGGTGTGATCGTCGAATCGGTGGCACCGCTGCTGCAGAATTTTCAGGAGGGCTGTCTGGCCCTGGCCCTCGATCCCCTCGGCCTGCGCTGGCAGGGGGAGGCGGCCTCGGTGGAAGGGGTGCTGCTGCCGATCCCCCCGATCACGCCGCAGGTTGATGTGCCGCTGCAGCCTCCTCTGCCCGCCAACCTGCTGCTCGAGGTGGAGGGCGATTCCCTCGGGCGGCTGCTGCGGGGTCTGCTCTCCCGGCAGTTGATCCGCGAGCCGCTTGCCAGCCGTTACGGCCTCGACAGCCAGAAGCTGGAGCTGCTGCGCGCCGCTCCCTTCCGCCTGCGCCTCCTGCCCCAGAGCCAGGGACCATTCCAGGCGTCGCTGGAGCTGCAGGTGAAGGTGGGCAGCCGCAGCGAGGCTTGGCAGGCCCTGCTGGCTCAGCTGGGCAGATCGCTGCGGCGCGAGGGCCTGCTCGACTCGGCCGAACGACCCGCCGCGCCGCAGCAGGCACCAGAACCGCAGGCATCCGAGCAGGAAAAGGCCGAGCAAGAGAAAGCCGAGCAGCAGCGGGGGGCCGCCCCGCCGAACGGATCGAAAGACCGCCTCCCTGTGGCGCGCCGCAAGGACGGGGTGAGGGAGGCCGACTGGAGCCGAGAGGACGGCTTGGTGGTGGGGGGTTGGCGCTGGGTGCAGTCGGTGGATGGCCAGGTGGAGGTGGTGTTCTTCCTCGGTCCACCACCGGCCCTGGTGCTGCCGATCGGCCAGGCCACCCTGGCGCCGACTAGGAACGAGCTGCGGCTGCGTGCCCGACCCGCCGCCCTCGCCGCCCTCGGTCTGCTGCCGCCCCAGATGCCCCAGCTGGTGCAACGATCGGAGCAGCTCTGGATGGAGTCGCTCCCTTTGCCGGGTGTGGGCCCCGGCCAGCCGATCAGCCGGCTGACGGGACGCCTTCAGGTTCGCCGCTGACCTCCGGATTCCCTTCGAGCGCCTGCTCGTTCCCACCCTTCTGACGTTCACGCCGCCGCCGCTCGGCGGCCAGTGTTTCCTCCATCAGCTCCACGGCCTGGGCCATCTTCTCGAGGTTGCTGGCGTAGAGGTTGAGATCCTTGTCGAGCCGCTCCTGCAGCAGACCCATCGCCTGCCCCAGTTCGTGGGCGTAGCTGCGCAGCTCCTGGGGATCCAGTGCATCGGCACCGCGGGCCTGCTCCAGCAAACTGAGCAGCCCAACGCCCATCAGGCGTGAGTAGTGGAAATCCTCCCGGCGGATGCCCGCCAGGGCGGTGGCCAGGGGGTCGGGAGCCCCCTCTCCCTGCTGCTCGATCCACTGCTTCACCTGCTCCACCCCCACCGCTCCCATGGCGGCGTGGGCGGCTTCACTGCTGCGGCGCAGGGAGGTGGCATCGAAGCCGGAGGAGGAGCAGATCGCCTCGAACAGAGCTTCCTTCTGCTGCTCCGGCCTGTAGCCGCGGGCAAAGGCGTCAAAGACCTGCACCACGCCGACGGCGAACAGCGGATCACTGCGGAAGCCCTTCTGCCGGCTGAGCAGATGCAGTTCCACCAGAAGCTCGTCCACCATCCGGCGGTAGAGCGGGGCGATCACGTGCGGAAAGGCCGCATGGAAGGCCCTCTTGCTGTCGGCGACCGTGAGGGCGGTGCCGTTGGCGGTGTGGGCCGATTCGGGGCCGGATTCGGTGACGGCGCTGCTCACGCATTCGTTCGTCAGGTCGCCCTGACCTTAGCGCCGCCCTTCCTGGCCTGAGCCCGGCCGCAGGAGGGGTGGCAGTCGCCTCGCGGCCTCGACGGATCGGTAGGATTGGGATCAGTGATTTTCTCCGCCCGTGCCGATGATCCCGATCGTGATCGAAGAGTCGGGTCGCGGCGAGCGGGCATTCGATATCTATTCTCGCCTGCTCAGGGAGCGCATCATCTTCCTCGGCGAGCCCGTCACCGCCGAATCCGCCAACCGCGTGGTGGCGCAGCTGCTGTTCCTGGAGGCGGAGGATCCCGACAAGGACATCTTCCTGTACATCAATTCCCCGGGTGGTTCCGTCTACGACGGCCTCGGCATCTTTGACACGATGCAGCACATCAAGCCTGATGTACAGACAGTGTGTGTTGGCCTGGCCGCATCGATGGGAGCATTTCTGCTCTGCGCCGGCTCCGCCGGCAAGCGCAGCAGCCTCACCCATTCGCGCATCATGATCCACCAACCCCTTGGTGGCGCCCGCGGGCAGGCAAGTGACATCCGCATCCAGGCCGATGAGATTCTCTATCTTAAGAAGAAGCTCAACAGCGAACTTGCTGATCGGACCGGCCAACCGCTCGGGAGGATTGAGGAAGACACCGACCGTGACTTTTTCATGTCGCCCCAGGAGGCGATAGCCTACGGCCTGATCGACAAGGTGATTGAGAAGCGGCCCGTCCGGCCCCTCTGAGCAGGCCGGACGGGCCTGCTGTTTCAGGCTGGCACGCTGTCGGCTTCGGCAGGCAAAAGCGGTGAGTAGCGGTCTTTCTCAGGAATCTCTGTGAATTCCGCCACGATCGAGCGAAATTCATCACCATCAAGGCTTTCCTTCTCGATCAGCACTTCCACCACCCTGTCCATGCAGTCGCGCTGTTGAGCAACGAGTTGCACGGTGTCATTGTAGCAGTCCTGCACAATCTGGCGCACGGCCCCATCGATGCGGTTGGCGATCGCATCGGATACGTCGCTGCGGGTCATCAGGTCGCGGCCCAGGAACACCTCCTGGTTGCCCGCCTCCAGGGAGAGCGGGCCCAGTTCGCTCATGCCGAAGCGGGTGACCATCTGACGAGCCATCGACGCCACCTGCTGGATATCTCCGCCGGCCCCGGTGGTCACCTCAGCGCGGCCAAAGACCACATCCTCGGCGGCCCTGCCGCCGAGGGCGCCCATGATGCGTGCCCGCAACTGGGCCTTGCTCACCAGCATCTGCTCCTCATCGGGGGAGAACCAGGTGAGACCCTGGGCCTGGCCGCGGGGAATCAGGGTGACTTTCTGCACCGGGTCATGCTGCTTCACCAGGGTGCCCACCAGGGCATGCCCCACCTCGTGGTAGGCGATCAGGCGTTTGCTGCGACCATCGGTGAGAGGCTTGCCCTCCATGCCGGCGATCACCCGGTCGACAGCATCGTCGATCTCACTGAGGCTGATCGCCTCCTTGCGGCGCCGGGCGGTGAGGATCGCCGCCTCGTTGAGCAGGTTTGCCAGATCAGCTCCGGTGAAGCCCGGGGTGCGGCGGGCGATCGCTTCGAGGCTCACACCCTCAGCCAGCTTCTTGTTGCGGCTGTGCACTTTAAGAATTGAGAGTCGGCCCTTGATATCGGGAGCGTCAACGGTGACCTGGCGATCGAAGCGACCGGGTCGCATCAGCGCAGAATCGAGCACATCGGGCCGGTTGGTGGCGGCGATGATGATGATGCCGCTGTTGCCCTCGAAGCCGTCCATCTCGGTGAGCAGCTGGTTGAGGGTCTGCTCCCGCTCGTCGTTGCCGCCGCCGATGCCGGCACCGCGCTGACGGCCCACGGCATCAATCTCATCGATGAAGATCAGGCAGGGGCTGTTCTCCTTGGCCCGCTTGAACAGGTCGCGCACCCGGCTGGCGCCGACGCCGACGAACATCTCCACGAATTCGGAACCGGAAAGGGAAAAGAAGGGAACGCCCGCCTCGCCGGCGATCGCCTTGGCCAGCAGGGTCTTGCCGGTGCCGGGGGGGCCCACCAGCAGGACCCCCTTGGGGATGCGGGCACCAACGGCGGTGAAGCGTTCGGGTGTCTTCAGAAAGGTCACCACCTCCTGCAGATCCTGCTTGGCCTCCTCCACACCGGCCACATCATCGAATTTCACTCCGGTTTCGGCCTCCATGGCGAAGCGCGCCTTGGTCTTGCCGAACTGCATGGCCTGGCCGGGGCCGCCGGGCATGCCGCTGGAGCGGCGGGCCAGGAAGATCAGCGACCCGATCAGCAGCAGGGGGAACAGAAGATTGCCAAGCAGCCCCACGGCAGGCGGCGATTGGCGCGGGGGATGGATGTCGAAGCTGATGCCCTGATCCTTGAGCTTGTTGACCAGCTCCGGGGCCAGGCCGGGCAGGTCCACCCGCAGGCGTTGCACCCGGTTGTCAAGGTCGGGGTCGACGGCTTCGATCACCGCCACCCGGCCAGATTCATAGATATCGACCGCGGTAACCCGGCCGGCATCGACGTAATCAAGGAAGCGGCCATAGCTCATGCGGGCCACGGCCGCATTGCGCGGTGCCGTGGTGGGGCCGTTGCCGCCGGGCACGGAGAGGCGTGCCCCCCCTCCGCTGAGCAGTTGCCATCCGAGAAAGAGCGCCACGGCAATCGGCAGAAGCCAGAGAGCGATCACACGCCAGCGCTGATTCATCGGAGGCCGAACGGATTCTGAACAAGTGTAAAGGCGGCCCTGCCCGGCCGGAGTGCTGCCGGCCAGCCTGCCGGAGCGGCGGCTTCGGCGGCGATCAGCTCGCCTGGAGCCAGGGGTTCATGGCCATCGTGTCCGTCATGGTGGGGGCGAGCGGCTCGGCATTGCCGTCGATCCCCAGGCTGACTGCCGGCATCGCTTCAAGCAGTTCGGGGCCGCCGAGACTGTGGGTGAGGATCTCCACCTCGCTCTCCAGAGGGCAGGTGAAGCTGATCAGCTCGAAGGGGAAGACGACCCGCTCAAGGAAGAAGGCATCGGGACCGAGACAGCGCATGATCACCATGCGGTCGGAGCTGTTGCGATAGCCGCATTCGAGCAGGGCGGCGGTGTCGCTGCCTCCGCTGCCGCCGAGGCTGAGAGGAAGGGTGTTGGCCGTGAGCATCGGTGCATCGCTGGTGGAACGGTTCCCCATTCGCGGGCTCTGGGAGCGCAACGGTTGGCTCGGATCCGTGGGGGTGCCAGTGCCGGAGGACAGCGGATCCAAGGGAAGACGTGAGAATGGCCGCACCATCTAGCCATTCAGGTCGGTGATCGTTTGGTGACGAAGGCGACGATTTCCAGGTTTGTACAGGTTTTGCTGCTATCCGCCTTGCTTAGAGGCTGCGCAGGGCCACGATCGGATCCAGCCGGGCGGCGCGGCGGGCCGGTACGACGCCGAAGAAAAGACCGATCGATCCTGACAGCCCGGCGGTGAACAGCACCATGCCGGCCGAGATCGTTGCCGGCAGCGGCGTGACCAGCGCCACCACCGCCACAGTTCCCAGCCCCACCGCACTGCCGATCACACCGCCGAGGCTGGCGAGCACCAGCGATTCCACCAGAAACTGCACCAGCACATCGTCGCTGCGGGCGCCGAGGGCCTTGCGTAGCCCGATCTCCTCGGTGCGCTCGCTCACCGACACCAGCATGATGTTCATGATGCCGATGCCGCCCACCAACAGCGACACCGCCCCAATCGTGCCCAGCATCAACGTGAGACCGCCCGTGATCGTGCCCACGATCTGCTGGGCATCCTTCTGGGATCGGACGACGAAGTCGTCTTCCCGCAGGATGCGGTGCCGCTGTCGCAGCAGGTTGGTGATCTGGAAGGAGGCCGCCCCGGTGCTCCGCTCGTCGCGCGCCTCGACGCTGATGAATGAGAGGCTGACGCCGTAGGTGGGATCCCGCCCGCTGAGCCTGCTCACCATGGTGGAAAGGGGCACGTAGGCGGCCTCGTCCTGGTTGGAGCCGAACACGGCTCCTTTCGGCTCCAGCACGCCGATCACCTGGAACGACTGGTCGCGGATACGGAGCTGGCGGCCGATCGCCTCGCCGCTGGGGATGAGCTTGTCGCGCAGATCCGGCCCGATCACCACCACATTGCGGGCGCTGCGCAGGTCGTTGTCATCCAAGAAGCGGCCCTGGGCAAGCTCGAAGCTGCGCACCGGCAGGAACTCCGGCGTCACCCCCGAGACCGAGGCCGAAGAACTGAGGCCGCCGCTTTGGATCACCTCATTGATGGTGATCTGGGGCGCCACGCGCTTCACGCTCGGCACCTGCTCGGCGATGGCGGTGGCGTCCTCCAGCACGAGAGTCTTCGGCAGCTGGATGCCCTGCCGCCGCGTGTCGTTGGTGCCGGGCACCACGAACAGCACATTGGCGCCGAGGCTGCTGAGCTGACCGGCGGCCAGATCCTGGGCGCCCCGACCGATCCCCACCAGGGTGATCACGGAGGCATTGCCGATCACAATCCCCAGCATGGTCAGCAGGCTGCGCAGCCGATTGGCGCGCAGCGTGTCGAGCGCCATGGCGATGCTTTCGCCGAGGGGAAGCCTGTTGCCCATGGGAGCCGAGCGCTAGCTCCTACAAGCCTGCCGAACTCGGGAAGGCGATGGGGCTGCGGGCGCCGCGGTGCACCACCCCTTCCCGCAGCTCCAGGGTGACCACTTCGCCCTCGCGCAGGTCGGCGGTGGCGTTTGCCACCCCCACGATCACCGGCACGCCGAGGCGCTCACCGATCACGGCGGCATGGCTCTGGCGGCCCTGCTCCTCGGTGATCACGCCCTTCGCCCTGCGGATCGCCTCCAGGTAGGCGGCCGTGGTTTGCTGCACCACGAGGATCTCCCCGGGCTGCAGACGGGTCGCCTGCTCCGGCGTGCTGGCCAGCCGCACCTTGCCGCTCACCGAGCCGTTGCCGATCCCCAGCCCCTTGCCGAGCACCGCCGAGACGATGCTCACCTTGACCAGGTCGGTGGAGCCACTCACCCCTGAGAGGGTGCCGGCCGTCTCGATCACCAGATCACCCTCCTCAAGGAAGCCCTGTTGCTGCGCAACGGACATTGCCACGTTGAAGGTGCCGGTGCTGGTGGCCTCCTCCTCGATCAGCAGGGGGTTCACCCCCCAGACGAGCTGCAGCCGTCTGGCCACATTCACATCGGAGGTGATCGCCAGGATCGGTGTGCTGGGACGGAACTTGCTGACGTTGCGGGCGGTGGAGCCGCTCTTGGTGATGGGCAGGATCGCCGCTGCGTTGAGCTGGCGGGCAATGCTGCTCACCGCCTGACAGATGGCGTTGGGGATGGTGGTCGCCATGTGGCTGTCGAGCACGCGCTGGGGGTAATCACGCTCGATGCGGCGGGCGATCTGGGCCATCGTCGCCACCGCCTCCACCGGGAAGTCGCCGACGGCGCTTTCGTTGGACAGCATCACAGCATCGGTGCCATCGAGGATGGCGTTGGCCACATCGCTCACTTCGGCGCGCGTGGGCCGCGGACAGCTCACCATCGAATCGAGCATCTGGGTGGCGGTGATCACCGGGATGCCGAGGCTGTTGGCCTTGCGGATCAGCTCCTTCTGCAGCAGTGGCACCTCCTCAGCCGGCATTTCGACACCGAGGTCGCCGCGGGCCACCATCACGCCATCGCAGAGGGGCAGGATCGCGTCGATGGCATCGATCGCCTCGAATTTCTCGATCTTCGCCACCACCGGCGTGTTGTGGCCGTGGCTGCGGATCAACTCCCGGATCTCCATCATGTCGGAGGGGTTGCGCACGAAGCTCAGGGCCACCCAGTCGACACCCTGCTGCAGGCCGAAGGCCAGATCCTGGCGATCCTTGTCGGTGAGGGCGCGGATCGAGAGCTGCACGTCGGGGAAGTTGACCCCCTTGTTGTTGGAGAGCACCCCACCGACGCTGACGCGGCAGTGCAGGGTCTGCTGCTGGCGATCCACCGATTCACAGAGCATCTCCACCCTGCCGTCATCGAGCAGGATGCGGCTGCCCTCGGTCACCTCATCGGCCAGTCGGTCGTAGGTGACGGTGGCGACGGAGCGGTCGCAGGCAACCGGCTGGGAGGTGAGACGGAAGCTGTCGCCCTTGGCGAGGGTGATCGGTCCGCCTTCGAAGCGGCCGAGGCGGATCTTGGGGCCCTGCAGATCCTGAAGAATGCCGATGTGGGCTCCGAGTTCGTGGGCCACCTGGCGGATGGTGGCGATCCGCTGGGCGTGGTCCTGGTGGTCGCCGTGGGAGAAGTTGAGGCGGAAGGTGGTGGCACCGGCCTGGATCAGGCGGCGGAGCACCTCAGGCGATTCGGTGGCAGGACCGATGGTGGCAACGATCTTGGTGCGCCGCATCAGATCGTGTCGGGCCATCAGGACAACGCAGCCAGGTCGGAAACTACCATCCGGCCACGTTTCCACCGGTTTGCCGTGGACTTCCGCACCTACCAGCAGCGCTCCCGGCAGACGGCCCGCTATCCCGCCGCCGGAGCCAACACCACCTATCCCACCCTCGGGCTCTGCGGCGAGGCCGGCGAGGTGGCCGACAAGGTCAAGAAGGTGATGCGCGACCGCGATGGCGTGTTCGACAGCTCGGTGCGTGACGACCTGGCCCTCGAACTGGGCGACGTGCTCTGGTACGTGGCCCAGCTGGCCACCGAACTGGAGCTCGATCTCGATGCGATCGCTGAGGCGAACCTCGCCAAACTGGCCAGCCGGGTTGCCCGTAACGTGATCGCAGGCAGCGGCGATCGGCGGTGAATCTGCAGCAATACTCGCTGGGGCGTCTGAGCAGCCTGCTGCCGGCTCTGATCCTGCTGATGGCTGCGCTGCTGCTTCCGATCACGGCCTCGGCGGCGGAACTCACGGTGAGCCACGTGCTGCTTGAGCCCTGTCCGAGCAGCGACATAGGCAGTCAGCCATCGCTGCGCCAGGTTGGTGGCGCCAGCTGCTGGGCCCTGAGGGGCAGCGTGCTCAACACTGGTCGCCGGCCGGTGGTGGATACCGATGTGTTCGCGCTGATCCTTGATGCCAGTGGAGAACCGGTACTGCCGAATCGCACCCGGCTGGGTTCGATCGGCGACCTGCCCCCGGGTGAATCGAGCTTTGCCCTCCGCCTGGCGGTGCCGGCCGGAACGCCTGGTCCCCTGGTGGTGCGCAACGCCAGGGCCCGGGGATTCAGCGCACCGGTGCGAAAGAGGGCCGGTGTCGACGACGAACTGCTGCCGCTGGAGCAGGCCCTGGCTCAGTAGATGCCAGCAGACCCCATCAGCGTGGCGCTGGCGCCGTTCAGCAGGCCCTGGGCCAGTTGCAGGGCCAGGAAGGCGACGATCGCCGAGAGGTCGAGGCCGCCGATCGGTGGAATCAGGCCGCGGAACACATTGAGGTAGGGATCGGTGATGGCGCTGACGCTGGAGAGCACGGGGTTGCTCCAGTCGAGGTTGGGAAACCAGCTCAGCAGCACCCGCACCAGCAGCACCAGCAGGTAGATGCTGAGGGTCTGGGCCAGCACCTGCAGCAGGAAGACGAGAACGTTCATGGGAGAGGGAATGCTGCCTGAACAGGGAGGGTGGATCCAGTATGGCCAGCGGCGCCGATCCGCGGATTCATGCCGCTGCCTCCTGGGAGGGTTGCTGCCTGGCGGGCCCGCTCGCGGAGAGGCTTTCGGCGCGCACCGAGAAGGTGCGGTGAAACTTCTCGCTCAGGCTCAGCCAGTAGGAGCGGCCTTCGCTCTGACGACGCCGTTCGATGAAGTCCTGGGCCAGCAGCTCCTTGATGTGGTCGTAAGCCCCCGAGCCGCGCAGGTCGACCAGCTCCGACTGAAGGATGCGCTTCTTCAGCGCGATCGTGGCCAGGGTGCGCAGGGCGGCGGTGGAGAGTTCCACCGGCAGCAGGTCCTGCACCAGGTCACCCAGACTCTCACGCAGCTGCAGGCTGTAGCGCTGGCCGTCCTGATGGATCTCAAGGGCCGTGTCACGGTGGGCATAGTCGGCCATCAGGGTGATCAGGGCCAGTTCCGCCTGCTCCCTGCCCACGGCGGCGATCTCCGCCAGCTCGCCGAGGCTGAGCGGCCGGCCCTTGAGATACAGGATCGCCTCGAGCCGCGCCGGCAGCGACAGGGTCGTGGCCCGGCCCTCACCGCGCTGGTATTCCCAGCCTGCTTCGCCGCTGGGGGTGGTGCTGCTCTCGTCGGCCATCGCCGGGCTCCGGCGCGGGATGACGCAACGTATCGCAGCTTTCAGGCGCTTACCAGTCCCGCCGGTGACGCTTCGATCGGCGCCGGCGAGCCCAGGAAGATGCGATAGGCGGGGTTGCCGGTCTCCTCCCAGTGCTGGTAAGGCAGTTCCGCCAGGAACTGCCCCCAGTCGTTGAGTTCTGCCTCCGGCACCTGCACCCCCACCACGATCCGGCCCACATCGGCACCGTGGTTGCGGTAGTGGAAGATGCTGATGTTCCAGTTGGGATGCAGGGCGCTGACGAAGGCCATCAGCGCGCCGGGCCGCTCCGGGAACTCGAAGCGATAGAGAAGCTCCCGCCCCTGCTGAAGCGCTTCCCCAGCGGTGGCGGGCAGCCGACCGCCCACCATGTGGCAGAGATGCAGCTTGGCCAGCTCGTTTTCGGTGAGGTCGACGCTGGGGAAGCCGGCGCTTTCCAGCTCGGACACCAGCGTTTCGGTGTCGCTGCGGTCGCTGATCTGCACGCCCACGAAGATGTGGGCGACGCGCGGATCGGCGAGTCGGTAGCTGAATTCGGTGAGGCTGCGCTGGCCGAGCAGGGCACAGAAGCGGCGCAGGCTGCCCGGTTGCTCCGGGATTTCCACCGCCAGCAGGGCCTCCCGTTTCTCCCCCAGTTCGGCCCGTTCGGCCACGAACAGCAGTCGGTCGAAATTCATGTTGGCGCCGCAGGCCACCGCCACCAGGGTCCGCCCGTGCAGAGCGCGGGCCTGCACGTCCTTCTTCATGCCCGCCACCGAAAGGGCTCCAGCGGGCTCGAGGATCGATCGGGTGTCCTCGAACACGTCCTTGATCGCCGCGCAGATCTCGTCGGTGTCCACCGTCACCATGGCGTCCACATAACGCTGCGCCAGATCGAAGGTGTGCTCACCCACCTGGCGCACCGCCACCCCGTCGGCGAACAGCCCCACCTGCTCGAGTCGCACCCTCTCGCCGGTCGCCAGGGAGCGGGTCATGGCGTCGGCATCCACCGGTTCGACGCCGATCACCTGCACCCTCGGCCACAGGCTCTTCACGTAGGCGGCCACCCCGGCGATCAGGCCACCGCCGCCGACCGCCACGTAGATGGCGTCAGGAGGCTCGGAGCACTGGCGCAGGATCTCCAGGCCGATCGTTCCCTGGCCGGCGATCACGTCAGGGTCGTCGAAGGGATGGATGAAGGTGAGATCGCGCTCAACCTCCAGCCTGCGCGCTTCGGCGTAGGCCTCGTCGTAGGTGTCGCCGTGCAGCATCACCTCGGCGCCGCGGGCCGCCACCGAGCGCACCTTCATGCCGGGGGTGGTGACGGGCATCACGATCACGGCGCTGCAACCCAGCTTCCGGGCCGCCAGCGCCACCCCCTGGGCATGGTTGCCGGCGCTGGCGGCGATCACGCCGCGGGCCAGTTCATCGGCGCTGAGTGCGGCCATGCGGTTGTAGGCACCGCGCAGCTTGAAGCTGAACACCGGCTGCAGGTCTTCCCGTTTCAGCAACACCCGGTTGCCCAGGCGGCGCGAAAGGTTGGGTGCAGGGTCGAGCGGCGATTCGATCGCCACGTCGTACACCCGCGCCCGCAGAATGCGCTGCAGGTAATCGCTGGCCAGCGGCATGCCGCCGGGGCCGTAGGGATTGGCGACGTCTTCGCTCATCCCTCCAGTGTGACAAGCGGCCGCGAGCCGGCTACCGCAAACGGTTGCCGTTGCCTCCGACCCACCATTGCGACCCCGTAGATTGCGCGACAGAAGCACGGTCGGTCATGCATCTCAGCGAGCTGAGCCACCCGAACCAGTTGCACGGCCTCAGCAGCGCGGAACTGGAGGGGATCGCCCGCCAGATCCGGGAGAAGCATCTGGAGGTGGTCTCCACCAGCGGCGGCCATCTCGGCCCCGGCCTCGGCGTGGTGGAGCTTACGCTCGCCCTCTACCAAACCCTCGATCTCGACCACGACAAGGTGGTCTGGGATGTGGGCCATCAGGCCTATCCCCACAAGCTCGTCACCGGCCGCTACGGCCGCTTCCACACCCTGCGCCAGAAGGATGGGGTGGCGGGCTACTTGAAACGCTGCGAGAGCCGCTTTGACCACTTCGGCGCCGGCCACGCCTCCACCAGCATCTCGGCGGCCCTGGGCATGGCCCTGGCCCGCGACGCTCGCGGCGATGATTTCAAATGCGTGGCTGTGATCGGCGATGGCGCCCTCACCGGCGGCATGGCGCTTGAGGCGATCAACCACGCGGGCCATCTGCCGCACACCAATCTGCTGGTGGTGCTCAACGACAACGACATGTCGATCAGCCCGCCGGTGGGGGCCCTCTCCACCCATCTCAACCGGATGCGGCTGAGCAAGCCCGTGCAGTTCCTGCAGGACAACGCCGAGGAGGCAATCCGCCACCTGCCCTTCCTGCATGGTGAGCTGCCGCCGGAGCTCAAGACGCTCAAGGAGAGCATGAAGCGGCTGGCCGTGCCGAAGCTCGGCGCCGTGTTCGAGGAGCTGGGCTTCACCTACATGGGCCCGATCGATGGCCACGACATCGCCGGGATGGTGCGCACCTTCGAGGCGGCCCATCGCACCGAAGGTCCCGTGCTGGTGCACGTGGCCACTACCAAGGGCAAGGGTTACGCCTATGCCGAGGCCGATCAGGTGGGCTATCACGCCCAGTCGGCCTTCGACCTGGCCACCGGCAAGGCCTATCCCTCCAGCAAGCCGAAGCCGCCAAGCTGGAGCAAAGTATTCGGCCAGACCCTCGTCAAGATCTGCGAGCAGGATCCCCGGGTGGTGGGCATCACCGCGGCGATGGCCACCGGCACCGGCCTGGATCTGCTGGAGAAGGCTCTTCCGAAGCAATACTTCGACGTCGGCATCGCCGAGCAGCACGCTGTCACGATGGCTGCCGGCATGGCCTGCGAGGGACTGCGCCCGGTGGTGGCCATCTACAGCACCTTCCTGCAGCGGGCCTACGACCAGCTCATCCACGATGTGGGCATCCAGAACCTGCCGGTCACCTTCGTGCTCGATCGGGCCGGCATTGTCGGCGCCGATGGCCCCACCCACCAGGGCCAGTACGACATCAGCTATCTCCGCGCGGTGCCCAACTTCACCGTGATGGCCCCGAAAGACGAAGCCGAGCTGCAGCGGATGCTGGTCACTTCGATCCAGCACGACGGTCCCTGCGCCCTGCGCATCCCGCGCGGAGAGGGCGAGGGTGTGCCGCTGATGGAGGAGGGATGGCAGCCCCTGGAGATCGGCCGGGGCGAGCTGCTCACCGATGGCGACGATCTGCTGATCGTGGCCTATGGCTCGATGGTCTATCCAGCCCTCGCCACCGCCGGTCTCCTGCAGGAGCAGGGCGTGCGGGCCGCTGTGATCAATGCCCGCTTCCTGCGCCCCCTTGATGATGCCCTGATCCTGCCGATGGCGCACCGCATCGGCCGGGTGGTGACGATGGAGGAGGGGGCCCTGGCCGGTGGCTTCGGCGCCGCCGTGGTGGAGAGCCTCAACGACCACGAGGTGCTGGTGCCGGTGCTGCGGCTCGGCATCCCCGACCAGCTTGTCGACCACGCCAGTCCAGAGCAGAGCAAGCAGAGCCTCGCTCTCACACCGGTCCAGATGGCGGAGCGGATCCTGCAGCGATTCAGCCCGGCCGGCAGAACGACCCCAAGCCGGGCCGCTGTGCCGGCCTGAGCCGGTCGGTGGCAGCGCCATCCGCCTCCTCCGACTGCCAGGTGCTCGTGGTGGGAGCTGGGCCGGCGGGCGGTGACCTGGCCCGCCAACTCGCCCTTCATGGGGTGAGGGTGATCCTGGTGGATCAGCTCGTCGAGCTGAGCCGGGCAGCCTTCAGCAGCGCTGCCATGCCCCTGGCGGCGGTGCAACGCTTCTCCCTGCCGGCGAGCGTGGTCGCCAGCCGCTGGAGCGGCTGGC
>B570J29032_109958702_pt1 | contig 14466 bp, 8 predicted proteins | sample LakMenEpi16Nov12_FD_29032 | JGI IMG/M metagenome (IMG submission 29032)
AGCGTTTCGCGAAAAGGTCGAACCTCATCTGGCTTCTGCCACGGTCGAAGCTGAGTTAGCCCACCGAAAGGAGATTTTCCAGAAAAAGAATCTGTCGGAATCGACTCATATTCTCCGTTGGTGTAGCGGGAAAGACCTCCTTGCCGCATTGGATGATTCGGCGTTACAGAGCGTCAATTGCACCAGTCCAAAAGTCGTAGTGAACCGGCTTCGAGACTGGGTGATGAAGAATCCAGATTCATTTCTATCCTTCTATCCCGAACTACAAGAGATTCGCAAGCAGTTGTTGGCATGATCGCCCCAATGAAAACTGAACACTGACAACTGAAAACTCATAATGATTAACAGACAAGCCTTACTTGCCGACCTTCAGAAGTTTTTGCAACGGATCGAGGCGGACTTATTGGAACGCAGTGAATCGACCGAGGTTCCTGAGGTACCGGCGGCACTGCGTGCGGAGTACGAGAAAGCTTCCAGGGCCGAACGCACGGCACAAAACTACGAAGACTGGCGAACCGATACGATCACGCAGGCCGCTGCGGCATGGGTACTGTCATGTGTGTTCGTTCGGTTCCTCGAAGACAACTCACTCATCGATCCACCCAAGATCGCTGGGCCGGGCGAGCGGTTGGCTCGTGCACGAGATGAACACGAGTTGTATTTTCGATCGCATCCCCAACATACCGATCGCGAGTACCTACTTTCGATCTTTGGTGAACTGGCCAAGCTACCTGGAACACGCGACATCTTCGGTGTACACAACGCCATCAACGATTTGCCCAATTGGCTCTCTGGTGACGCTGCTGGCGAGTTGTTGAACTTCTTCCAGAAGATCGACGCGAGCACGGGCAACCTCGTCCATGACTTCACCGATCCGAGCTGGGACACCCGTTTCTTGGGCGACCTCTACCAGGATCTATCCGAAGCTGCTCGCAAGAAGTTTGCTCTACTTCAAACACCAGACTTCGTCGAAGAGTTCATCCTTGATCGAACGCTTGAACCTGCGATTGATGAATTTGGATTGATTCCTAAACCCTCTGGCAGCGACGCACGGACCCCAGCTTCTTTCAAAATGATCGATCCAGCCTGTGGCTCGGGGCACTTTCTACTAGGTGCTTTTCCCCGTCTCCTCAATCGTTGGCAAAGCAAAGATCCAGGAACGAATATTCGTGAGCTAACCCAGCGAGCTTTAGACAGTATCTACGGAGTGGACATTAATCCATTTGCGGTCGCAATCGGTAGATTCCGGTTGTTGCTAGTTGCAATGAGTGCTTGCAGTATTCATCGACTTAAAGACTCACCTGCGTTTCGTATTCATGTAGCATGCGGCGATTCGTTGTTACACGGCGAGAATCGAACTTCGAGTGGCCAGTTACTTTGGGACTATGCCGAGGGTGCTACTGATGAAGAGCTATACTCGCATGCGTATCCCGGTGAAGACTTAGCGAACGTACGTGAATACTTAAAAGCATCAAAGTATCATTGTGTAGTTGCAAATCCACCATACATCGTTCCGAAAGACCGGAAACTAAGTGATTGGTATCGAAGGCGATTTTCAACTTGTCACATGCAGTATTCGTTAGCCGTCCCGTTTATGCAGCAGATTTACTTGCTTGCATCACAGGGTGGATTTACCGGCCAAATTACTGCTAACTCATTTATGAAACGCGAGTTTGGAAAAAAACTAATTGAGTCGTTTTTTCCTACAATTGACTTAACCCATGTGATCGACACGAGCGGTGCATATATCCCAGGGCATGGTACACCAACAACTATCTTATTCGGTCGCAATAAACCTACAATGAGTAAAACGCTTAGGACTGTACTTGGTATTCGAGGCGAGCCATCTACACCGTCTGATCCAGCGAGCGGATTTGTTTGGTCGTCGATAATGAGATTGATTGATCATGCCGGGGAACAAGATGTGTTTGTAAGTTCGGGCGATTCAGAACGAGCCCTTTTTCATAAGCATCCTTGGTCAATAGGCGGAGGCGGAGCTGCAGAGTTAAAGCAAACCCTCGCAAATGCAGGAAGTACTCATTTAGAGGACCACATCGAGAGTATCGGCCGCACGACGGCAGTTGGCGAAGACGACGCCTGGCTACTTGATCACACATCGATAGAGCGAAAGCGATTGTCAGCCTGGTCAGCAAAACTAGTGTTAGGCGAAATGGTACGAGACTGGATAAACTGGGAAAGCATCGGGATTCTATATCCCTACGACCAATCGACCCGTGAAATTGTCCAGGAACTTTCGCCGCATTGCCTTGCGCATCTTTGGCCCTACAAGGCATTGTTGCAAGAACGTCGAATCTTTGGAAAGTCTTTGCGAGAACAGGGAAAACAGTGGTACGTGCATCTGGAACATTACGTAAGCAAAATGCGAACACCTATGGGTCTAGGGACGGCTAACATCGCTACTCATTTGCATTTTTACCTGGATCGAAGCGGTAGCCTCTTCAATTCCACTGCGCCTGTAGTTAAGTTAGTTCCGGGTTCTACAGAAGAAGATTACCTTGCGCTTTTGGGGCTACTTAATAGTTCGAGCGCTTGCTTCTGGATGAAACAAGTTGCTCATCAGAAGCAGATGATGGGAGGCGATGGAATTCGAATTGAATCGAAGGCGAAGGTACCATACGCATTCGCAGGAACACAACTGGGCCAAATGCCGATCCCAGAACAGTGGGGGAATGGAGATTTGAGAGATCGGCTCATTAGGTTGGCTAAGGATATGGATGAGCTCGCTACGGAACTAGTCACGTTATCGCCAGTGCGAACCGTCCTTAGTCAGATCGAAACCGCAAATCAAATGCGCATGGCGTGGCATAATATACAGGAGAGACGGAAATTTGTTCGTTCTCAGATGGTTAAGATTCAGGAAGAGATCGATTACACCCTATACGTGATGTGGGGACTCGCCGCCGGGGATCTTTTGTCAGATCAACTTTGGGATGACGTTGTCATTGATATCGGTGACAGACCCTTCGATATTTTGAGAGGAAAAAACGAAGACGATTACCCTGTTCCAAATGAAGTACCATCTACTTGGCCACTGTCGATGCGTGAGATCTGGAAAAAACGCATTGATACGATAAAGGCTACGCCGGAACTGAGGCTGATTGAGGAACCTCACTACAAACGTCGTTGGATTGGGAGGCAAGGGCTATTCAACCATACTCGCAATAAAAGTGAACTAGATCGTGAATGCGAGAACTGGCTACTCCGACGACTTGAGACCTACTTCGACTTCGACGGCCGTTTGACAGCACAAAGTAGCGAGAGCATTGAACAGGTCGGAAGCTTGGTACCGTTTAGTGGGATCGCTATATACTCCATTGCACTACTCGCCGATGCGGCACGTCGAGATCCGCAGTTCATGGAAGTCGGTGAACTATACCGAGACGATCCCGCCTTCGATGTTCAAGCAGTCGTTGAAGAACTCGTACTTGCCGAGAGCGTCCCGCACTTGCCAATCCTCCGCTATAAGGACTCCGGTCTTCGCAAGCGAGCCGAGTGGGAGAAGACCTGGGATCTGCAACGCCGAGAAGACGATATAGATGCTGAACTCAAGTCCGCTCAAGAGTCCTTGAAGCTCGCAGAGCAATGTGTACGTGAAAAGTTCAATTCCGAACTTGAGGAACTGGGTAAGATGCGAGCCAGACTGTTGGAGGCAACAACTCAGGCTTACATCGATCTGGGCCAAGAAGTTCCGTCCTACGAGCCGAAATACGAAGCTGAAATTCATGCGAGCGTACTTCTAAATCATATTGGTGTTAAGACGATGGCTACCGCAATGACACTTAACTCAGCCAAGGATGAAGCGTTTAAGTTTCAAGGAGACCTTGATCATAAAATTCGGGTAGCCTGCAATGAAGATATAACTGTACTGAAGTGTCACAATCGCTTGCGAGCGATTCCGGATAGGCCAGAAATATTGGTTCCGCCCAAGTACACCAGCGCCGACTTCATCTCGACCGGTGGGGCCCGTTACTGGTCGCTGCGTGGCAAGCTCGACGTACCCAAGGAACGCTGGATCAGCTTCCCTCACTGCGAAGGCCCCGACGGAACGCTCGTCATCTGCTGGGCTGGTTACGATCACCTGCAACAAGCCCAAGCCATCAGCGCCTACTACATCCGCGTGCAAACCGAGTTCGGCGGCAGCGACGACCCCCGGCTCATCCCCTTGCTCGCCAGCCTGATCGAGCTCCTCCCCTGGCTCAAGCAATGGCACAACGAACCCAACGCCAACTTCGACGGCCTCCGCATGGGCGACTACTTCGAAAGCTTCGTCAACGAAGAAGCCCGCAACCTCGGCAAAACCCTCGCCGAAATCAAAGCATGGGTGCCACCGGTGCGTACTGCCACAAGAAGTCGAAAAAAGACAAAATAGCGTGATCCATTGACCAAAAAAGACGACCTAAAGCACAAATGAAAGACCGAATTACCGTCAAATATCGAACGATGACGATCCAAGACCTACTGAATAATCAGGAGAAGGGTTGCTTAAACCTAGAACCTGGTTTTCAGAGGAAAAGCGTCTGGACTGTCCGTGATCGCCGCAAACTGATCGAATCCGTTCTGGAAGGGTATCCGGTCCCATCGATTTTTCTTTACCGACGTGAGGAAAATGGTGTTCCGATCTACGACGTTTTAGACGGAAAGCAACGGCTTGAGACCATTTTCATGTTCGCATGTGTAAGGCCATTCCAAAAGCAATCGTTCTCGGTGAAGTACTCCTTTCCAGACGATGACCCGAGTGAATGGACTGGACATTGGGATTGGAAGGAACTTCAAAGGTACGGTCGCTGCGGGCAATTCCTGACCTACGAGATTCAGGTGGCAGAGGTAAGTGGAGAAATCGGAGAAATCGTCGATCTTTTCGTTCGAATCAATTCAACTGGAAAAGCTCTCACGACCAGTGAGCGGAGGCACGCAAAGTTCTATACAAGTCCATTTCTGAAAGAAGCGGAACGACTTGCACGTCGCGCACGAGATTTCTTTACGTCTCAGCAAATCCTTAGCAACGGGGATCTTGATCGCATGCGGGATGTTGAGCTTGTGTGCGAGTTGCTTGCATCCATCCTAGCCGGCGGTCCAATCCACAAGAAGCAAGCGGTGGACAAAGCAGTAGGCAACACTGCGACGCATGCAGGGACGATGAAAAAGGCGATCGCCGAGTACTTGGCGACTCTGCAAGCGATCAAACTGATGTTCCCAGATTTACGCTCGACTCGGTTTCGGAATTCCGCCGAGTTCTATTCGCTCTTTTTGGTTGTCTGGCAACTCGGCCAGCAGAAATTGCTTCTAAATGATCGTCAGCGCAACAACGTCGCGATGAAGATGCTGCAGCGGTTCTCGGACGGAGTCGACGAAGTGCGACTACAGCAGCGAGCTTCGGAGGGAGCCCGTCCGGATCAACGACTCTTTGTGGACTATTTGCTGTTGGTGCAACAGTCTACGGATGCATTCAACCAGCGAAAGCGACGCGGGGAGGTCATCCATCACGTTTTGGATGGACTTTTCGAACGAAAAGACGACAAGCGGATCTTCAGCGCTGAGCAACGCCGTATACTTTGGAACAGCGAAGAAGCGAAAAGCTGCGTCATTTGCGGCCTTGAGCTTGACTGGACAAATTTTCAGGTGGACCATATCAAGGCATACAGCCGCGGGGGCCGTACGGAGCTTTCGAACGCCGCCCTCACCTGCGGGCCCTGCAACGCGTCCAAGGGGGCGGGAAGCAACAGAAGTAGGGGGAAAAGGTAGCAAATGCTCCAAACAAAGTGTCCAAAGGAGAATGTGGTTAGGCCAGGCATGGTGTCCCAAACCGAGGTTTGGGTCACCGACGATTCAAACCGCTTACCCCTGTGCGTTTTTACGAGCGAGCTCCTACCATGGCTCAACCTATGGCACCAAGAAACCAAAGCCAACTTCGAGGATCTCCGCGTAGAAGACTACTTCGAAGGCGTCGTCAAAGAAGAAGCACTCAGCATTACAAAGAAACTGGATGAACTCAAAGCCTGCCGGCTTCCTGTACCTCTGAGAAAACGTTGCGTAAGACAGGCAACGTGACCGGTTTTGTAAACTGACGTCCGTTACCAAAACATCAATGCCCTCGACACGTAAACGATAAAACTACTCCTTCCAATGAGTCATGCATGACAAAACTACCCCAAACCGAAGAAGAATCGCAGCAGTTTTTTCGAGACTTGCTAATTCTCGCATCGATTCCTTGCGACCTGATTGCTGATTTTGCAACGCGGCTCGAGGCGGAAAAGTCATTTTTCCCTTTCAAAGAGGTTTTGCTCGAGCATATTCCAGAAGAAGCTGCTGATTCTGTGGCTCGAATCGTAATCAATTTAGAACCAGATTCTCTTCCTATGGTAGAGGAGATGGTAGATCGTCTGGTGGATGATACCGAACTTCAACTGATAGATGCTGTCGGAGTTTCTACGGTTAAACAAAACCTTCATCGATTAACCCAACCCAGCATCCGAGCTGTGGTTCGAAGATTGAGAAAAGCGAACGATTTGACAACAGCTACCGGGAATAACTTAACAGGTTTGACATTCATTTGTGATGCTCGGCCCGTTTACAACGATGACAGAACTGACATTGATGGCTTCGTCCCTCTCGCCACCATGAAAATATTTTATGATGACAAGAATGGAGAGCAAGATGTAATCGAGATCACCATGTCGGCAAACGATTTGGATTCGTTCTTGGATCGGGCGAGCAAAGCGAGAGAGAAATTGAACGTAATGAGACAGAAGTTCTCGACATTCCTTCCAGATGCAGCGGGGGGGGAATAAAGATGACAGCGATCTTGTTTGAACCAGTAACAAAAATAAAGAAGAAAATTTCAAAAAGGCGTCGTCCCGAGGAACTAATCCAACCGTCTGGTTGGGGGCTTAAAGAGTACCACAGTAAACAAACCCAAACAACAGACGAATCGATCCATTCGCAGCCGCTGCCAAAGCAGTATATACTCAATGCTGAAACTGCCTCCTTCAACATTGCTGGGACCGAACTATCATTCACGCATCTACACCAGCCAACAGTTCAAGTGGATTCGTTCTTAGTGATCGGTCCTAAATCTTCATTCGAGCAAACTGCCTCGAAGATAAATCAATCGGTTTCACAAAAGCCGAAATTTCCGGAGAAAAGCAAAGTAGCGACACCGGCCGAGTCAATTGCCTTCCACTCTAAGTGGGCTTCTCTTGCACAGGAGTCAGCCTCCAAAAACCCCATGAGCTTTGCTTCCAAAATCAAAGTTATATTAAAAGGTCATTCTGATTCACTGCGAAGGTTATCTGAACGAATTGTTGCCGACAGTCATCAAAGACTAAATGAAAAAATTAAGACATCTGTCGACGCAGCCACTTTGAAAGCAGAATCAATCCAAGCGATCGCTTTGCAGAGCGATGATGCAAAGCAATTCTCGGCGATTCTCGATGATTTGAGAGGTGGAATCGAACGCCCTACGAGCGAAGCCATTAACGCCGTCTTAGAGATTCAGTGTTTGCCGATACCCGACGTGCTGAAGAATGAGACGCTTCTCAACCTACTGGATTTTATTAAAAAGCACCGAGCTACTAACTCCCAGCAAATCCTGGTAGCTGTAGGAGCAGCGTTACGAAAGGTTCTGCTCAATTTGCCAGCGTCAGATATTGGGTTGGCAGCGGAACTAATGAAGTCCGAGGGTAGCTTAGCAGTACCAATCGGGGTGGAACTTGAAATCGCTAAAATGGTTGTTCAAAGAATTATTGAAGACCCTAGCATCAACGCCTCGCTGCTTCCTGAACTTGCAGACGCGTTATTAAGCAACGCGAGGCTTTACAGTACACCGAAAATGGTCAATCGGGAGTTTTACAACGCGACGGCGCTGAACTCCGTGTTGGCCTGCGTTCTAATGCGAAGCCCCGAAAGCCAACTACTTTCCAATCAAATTCTCAATGATTCACCGAGCTGGTTTTCAAGGCTCTGTTCCAACCGATTGAAACGCATCCGCAACGAGCTGTTGGCCAAAAAGGACTCCATGTCACTGGATCTAGTCAATCACCTGAATTCGCTCCCATTTCTTGCAGATAGCAATCAGAAACACCAGGTAGGGAGTGGATCATGAGTGGAGGCAATACAAATCATTCCGCAAATCGTGTGAGTATGTGGAATGGCAAAGTAGGTGTTTATGATGCTGTTGGTATAGATAGCGAAAAAAGTAAGTGGTTTATTCGACATGTAGGCATGTCGCTCGAGGAAGTTGATTTCGCAAAAGGAAAACAACTTCAATTGCGGATGGTTGACATGGGGCCGCCTTTGGGGCCTCCGGAGTTGGCTAGTCTAATGAACGTAGACGTAATTGGCAACGCCAATCTTTCTTCCGATGACATATCGATCATCAACTCCTTTATTTGTGAACAGATCGAAGAATACAAGTCGCTAAAGCCCGGGCGGAAAGGGCAGTACGTAGTTCTTCCTCATTTTGTCAAGGGAGACGGTGATGTTTCTGCACGGCGTTACAGTTGTGCGGGGTTTGTGTTCGAATGTTACCTGGACCTTGGGATAATACTCGTTGATGTTGATGCTCTGCCGCCTGTTGACGAAAGCATCTTGTCGATTGTGTATCCGTTTTTGCCTCGAATTCTTGAGGTCCATGAGTCAAGATTGCATTATGGACTCTCAGAGGATGGTCCATGGCCGGTTCTGCTGCCCGGATATCTCTTTCATTCGTTGAGTCGTGGTTCGGATCAAATCCGTCAGACCGCGTACCAGCCTCAGCCTGGAGACGAGTGTTTCCCTAGGCTGGAAACTGCCCCACCCACCAAAGCCGAATGATAGTTCCCGGTGAAATACACAACAGCCCATACTGACAACTGAAAACTGATGACTCTCTTAAAAGACCTAATTGACATACCCGAGCACATTGACAAGGGACAGTTTGTCTTGCGACTTACCGAAGGGGTCACTGATCCGCAGGCGACCGTTGCGGCGTATGTGCCGACTCCTCAGCTCGTCTTGGCATTTGACGATGCGTTGAACTTCATCAAGGGCTCTGTTCTCGGACACACAAGTAAGGCCACCTATCTGCACGGTAGCTTCGGTAGCGGTAAGAGCCACTTCATGGCGATTCTGCATCTGATTCTTTCGGGCAACTCTTCGGCCCGCGGAATTCCAGAGCTGGCGTCCGTGATCCAGAAGCATAACTCATGGATCGAAGGGAAGAAGTTCTTGTTAGTTCCCTACCACATGATCGCGGCCCACGATGTGGAGTCTGGCATCCTGGGAGGCTATGTCGATTTCGTCAGACGCGTTCATCCAGATGCGCCGATCCCCGGTGTCTATCTGGCCGAAGGTTTGTTCAAGGATGCTTCGGCTCTACGTCAACGCATGGGTGACGAAGCGTTCTTCGCTTCGATGAGCGAAGGTGCCAGTGCCGACAGTGACTTTGGCGATGTGGACGTTGGTTGGGATGCCGCACGATTTGATAGCGCCGTCGACGCAGATCCAGGTTCGGAAGAACGGTCGCAGTTGATCAGTGCGCTCGTCGGAAAGTTCTTCGGGTCGTACGACACGCAAGCAGGTGGACACGGCGAGGCGTTCATTTCGCTAGACAAAGGTCTGTCGGTTATCAGCCGACATGCGAAAGATCTGGGCTACGATGCGTTAATTCTCTTCCTTGACGAACTGATCCTTTGGTTGGCCAGTCACGCTGCGGATTTGAAGTTTGTTCACCAAGAAGGTCAGAAGCTGGCCAAGCTGGTCGAAGCTCAAACGGCCGATCGACCGATTCCGGTGGTAAGCTTCATCGCTCGTCAGCGTGACTTGAGCGAACTAATCGGCGACTCGGTACCTGGGGCCGATCGCTTGAACTTTGGCGACGCTCTCAAGCATTGGGAAGGGCGATTCCACAAGATCACGTTGGAAGACCGTAACTTGCCAGCGATTGCTGAGCGACGCGTTCTGAAATGCCATACGCCTTCGGCGCGACAGGAATTGAACGCTGCGTTCGAACAGACAGCGAAGATTCGCGAGTCGGTAATGACGACCTTGCTGACCGGTGAAGGCGACCGGGAGATGTTCCGCAAGGTCTATCCGTTTAGCCCGGCTCTCGTGCAAACTCTCATTGCGGTATCGAGCGTTTTGCAGCGCGAACGTACAGCACTGAGGGTGATGATGCAGTTGCTGGTCGAGCAACGCGATGTGCTTACCGTTGGTGACATTGTTCCTGTGGGTGATCTGTTCGATGTGATCGCTCACGGCGACGAGGCGTTCAGCCAAGAGATGGCGATCCATTTCGACAATGCCAAACGGCTGTATCACCAGAAGCTGTTGCCGATGCTGGAAAAGACGCACGGACGTCGGGAGGAATTCGAGAAGATGCCAACCGATGATCCACGACGTGTTGGTTTTCGCAATGACGATCGACTGGTCAAGACGCTTCTGCTGTCTGCTTTGGTTCCCGAAGTACAGACGCTGCGTGGATTGAACGCAGAACGCCTAGCGGCCCTCAACCACGGCACGATCAAGACCCCGATCGCTGGGCGCGAGGGACAAGAAGTCTTGCGTCGTGTGCGTAACTGGGCGGCCAGTGTGGGCGAGATTCGTATCGGCGAGGAAACCAACCCGTCCATCTCGATTCAGCTATCCGGCGTCGACACCGAAGGGATCATCAAACAAGCAGAGCGAGAAGATAATCAAGGTAACCGAATTCGTCGTGTTCGGCAGATGCTGTTCGAGCAGTTGGGCGTCTCTGGCGAAGACGAGTTCCAACAGCATTATGACTTCACGTGGAAGAACACCAGTCGCTCATGCACCGTTCTCTTCAAGAACATTCGCGAATTGCCAGACGCATCGTTTGAGAATAGCGATTCAGACTGGAAGTTGGTGATCGACTTCCCATTTGACGAGGCTGGCCACGGACCGAAGGATGATATCAGTCGTTTGCAACAGTTCAAAACTGTGAACACGTTGGGCGCAAAGACCATCTGCTGGATTCCCCAGTTCTTCAGCGCCGATGCACTAAAGGATCTCGGGATGCTGGTCATCCTTGAACACATTCTCACAGGAGAACGATTCGGTCAGTACTCAAATCATTTGTCCCCCCAAGATCGACAAGCAGCAAAATCGTTGCTTGAGAATCAGCGGAGCGTATTGCGGACCCGAGTCCAGAATCATTTAGATGCGGCCTATGGTCTGGATGCGATCACGCAAGGTTCACTCGATACTACTCACGAGCTCGAACAGCATGAACAGTTCGTGTCGTTAGATGATGGGTTTGATCCGCAGCCTCCCGTTGCGGCTAACCTTGGCGGTGCGATGAATCACTTGCTCAGCCAAGCTTTAATGAGTGAGTTCCCCGGAGCACCGAACTTTGAGGCCGAAGTCAAGATCGGGAACCTTCGCAAGGTGCAAGCCGTTTTGAGCGAAGCGGCTCAGTCACAGGACGGTCGCGTCGCTGTCGAGAAGACCATTCGATCGTTGGTTCGCCATATCGCTAATCCTCTTCAATTGGGCGAGATGGGGCACGATGCAACGCACTTTGTGTTGGGTCATCACTGGCGTAATCACTTCAACAAGAAGGCCGCTGAAGCGTCCAGCACCATCAGCGTGGGGCAACTCCGTAAGTGGATCGATCAACCGCGAGCGATGGGTTTGCCCAAGGATGCACAGAACCTAGTGATTTTGACTTATGCCGAGCAGACCAACCGCACGTTTGTATTTCATAATGCTCCGGTCGATGTATCACTGACCAATTTGTCCAACGACTTTGTGCTGCAAGAGCAGAAGCTACCTGATGAGGCGCACTGGAGCATCGCAGTCAGCCGCGCTGCACAGATTTTCGGTGAAGCCGTATCGCCACTTATGAAGGCCACGACCGTTGCAAACTTGTCGTCCGCCCTGAAGAAGAAGTCTTCTGAGGTCCGCTCGTCGTGTGTCTCGCTTAAGGAGAAATTGAAAGAACGATTGTCGAAGCTCGGTGTTGATCCTGCAAATAGTCCGCGACTAGCGACTGCCTCGGCGACTGCCAGCCTCGTCGAAAAGCTGCATGTTTCCGAAGCGAGCCAGGTTGTATCGGCACTCGCGACGGCTGCGGTCGCGACGACAGAAGCTGCCATGGGCGAGTGCTTGAGCAAGGCATCACAATTGTTGGCGACGATCGAGAGCACAAACTGGGAAATCTTTGATGCGATCGCCAAGCTGGTTGACGAGCGACAGTCTGTTGCACAATCGATTCGTTCTTCGATTGCTCAAGCATTGCAATCCGACGAGCACGTGACGGCTCTCGGGCCTACGCTGAAGGAAGCTCAGCTCAAAGCAGTTCGACTACTGACGCAGACACCTCCACCGCCAGTTCAAGTGCCAGTGCCAGCGGTTACGCCCGCAGTCGCGGGTGTTACTATAGTTACTTTGCCTGGAGTGACGACGCCGCCTTTCAGTAAGCCGACAGCCACAAAGAAGATTCTTGAATCGGAAACTAGGTCGGATCTATCGGTCAGCGAACTTAAGAAGATCCTTAGTGGCATTGAGCAGAAATACCCAGGCAAGCAAGTAATTAAGTTCAACGCGAGCTGGATCGTTGAGGAATAGTCATTTGTCACTTGTCATTAGTCATTTGTTTTCCGAGGGGAACCGCAAAATGGGAACGAGAGGTTTTGAGGAGCTTCGCGTGTACCAGGTGGCGGAGCAGTTAGCGGATCGGATTTGGGATATGGTACAGGGTTGGCCAAATTTGGCTCGTGATACAGTGGGGAAGCAGATCATTAGGTCGGCGGACAGTATTGGTGCCAATATCGCGGAAGGTAGTGGACGGGGAACCTATCAGGACAATCGGCGATTCGTTCGCATAGCACGCGGATCGTTGTACGAGACACGCCACTGGTTACGACGTGCCTATCGTCGCCAGTTACTGCCGCCGGACCAAATCAATGCAATGAAAGCGTTGATCGACGAACTTGGCCCAAAACTAAACGCCTACCTCCGATCCATTGGTACCTCCAATGACAAAGGACCAATGACCAATGACTAACTCTCCAACATTTGCTCAAATCAAAGCTCAGGTTGCAGCAATCAGAAAGAAGCTGCCTGGAACGAAGAGTATTGCTATTCGCTCCAAGGCTAAATGGACTGGTAACAGAAGCTACGAGGACAATGGCGAGGTCTTCCAGATTCATCAATGCGACTCGCCGCTCGCGATGCGATTGGCCCTGCGCGAGTCGGGCGATGAGAGAACGACTGTGCTTGTAACGGACTTGGATGATCACGATATCAGTGATGACATCCTGGTTCGACTGAAGCCTCGCAAGTTGATTCCGTTGGATAGCTGGCAGATTGTCAAAGCGCTATTTCAGGTTCGAGCCGTCGATCCACGTGTGACTCGATATGGCTGGATGGCAGATACTCTGATGGATTTGATTCCACCAAATGGCTATCCGCCAGTAGCAACCGGATTTCTGGATGCAGAAACTGTCTGGGGAATCGTGCTCGATCACTACCTTGGTCTGTCCGGATATTCGCTTGACCTCTTGGCCGTTCTGAAATGGTCGATCGACACCAAGAACGTTGAGCGATTCTGCAGCGCGCCGCTAATGATTCAGGAGGCAACCAGCGAGTGGCTTGTCTCAACGGCTGGCCCTACCGTTGCGGCCGTCTTGAACTGCGCTGCGCGAGCTTCAAAGAGCAACGGCTTGGCTGAAGCTTTGCCACTTGGGCTTGCCGCCGGCGTAGTGTTCAACAAGGCAACCAAAGGTAAGCTGGAGCGTGCGATCGGGAAGTTGGAAGAGAAGTATTTTGATGGCCATGCGCCAGAGTACTCGATTATCGAGCGTTGGTCGGCGGCCGCCACAGAGGTTGTCCGGCTGCAACTCAACGACGTTCGTGTGAAGCAATCGTTGCTGCAACGCGCAGATGAAATCCTGCGTGAAGTTGGTGCCGAGACATTTGCCTATTTGAGCGATACTTCGCCGATCGGCTTTGACTTGCGATTGGCTGATTTTGGCAAGCAGTTGACATCCTCAATTGCCAGATCGAAATTCGATTTTGATACGCTCATTGAAGCCAGGAATTCGATTTCTCAGCACGATCGACATAGCCGAGAACGCCGACGGCTCGAACGCGTCGATATGGCGATGCGGCTTGTTCGTTGGTTAGGTGAGAGCCAGTCTAGGGATGATGTGAAATCATTGGCTGACGCTGCCTGTCGCCACTTAAGCGAGGGTGGCTACATCGACTGGGCCCGGTTGACGCTGAGATCCGGCGATCCCGTTCGGGAGCTGTCGGAAGCTTATGCTCAGTTGTTCGAAAACGTAACGACGGTGAGGGAGATTGATTCACTTCGCTTTGCAGAATTGCTTCGTGACTGGACAGCAGCTAAATCGACTGACAAAACGATTGTTCCCGTTGAGCAAGTGCTCGAACGAATGGTTGCTCCCATTGCCGCTGCGAAACCAGTGCTCGTCGTCGTGATTGACG
>B570J29032_109958701_pt1 | contig 14454 bp, 8 predicted proteins | sample LakMenEpi16Nov12_FD_29032 | JGI IMG/M metagenome (IMG submission 29032)
GCTGATTTTTATTATATTGCGGTAAGTGAAAATCCCGGAAAAGCTTTTAGCACTTATTTTAGTTTTTCTCTTTTACCAACAGTGTCATCAACCAATACTAAATTAAACATTTCCAATAAAAGTAAAAATGTTCTAAGAACCGACCGTTTACCTTCGTCAGATTTTCTTGATGGTTTCGCTTGGGATTCTGTAGTTCCGGTTTTACAAATGAATCGCGGCTTTACGGTTTACACTATCGATACACCAGATGGAAATATTGTGACAACAACCTACGGCTCAGGGGCAGATATTACTGGAAATGACATCGAAGATTTGCCGGATTATTTGGACGTAACTGCAACTTTTTCTTGTGAATCAATGGTCAGTTTGGATTGTTACGATAATGTTGGGGATACAATAGTTGTTGATACTAATTGCGCTGAAAAGGATAGAATTGAACGGGGTTGTTTCGTTTTTGCAAGAAAATTCATAACAGGGTTACCTCTTGATTTGGTTGCATTTAATGAGTGGGGATTACGCTACAGATTTTTCTATGCGTTATGTCAAGGTGTGGTATCACAAACTTTTACAAACAATTGGGTAAATGGTAGTTTGTATACATTTCCTTTTGCTGTAAGAACACTTTACGGTGGAAACAATCAAATTTCTAGAAGGGTTTTTTGTAAAGATTTGATTTATTACAATGAAGATAGTAATAATTTTTATTATAGAAGTAGCCCTTATAGTCCGACTACAAACAATTTTATTGGTAAAGATAATAATCCTTTAACTGGTACAATAAATGATTATGCCTTAAAAACACCAGCAACAATAATGAATCTGGGTCCTAAAACAGCGGTATTTAAGGAATTGACACTTAACCCTTCTGATTATGGTTTTGTAATGGACGCTCTTACACCCACTAGTTATGGTGACACAAGTGACTTGTTGAATTTATTTGTTATTTCAAGGATTACAAATGCGGGTTATTTGCGGTTGTTACTTAATTATTATCCAGGAATTGTTGGGACAAATTTGGCGATTAATACCTTGTTTTCGCGAAGACAACTTAGATTAGATGGTGACATAACTCAAATGCTTTCAATTAACTCAGAATTTGGTGTTGTTAAATTCAATTCACAAAATTATACTAATGTTGCAAACAATCCGGACAACCCAATTTTTATTTCTAGAAATCCAAATGGATTTTCTGTGATGGGAATATTTTATTCTTCAACAACAGAAGATTTACAATACAAAGATTATTTATCACCTGGTAGAATCAATTTCAGACCAACACCAACATCAAACGCCTTCCCTTACTATTATGATTTAAAATCTCAAAGAGTGCCTTTCTACCGTTGGAAAAGGCAAGACAATGCAAGATTTTTTAATAATATAAGTCTACCATTTAGTTTAGGTTCAGAAGTTGGAATTTTTGGTACGCAAAGTAACAACTGGGCTACCGATAATAATGATATTTTCAATAAAAATTACCAAAATCTTGATAGAACAGACCCCGCTCAGCCATCTTACTTTTTAGGCTCTAATTCCCAACTTAATGATGTGTATGCCAGAGGATATATTTTTAACGTGGATGGTAATGGAAATGTCTCAGCTACTGCAGGAAATTATCCTAGTGTATTTGCAATAGGTGCTCCAAATCATTTTTATTTTGGGTTAATCAATGGTGCTACTTCGCTGGATAGATTCAAATCAAAATACTTAGCAGATGAATAAGTTTGAGATTGTCCCCTCGAGTTTAAGTTTCAAGTCAGCCCCAATAGTTGACCAACAGGTTAATATTGAGTTAAATCAAACTCAAAAAGAATTGACTCAATATGTGAGAAACAATTCGCTTTCATTGGAGCAATTATACCAAGATGAAAGGCAAGCTTCTTCCAGATTTAGACCTGCATTTAAAATTCAATATCTTTATGATAATACTTTAACTGGGACTACAGGATATAACCCATTCAAAAATAATCTCTACTATGTAGAGCCAACACAATCCAAACTAAGTGGGATTTGGAAAGGGTTTCCGCAATACTACGAATTCGATTTTTTTAGACCAAGAATCGATGATGGACATATAAATTATAGAGCGTCAAGTGCATATACATACAACTGGACTTATTACCTAAGTTATGCGGCAGAGAATGATTTTACCAAACCCATGCAAGCAACCTATCAGGGTGAAACTATTAACTGGGTTTCAGGTGATGGTATACCTTTTATTGTGTTTAAATCAACACAAGGTGGGGCTAATATAATTTCGTTTCAGTGTTTAATGCCACACAATCTGACTATAGATAATTTTGTGGAATTATCATTAACCTATGAAGGGGAAAATGTTTTTGGTATTTTTTCTTTTGGCGACTCAAACTATGAAAGCTCAAATTATATTTTTAACATTTTAGACATTGGATATACAGGCACGACTTTTAGTGATGGTATAACAGGTACTTTCAAAAGAGTTTTAGACCCGAATAATCTAGTTGGAACACGGTCTGAATATTATGTTAGAAAAAATCGTATAGTTTTTAATGAACAAGATATTATTGTTACGAAAACCGGATTTGAAATTAATGCATTTCCTAATGAAAAAAAATTAGAATTCAGTTCGATTACACCAAATGACATAACTAGAATTTCACAAAAAACATCCTCTTTAACTTACAATGTTACATTAGCAAAAGATTTGGTTTTAAGTGGTATTACTGACAATCACAATAGACCTGTTGGAGAAATATTTTTATCAATTATTAATAAAGGGTTTAGTGGTTATTTTAACAAATCAAGCAATGGATTTGGATTAAAACAAGGCTGGGTTTTTAATATCAATAATGTAATCACACCATGGTGGTCTGAATTCAACCAAAATTCTTACACAAATATACCAGTAGATTCTTACACTAGAACCAACGGTACAACTGAAACATTTTATTATAACAGAGTTTTAAATCCTGGTGAGTTACTGGATGGTGATTTTTGTGAATGGAATGATTTTAATCAGTATGAACTTGTTGTTTCAAGATACGTACAGAAAATACAATATAATCAGGAAGTTTTTACTACCGAAATAACCCCAACTGGTAATCCACAAGGTTACTATTACCTACCCCACAATACGATGGTTTTAAGGGTTTTCTCTGATTATATTGAAACAGCACCTTCAAATCAAGTTGAAAATATTCCTACTTGGGCATATTTTTCAGAACAAGCCCAACAATTCCGATGGAGAGAACCCTATTTGTATGGGGAGTTTGATGAACTGGACAGGGGCACTAATTTTCCGTATCTGAACAGGGCTCATTATTCTTTTTCTTACCAAATTTTTAGATTAATTCCTGAAGGAAGTAATTATCAAGAGGTTCTGAGTGGATTCAATATACCAATACAACCAATTATCGATGACTGCGAATAAGTTTCAAATTAAATTAGGTGTTAACAACGCGGATAAGGTTATTCAAGTACCTGTTATGTTAGATTGGGAATTGTTAAACACAGAAAATGAAATAGACAAACTTGAAGCCCAAATTAATCAAGACATTGCTGGCCTGGGTATCGATTTTGAAACAACTAGATTTGCGCATTCTGGATATACGTTTACGGAAAGAAGTTCAGAAGAAACAGTTGTAGACACAACATTTAGTACTAGTATTAATTATGAATTTTATTTTTTTTCTGGGGGGAGTTTGAATAATACTTTAGCGTCTGGAAATTGGATTTCAAATTACAATGCTGAAGGTTTCACATATGATGAAATTTATTACTACACACAAAGGTTTACAAGAAGTTTCTTTAAGTTGGATTTTTATGATACACCATCAGAATCTGAACAGCAAAATTATTTGACCATTATTTTGCCAACAACGCAAGGTGAACAAATGCCTGTAGTAATGCAAGGTCAAAATGTGTTAATTAACAAACCAAAGTTTTCTCTAGATTACGTTGGAGATACGGATGGTTTTTTTATTTATTGGTTAAAATCAAAAGAATATATCGATATTGACCAATTTTATGTTAGTTGCAAATTTTACAATGCAAAGACTGGTGAATTTACAAGAATGATAAATAGACCCCAAAACTTGCAAACCATTAATACTTTCGCTGTAAATAATTTGTTTAATTTTTATTACATCTATAAATTAGATTATCCGAGCGAAAAATATTTGGTTTATGATTTATTAACCTTTAGTAGAGTAGGTACAAATGTGCCAATAAAATGGTATGAATACGTAGGGCCAAATGACTGATTATAAATTTGCTATAGGACCTGGAAGTATTTCTTCTGACTTAACTTTCGTAGATGTAAGTGGTGAGACTGTGGGGGTTTATTCTTCCATGACTCAAGTTTTAAGTGGGGGTACAAATGGAAATTCTATTTTGACAGGATTAAGTTTATGTATTTTATTAACTGAAACTACAATTGATTTGGGATATTATTCTCCATTTGATGGTGCGGCAGAGCAAAAAGACGTAGTAACAAATTTTATTTTTACTTCTTCAACAGAATCCCCATATGTTTATACAGTATTCAATTCCTCAGACAAAGCTGCTACATATCTTTCATTGGCAAGTTATACTATAAACTGGGGTGATAACACCCCGGATGAAATTTTTATCGGGGATATTGTATCACATACTTATCCGAATACACCCACAGGTTATACCATTACAATGAAACAAACAACACCGTTTGGTGTGAATAACGTTTCAAAGAAAATTACTATACCGTTTACAAACGCGGTGATATACAATCCACTGGGTCGAGCTTTTTTTACCCCACTCGGAGGCAGCTGGGCAAACACGCCAGTAAGTTATGATTATATTTTTTCAGGAGATGCTGTAAACACAGTTGAAAGTGAAATATCTTCTGGCTACACCCAAGTACCTTTTATAGTTTCAGGCAACACTAGTTCAAGAATAACTGAACTTGCTCTTTATGGGCAAATTCAATACCAAGTTGGTGTTCCGGTATTTTTTGGAGGACAACCTTATGGGGTTATAACAGACATGAATCCAATCTTTACAGCATACACTATACAAGACACTGAGTACTACGACTATATTGATGGAACAAGCATATATTTTCAAAACAGTAGTGGTTTTACTAGTGACATGTTAACAGCAGTTCCAATAACGAAGGATGAGTTATTGATTAAAATTCAAGACCAACCTCAAATAGTAACTAATGTTTACGTTGAAAGGGGTAAAAATTCTGCTTATCAACAGATTCAAAGATTGGGTGAAGTATCTACCCTTTCTGGATTAATAAACTATGGTTATGGATATTATACCATAGAAAATAAGGGATAAACTATTTATTAAAATAAGAAACTTTAAGGATGGCTATCGGCACATATGGAACCCTAAGACCGGCGGATGTTTCACCGGAGGATGTTGAAATCATCCTAAATTACACCCCATCTAGGGATGAAACAGAAAATTTTATTCTCACAACTTTGGATTCTCCAAGTGTATTAAGACCTTATTTTAATAACGCAAATACTGGTGGTAATGCAAACGTTGAGGTTTTGGGGGGTCTTTATAATTTAACTCTACCTGCTGACGTTTTTAATCAAGTAGGGATTTACACTATGATGTTGAGACCTGCTCAGATAAGAACATCGATAACTGATTGTGGGGTGTTGTCAGCACTACCCAACGTAAAAGGAATTATAATAGACTTAAATAATGTGCCATCACAATTTAGAAACAAATTTACACCACAAGGGCTCATAGGTTTTCGTGTAGAATATTTGAATCCAGATGGCTCAAAAATACCCAACTTTTTTAGGATTGTAACTTCAAATTTTTATTGTGAACCTGTAGTTGTTAACCAAGTTAACACCACACAAAAAGCAATCAGATACAGATATGTTGAAGGCGTTACAAATTTAATGTTTTGTACGCTATCACCATCTTCATCACCAACAAACAAACCTAATGCAACTCCATTCATAGGACAGCCAGCACAAAATATAATAATGACAAACACATATTTTAATCCAGTTTCTATCGAAATTGACATGGTTGAATATGATGTTTCATCACTTGCTATTGCTTTATACGGTAATCAAACTAAAAGTATTGATGATGGTATCTACACAATCTATGACAGTGAAAATAACATTTACAAGCAATACAACTTATTTGAAATTCGTGACCAGTTTAATGCACTGCTTTATGAAGTTCGACAAGACAGGGGAGCTAACATTGATTTTACTAAAAACTTCACAACAATAGTTAGTTAATGGCGATAAATAGCACGAAGTTTTTCTACCCACCAACCCCAGGTAATGGTGCTGGAACTTTTGACGACATTGTAGGATTTCAAGTTGTCGAGGGGGGCGGTTTAACATCTGCTGTTTTTGATTTTACAACATCTGTAACTGAAAAAGTTAACCGGACATTTTCAATTGGTACTTTTTCCAACCCAATATCTCTTGAGGATTTGGATGTAAATTCATTAGAGGAAAGTAGACGAATTTTACAGACGCAATTTAGAGTTTACCCTAGTTATGATGTTTCACAGGTCTTAAATTTTTCTCTTTATGGTTCTTTAGCTAAAAGATTAAGTGTATCGGTCACTCATATAATTAATTTTTTTCCGGCAGCTTTGGATGTAAGAAGACTGATGCCAGATTTTTCATCAGGTCAAACAGCAACAAACATTTCATACGACCCAATTGAGAAAGAAACAACTTTTACGGTACCAGTATTACAAGCATATAATCCATTTTTAATTGAGTTTTCACAAAGTGCTACCACAGCCTTGATGGTTAGAGAACTTGAAGCATCCCAGTATCGAAATCTAACTCGAAGCTATTTGAATTATGTTTTGGATTATGATGATATAAAATATCCTGTTGTTGATTTTGTACCTTCAACAAGTCAATCTTCTGGAAATTTAGTGTTTGTCGTATCTGGAGCACCTTTTGGAGTTAGTACGTCGTCAACTGTGGAAAACTTTTTAATTAGACCGAGTGATTACATAGTTGACAAAGTATTCCAAGAAAACTTCGATGAGGTTGAACAATTTCTGATGAATCGATTGATTCGACCGGAGTACACGGCAAACTTCCAGGTGCCTCAACAAAACCAAGCGGGTCAGTTTTATACTTCCTATGTTCAAATTACCTTCCCCAAAGATGGTGACTGGAACTTGGACATCACATCTTTTAGGTTTGATGAATATCTAACCAGATTAGCCGATGTCGCAGAAGATTTGGACACTTACAAAACTAATTTGATTTCTAGATTTTTGGTAACAGCATCAATCAAAGAGTTTGATACTATGGACCAAAAGGTGGAAAAAATTCTACAAATATATGGCAGAAGTTTTGACCAAGTAAAGCAGTATATCGATGCGTTAGCAAACATGAATTCTGTTAACTATGTTCCGCAAAACGACATACCTTCTCAGTTACTTTTTAACTTATCACAAACTCTGGGTTGGAGTAATAATTTTTCACCAATAACCGATGAAGATTTTTTAGGCAGTGTCTTTGGGAATACTAATCAAATAGAATATCCTGGTTATGCTAGGGCACAAACCCCCACTGAATTAAATTATCAGTTTTATAGAAATTTAATTCTAAACTCTGCATACCTTTTTAAATCAAAAGGAACAAGGCGTTCAATAGAATTTTTATTAAGATTGATTGGCGCACCAGAAGCTCTTATAGAATTCAACGAAAATATTTATCTGGCTGACCAGAGAATTAGTATGAGTAAGTTCGATACTCAGTTTACGCAATTGTCTGGTGGAACTTATGTGAATGAGCAACCTGCATTGTCACCAGGAAACACATTTTCAATAAGAGGTCAAATTTTTACAGCCTTTACAACATCTTCAACTTTTGAAACCGTTAATATAAGAAGAAATGATTATCCGGTTGATGATTTAGGATTTCCAAAAGCACCCAATCCCGCTGGTACAAATGGAGTTTTTTTCCAAGAAGGGGCAGGATGGTATGAATCCACACCAGACCACAGAAGTCCAAATCAGATTACCATTACTGGTGACGTATTCACTGGGCAAAATGTGGATGTACAAACCCAATTACAACCATTTACCTACGGAGGAATTTATTTAGACAGATTCAATCAATTTCCCTATATGCAAGAAGGGTTTAAATTGAGAAAAATAGCTGACAACAAAAAATCATGGGTTGCCACAGATAATCGTTTACGAATTGATACTGAAGGTGGTTATGAAGCTTACTATTTTACTGACGATGAAAAACTTGTTCTTAATGTCAAAAATATTGATTTGTTTTTAAATGTTGGACAAGGTTATGCGTATGATGTATGGGACCAGTCAAGGTTGTTTAACTATCCGATACCCGAGTCTGGATTTACAGCAAATTTTCCATCGCCAGGGGGAATTGATGATACATTTATAGACCCCGAGCCACAGAAAAAAACTTTTTTCGAATTTTATCAAACTTTCTGGCAAAACATGATTAACACCAGAAATAGAATGTTTATTTCTGATGGCAAAACGGGGGGTTACCCAACTCTACAATCGGTGTTTTGGAAATATCTAGAATCTGAACAAACTGTTGGTATACCAAACAACAAGTACACGTATCAAAAACTTATTGAATACGTGGATGCTATTGGCCCATATTGGATGAAACTTATTGAACAAATGATTCCAGCAACAACACTTTGGAATACAGGTGTGAGATTGGAAAATTCTATTTTTCAAAAACAAAAATTTGTATATCGACGTCAAAGAGGTTGTCAATTAATTCCGGTAGAAGCTCAACCTTGTTTTATTATCTCCAACATATTTGATTACGATTGCAACACAGAATATGTTGATTTTTTTATTTACCCTTGGTTGAATGGTGATGTTACGGTATCTGATTTCCAAGCTATTTTGATAAATAGGGTTAATAATTATTTGATTTCAGTCGGGTCAAATGCTGGGTTTTATAATCCTAATTCAATTAGCTCACAATGGTATTTGAATTTAACAATTGGGAATCAAACAATTATTGATGTGTTTTTTTATCAAGGTTCAGGAATTAACGATGTTCCCACGTCGTTATTATGGAGGCAAACTTTAATTGATAATCTTAACAATTTATATCAGTACGGATATACCTATACTTTGAACGGAAACTTCTTGACAATAACAAATTTAAATTGCGTATTGGAAAATTCTTTACAAAACGTAAGTTTAAATGTTGGAATAAACATAACCTTAGATTGTCCAATAACAAGACAGGTAGAACCTGCATAATAATAAGAAAGAAACATGGCGTGTCGTAACCTAGGACCAATTGATTTTAGTTTTATAAGTTTAAGTGAAGTTTGTACCTCACCCAGTTTAGAGATTTATTCTATTGATGAGGTCACTCCTTCTTCACCCGCAATTGGTGATATTATTTACAATGGTGCTGGTTGCAGTGTATCCGCTGAAGCAAACGATGGATGGTATATTCTGGATAGTTTAAATCCCCAAGTCGTTTATGTGGTTGGTTCTGGTGGTGGTGTTATAACATCAATAGAAACCTGCTCCACACCCACACCAACCCCGACAAATACTTCAACCCCTACAAACACACCTACCCCAACCGTGACCCCCACCCCAACGGGAACTTTAAGTACAACAACACCATTTGGTAATGGTGTTATTTTTGATTACACCCTTGATATTATTGGTGCTTGTGAAACGGGTTTTGGTAGTGCCGAAATCATCCCAACTGGAGGGGTAGGACCGTATACTTTTGATTGGTATAATCCAGAACTTGGCACTGGTCCTATAAAAACAAATTTAGCACCTGGAACTTATTTTGTTCGAGCTAACGATTCAGCCAGCCCTGTCAATGCGCAATTTTTTATAAACGTTACTATATCAGAATGTTTATGTGTTTCAATATTAAATGTAAATTCCACTACTTGTGGTTCGGACAATGGTTCTGTGACAGGAACTTCTTCTTCTGTATTTGCAATAACTGATTACCAGGTTTTTACCAATAATGATATATTGGTACAATCTCAAGCAAGTAATACTGGTACCGTAGAATTTAATAATCTTTCTGCGGGAACTTATTATTTATTTGGGTCTGATGGGGGGGGTGCAACTGGTCGTAGTGCTAATTTTATTGTTGAGCAATCCACTCCGCTTTCTTATGGGTTGTATGTTGTTCCTGATGCTTCGTGTAATGGTTTACCTTCAGGTAAAATTTACGTGACAGGAATTACGGGCACCCCCCCTTTTACATACTTGTGGAATAACAGCTCTACACAGAGTAGCATTACGGGATTGACCCCTGGTGTTTATTCTGTGCAAGTTACGGATTCGCTTGGGTGTCAATTAACGCAAAATGCGCTTATCACTGAGGTGGAGCCGGTTGCATTAGGGACAATAACTTCTACATCTCCGACTTGTTTTGAAGCTGATGGTAGCGTTACAATAACTGTTATTGATGGTACACCCCCCTTTTATTATTCTGCCAGCACAGGTTATTCTGAGATAAGTTATCTAAGAACATTAACCTTATCCAATTTAAGTAATGGAAATTATAGTATAAGTGTAACTGACGCTGGATTATGTAAATTTTTGGCAACGACCTCGATTGCTAGTCCTGGTGGAATTTCTTCTGTTAATGTTTCTACTACTAATTCAACTTGTTCGGCGAATGATGGGTCTATTAACGTTGGTGTTATTGGGGGTGTAGCTCCTTATGTTTATACATTAATTTATCCTGGTGGGGATATGAATTCTGTCAACAGTAACACAACTACACAAATTTTTTCGAATTTGGAATCGGGTACATATTCAATTTTTGTGGAAGATACCACAGGTTGCGTATACACCACGGAAGTGACTTTGATTGCTGAGGATAAATTTGAAATTTCCATTTCTTTGCAACCAGCTACTTGTGGCTTGAATGATGGTGTGTTGCAAGTATCCATAAGTGAGGAAGCTGTTTTGCCTTTAACCTATTCTATTGACGGGACAAACAACATTGTGGATTCTAATTTATATGGGGTTACGTTTTCAAACGTAAGTCCTGGGCAACACATATTGACCGTTGTTGATTCTGAAGGATGTTCCATTTTCACTCCGTTCACAATATCGAGTTCGGTACCAGTAGACTTTTCTTTGTACTCGACTTCTTGTGGTTCTGGAAACGAGGGCATAATAACAGCATTTATAACCCAAGGCACGGCACCCTTTAATTTTAATTGGAGTGCAAACGTTGCTGGTAACCCCCAAGAAATTACTGTTGAGGGTCTTTCCGGTGGCACATATTCGTTAATTGTGCAAGATGCGAATGGTTGTTCATTATCAAGAGAAACAATTATAGAATGTGCCGCCAAGTGCGTAACCTTTCAGACCTATTCAATGGGTTCAGAGGTTTTTAACATTTTATCTCCAACAAAACATGGTATTAATCAAATACTTGTTGAAGGGTTTAATGATTTAACTGCTGGTAACAGTGAATGTATTTTAATATCAGCAACATATACGGCTCAAATTGAAATTCAACCCCAAAATACTTTCTTAAACAACACTTTTTATACTGGTAATTCCTTGGTTGATGTGCCAAGTGATAATCTGTGGTTTACAACCATAACAAACTTATTGCAAAGTATCCAAGGTGTTACTGCTGTTAATATCAACCCTCTGACAAATCAAATTTCAATTTCTGCTAATCCTGGTAGTTCCATCATTGGTCAAGAACTGAGCGTCAAACTAATTATAGTATACGACATCATTTGCTTGACATGACACAAATTAGAATTTCTTTAGTTTCTGGAAACGTTCCGATAAGTGTATTTGTTGCTGACATATATGGTAACAATAGAGTTTTAATTGGAACCATTAGCAATACTGGAGCTATTCCTCCTGACGCAAATTTTTATCCTCCAGCGTTATTTGATACTGCTCCGCAAATTATGCTCATCCTTTTAGATAATGAGGGTTGTGAAAAATTTGAAATTTTAGATTGTACGTTCGGTTGTGCTTTTGCAATTTCTGTTGAATCTGTTGACTGTACATTTACCATGACTGTTACAGAATTCACGCCATAACATAAAAATATTTCCTTCGAAAAACAAACCAAAAAAATTCTAGCAGATTTAAATCGGTAATGAAATGAAATTCGATAGTAAAGGGGGGGTAGAAAACTTAGGAACTTATGTATTTATTATAGAAAATCATGGCATTACAAAATATAATCGTTGTCAATACTGCTCCCGGTTGTAACAATTCGGTTGTACAACAAATTACTGTTGTAGATGTAGAGTGCTTTTTAGTTAGAATACCCCCTGAGAGTGATGCCGTAGGTCCCTTTGACGTCTATGTAGACTCCTTGAGCTCCACACCCTACTTTACGTCTCAAACCAGACTACAAATGATAGCTGGTGTTGTAATATGTTTGGGAACTCAAACACCAACTCCAACACCAACCCCAACTGCCACACCTGGAGCAGTAACCCTAACACCAACACCAACTAGTACCCTAACACCAACGCCAACGCCATCAAACGATGTAATACCTTCACCAACCCCAACAACCACCACTACACCAACACCAACACCAACTCAAGAAGCAAACTACTTTGCATATTTGTTCCCAGAACCGTTGGACGCAACTTCAGGTACCAATTTAGGTCAATATATGTTTGACAATGGTGCGACCTGGTTTGGTTATTATAACACTGGAACTCCAGGAACAACCGATTATTCTAGTAATTTAAATACTTACGCTCAATATCCTGGTTGGAGTGGTGGCGTAGATGAATTTATTACACCAGTAACCTCCTTAACCTCTCTAATAAGACAACCAGCTGGTTCTGGTACTGATAGCTTTGGATGTCCACAAAATCAATATACATTCGGTACAATTAGAGTTACTACCTCTCAGGTAAATGTCAATGAACAATACTATTATAGTATCTGGATTCCTTTAGCTGGCGTTGGTGGTAGTATGACGAATACAACTGTAGACATTACATCTGGTTCAGCTTGCGGTGACAATATTTTATCTGACGGTATTCCTGACCCAACATTGGCTGGAACAAATGTTATAGTCACCGCCGGTGCTGCTATACCCGCTGGAACTTATAGGGTATTATGGCTTGGTTCATTCGCGACACAACCGTCAGCCGTACCACCTCCACCATTATCATCAAGTTTATTCTTCAAAGGTGACACAAAATACTAAAAAAAAATCATAAACGGTAAAAGACAACCTATTTATAAATAAAAAAAGTAATGGCATTTCCTTATAAAAATCCAATAACCGCAGCTCAACTTTCCGGTTCTGAATCTGTATCAAGAACTTCTACATTTGGAACTAATTTCTCTGTTTTACAAACGGGGGGATACATGGAAGTTTATAGTTTAGATGAGTTGGTTTGGTCTTTTGGAAGTGTTACACAGGGCCCAGTACAGTTATCGGGAAACACAATTCCGATTCAGTTTACTAAAGGTCTAAACAACGCATTTTCTAGAGATACCTTATTTTTAAATTCAGATAATATTTCGTCTGGAAGAAGAAGATTAGGTATGCAAGTTTATGTTCAAGAAACAGACACTGTTTATCAATACCATATTCCAGATTATACCGCGGCATGGACAGTTTTAACCGGCTTGACAGGACTCTCTGCAATAACTATTTCTGAGTATTCAACGGCAATCAACAACCGTTCCCAGGCTGGACAAGATTTCATTTCTGCGTGGACTGGTTCAACTATTGAAGGTGTTAATGGTGTTTCGAGACAAGATGCTCGTTGGAGAGTTTTTTTGGGTACCGACGTACAAATTACAGGGGGTACATACTATTCTGCAACTACCCCAAATTCGAATTATGTAATTTTAGATAATAGTACTGGAGGTACAATTACTATAACAGGGTTTACTGCGCCAATTACCGGTGGAACTTTTGACACCGGAACTAAAACTTTAACTTTAAATAGCAGTGATGGTACCTCCATAAATGTTGCTGGATTTACCGGTGCTGATTTACAAGTTGGTGACGGTGTAACAACAGTTAACAGTGTAACTGGTATGACCTTTGTTGGTGCTTCTGTAACTGACAATGGAAATGGTAATATAACAGTTACTGTAACAGCCATTTCAACAACCTCGGGAACTAGTGGAAGTTCAGGTATTGATGGAACATCAGGAACAAGTGGTACTTCCGGCACATCTGGTACAAGTGGTACTTCAGGAACAACGGGTACAAGTGGAACATCTGGAACCTCAGGAATAGATGGTACATCAGGTACAAGTGGTACATCCGGAACAACTGGAACTTCTGGTACTAGCGGTACATCAGGCACAACAGGTACAAGTGGTACTTCTGGGTCTTCCGGAATAGATGGTACATCTGGTACCTCAGGAACAAGTGGTACATCTGGTACATCTGGTACTAGCGGAACATCAGGGACAACAGGTACAAGTGGTACATCTGGCACATCAGGAACAACGGGTACAAG
>B570J29032_109958700_pt1 | contig 14453 bp, 12 predicted proteins | sample LakMenEpi16Nov12_FD_29032 | JGI IMG/M metagenome (IMG submission 29032)
CTGAAGAAAATGGACCGATTGATCGCCGAGGTGGATCCCAACGAAACGGCCATGCCGGTGCTCTTGAAGAAGTATCTCCTGCTCAATGCCCGGATCATCGGGTTCAACCGCGATCCGCGATTCAATGACGCCTTGGATGGCTTGATGGTGCTGGACCTCTTGAAGTTGCCGGAGCGTACCGTAGAGGACCTGCGCAAGGGCATGTCCGACATGTGATCAGGCAAGCTCCGGCTCCAAGGAGGCCTGTTTCTGTTCTTCCTGGCGTGCCACCGTTGCCTGCTGGTGCATGTAGAGGCTCCATGTGTTGTCCGTGTATTCCAAAGCGCTCATGTGCTCGATCCAATCGCCGGAGTTCATGTACCCGACGGAGCCATGGGCCATGGTGATGCGCCGGATCTGCGGCTGGTGGATGTGTCCGCACACCACATGGTCCAGTCCATCGGTAATGGCGATGTGCGCGGCCGAACGTTCAAAATCATTGATGTAGGCCACGGCCTTCTTCACCCGTTGTTTGATGCGCTTGCTGAAGCTCATCCGCGGGCGGCCCATGCGTTCCAACGTCCAATTCACCGTGTTGTTGAGCCTGATCAGCAGGTCGTAGCCCACACCGCCCAGTTTGGCCAGCCAGCGGGCCTGTGTAGTGCTCACATCGAAGATGTCGCCATGGAAGAACCAGTAACGCTCACCACCAATGGTCAGTACGAGCTTGTCCAGCAGGTGCAGGTTGCCAAGGTTCGCTGGGCTGTAGCGCCGCAATGCCTCGTCGTGGTTCCCGGTGATGTAGTATACCGGTACTTTGGAGGCCAGCTTCATCAGTCGCTTCAGCACTTGCATGTGGCTTTTCGGGAAGTAGCTCTTCTTGAACTGCCAGATGTCAATGATGTCACCGTTCAGGATCACCATTCTCGGGCGCACCGATCGCAGGTAGTCGTGCAGTTCCTTGGCCCGGCAGCCGTAGGTTCCCAGATGAAGGTCTGAGAGAACGAGGATGTCAATGTCGCGTTTCATGTCATGATCCGCATGCCATTGGTCGGGCCTCCGGATGTGCAAAGCAACCGTGCCTGTATTGCGGGGATATGGCCGTGCTGTTAACTCACACGCTTCGATGAACAGCGATCGTTCATTGTTGGGCGAACTTTGCCATATGCAGAAAGGCGTTACCCTGATGCTCGGCGCCAGTCCGCATGCCGACCGCTACAGCCATTTGGCACTTGTGCGGCTGGTATCCCACGGATATCCCGCAGTGGCGGTGGGAAATCGATCCGGGACGGTGGTCGGCGTTCCGATCTTGCGCACCATTCCAGAGGGCCTTCAGGTCGATACGGTCACGCTCTACCTGAACCCGATCAACCAGCGGGAGTGGCAGCCACGGATCCTGGAGCTTCGCCCGCGCCGGATCATATTCAATCCGGGTACGGAGGATCCCGTCTTCGCTGCCTCCGCAAGAAGCGCTGGTATTGAGGTTGTGGAAGGATGTACGCTGGTCATGCTGGCCGCTGGGACCTATTGACCCATTGTGCATGAATGAAGAAGGCCCCCGCATTGCGGAGGCCTTCTTCGTTCGGTAGAAGGTGCGATCAGCGACCGAGGATCAGCTTCTGGGTGCTGCTGCCAAGGCTGTTGGAAGCCCGCAGCATGTACATGCCATCGGCAAGGCCCATACCGCGCGTGCTCAGCTCAATGTTCGCGCCACCCATGGGCTGGAACACGTTGCTGTACACCACGGCACCACGCAGATCGGTGATCACCACTTCGGTACGATCGTCCTCCATGCCAAGTACCTGCAGGGTGAAGTGGTCGTTCGTGGGGTTGGGGAACACGTTCACGAAGCCTTCGCCCATCAGGTCGATCAAGCCCACCGGTGTGGCGATGTTGATGTCGTCGATGAAGAGGTTGTTCGCGAAGGGGCCGCTGCTGAAACGGAACCGGAAGCGCACGTTGTTCGTGAGCACCGAGGCCGGCAGCGTGATGGTCTTGAGCGACCATTGGGTGGGAGGCATCGAGGCATCATTACCGGCATTCACCAGATCAGTGCCGTTCAACTCGCCCGGAAGCTGGGTCCAGGTGCGGCCACAATCCGTGCTGCGGAACACCTGGAGCTTCTCGCTGATCAAGGAATCGGTATTGGTCTGGGTCGAGTAGGACCAGCGGAAGGCCAGCACCGCACTGCTGATACCGCTCAGGTTCACGAGCGGTGTGACCAGTTCGTCGATGTCGTTCTCGTTGTTCGGGTCCAGCAGGTTGAGCTGGTTCCGGTCGCCGCTGTTCAGCATGGCGCAGGCAGAGCCCGTATGGCCACCACCCGTGTAACGACGGAAGAACGTATGGTTGTTATCGTAGTTCGCCGTGAAATAGGGGAAGAGGTTCTCGCCTTCCTGGGTCTCGAAGCTCTCGAAAAAGGCACCCATGGCCGATTCGTTCGATCCGATCAGGACAGCGTATTCGTTCGTTTTAGTGGATGAGCCCTGATCGTTGCTGACCGTAAGCGTCACCGTTTTCCAACCCGGTGAGGAGAAGGTGACCGTCGGATTGCGGGAGGTGGAGGTGCCAGGCGTTCCATCCTGGAATGTCCACGACCAAGCGTTCGGGAAGGAAAGGGTCGAATTATCCACGAAGCGTACGTTCACACCGGTGCAAGCTGTGGGCGTGAAAGGCACAGCGGGGTTGCTCGGGTTGGTACCTACCTGGGCATAGAAGTCGGCTGCGGGGGCGCAAGTGACCTCGGAACCCGGGGCCACACCCGTCAGGAACAGGTTCTCGTTGGTCCAAAGCAGATCACGCTGTAGCGAGGGTGAGTTCAACGCTGCACGCATGCGATCCACCTGGCCTTCGGTGAACATCTTGGAGCAGTAGGAATACTCCATGTAGTTGTCCACGTTCTCCTGGATCTCGGGGTCGCAGTCCGCACGCTGGCCAATGTTCGGGCAGCAGCTCCAACCGCGGGTCAGAGGGGTGTCATCCACTCCATCATCACCGCACTCGGGCACCATGTGGCAGGTAGGGGCGTTCTCCGGAAGACCATTGTTCGACCCCCACACGTGTGCAAGGGACAGATAATGCCCGACCTCATGCGTCAGTGCACGCGAACGGCCAACGCTACCGGTACCGCTGCTGCTGCCATCACCCACATAATCATGCAGGATCATCACACCGTCAAGGAGTGAGCCCAAGCCCGGACCACCCGATGTGAAATAACCGGCGGCACCACTGCGGATCCCGCGGCAGATCCAGATGTTCAAGTACTGACTGCGTGGCCATGGGGACAACTTCGACGAGGATTCACCCACGAGCGTTTCGGCCGTACGAGTACGTGTAATACCGTTGGTGCAGTTGCCCAAAGGGTCCTTGGTCGCGAAGCGGAACTCGATCTTGGAGTTGGCAATGAGCGGTCGGAAGACCGGGTCCACTTGTGCCGTATCGGCGTTCAGCTTGGCGAAATCCCTGTTCAGGATGGCCATGGCGTTCTGGATCTGCTCGTTGGAGATGTTCTCTTCCCCTTCCAGATGCAGCACGTGGAACACGGTCGGTATCACGTAGACAAAATCATCGTCTCGCTGGACGGCATTCCGGAGCAACATCTCGCGGATCTCCTGTTCCAACTGGGCTTCCCGTACCAAATAGGTGGGATCCTCCGCGATCATGCGGAGGCGCATCTGGTCAGTTCCACATAGAGTGGGCTCCTGGGCAACAGCCGAGAGGGAGGCAAGACCGAGTATAAAGGCGCTGAGTACGTGTTTCATGGCATGCAACGAGCAAATGATCGGGGTAACGTTCGTTAACGCAGGCCCTAAGGTAAGCACGGAAGGAGTTTGCGCTATACACAAGAGTGTCATGGTACTTTCATTTGACCTGTACATCCTTCGGGCCGATACCTTCGCTAGGAGCCCCACGGATGGCGCCACTGTAGGGTTGGGAAGGTGCGCAGGGTGGTAAATAATGGCCCGAGAATGGAACGCCCCGGCCGGGTTTTTCCGGTCGGGGCGCCCTGTTCGGGAGTTGGTTATTGGCCCACCACCAGTTTTTTCACGCGGCTGCCCAAGCCGTTGGAGGCCCGTAGCAAGTACAGACCATTGGTCAGCCCCATTTTTCGGGCGCTCAGGTCAATGGTGGCCTGCCCCATGGGAAGGTACATGTTACGGAACACGACCGCACCACGCAGGTCGGTGATCACCACTTCCGTGGCTCGATCGTCCATGCCGGCCACGTGCAGGGCGAAGTGATCGTTGGTCGGGTTCGGGAACAGGCTGATGTGATCTTCGCCCATCAGGTCGGCGATGCCCACGGGGGTGGCAATGTTGATGTCGTCGATGAAGAGATCGTTGGAGTTGGAGCCGCTGATGAAGCGGAACTTGAAGCGCACATTGGCGGTCAGTGTGCTTGAAGGGATGTTGATCGTTCTCAGCGACCATTGGGTGGGAGGCATGGTGGCATCGTTCCCATTGTTCACCAAGGCCGTGCCCGATATCTCGCCCGGCATTTGTGTCCATGTGCGTCCACAATCCGCGCTGCGGAAAACCTGGAGTTTCTCAGTGATATCCTCCGTCGTGGTGGTGGAAGTTGAGTATGCCCAACGGAAGGCCAGTACAGCACTGCCCACGCCGCTCAGGTCTACCAACGGGGTGACCAGTTCATCAATATCGAGGTCGTTCGTTGGATCGATGAGGTCCAATTGGTTCCTGTCACCACTGTTAAGCATGACACATGCGGAACCGGTATGACCACCGCCCGTGTAGCGACGGAAGTAGGTGTGGTTGTTGTCGTGGTTGGCAGTGAAGTAGGGGAACAGGTTCTCTCCTTCCTGGGTCTCAAAGCTCTCAAAGAAGGGGCCCATGGCCGCATTGTCCCCGCCAACGAGCACGGAGTAGGTATCGGTCTTGGAGGATGAACCATGGTCGTTGGACACCGTGAGGGTCACGGCCTTCCAGCCCGGGCTGTCAAAGGTCACGATGGGGTTGCGCACCTCGCTGGTGGCGGGGTTGCCATCCTGGAACGTCCATGACCAGTTGGTGGGGAAGGAGCGCGTGGAGTTGTCCTTGAAAAAGACATTCACCCCGGTGCAGACCGTAGGCAATGTGGGCAATGCGCCCACCGTGGCACCATTCGCCACGGTCTGAACGATGAAATCAGCGACCGGACCACATTGGGCCTCGGACCCGGCACTGATCCCTGTGGCCTGCAGGTTCGCCGTTGTCCATAAGTTGTTGCGATCGCCTGCGGTGGCGATCAGGGCGGTCCGCATGCGATCCACCTGACCGTTGGTGAACATGCGTGAACAGAACGAGTACTCCATGTAGTTCTCCACGTTCTCCAAGATATCAGGGTCACAATCATTCCACGTGGCCGACGAAGGGCAGCCGGACCAGCCGCGGGTGAACGGCGTGTCGTCCACGGCATCATCGCCGCATACACTGCTCATATGCATCGGCGGTGCACCGTCGACACCGTTGTTATCCCCCCAAACGTGCCTGAGGTTCAGGTAGTGGCCTACTTCGTGAGTAAGCGCACGGGAGCGTCCTGGGTTACCCGTACCAATGGACCCGATGTAGTCGTTCAGGATGATGATCCCATCGGCCAACTGCCCAAGACCGGTGAGGGAGCCGGGGTAGTAGGCATAGCCTGCAACGCCATCGCGCATCCTGGCCACCACCCACACGTTCAGGTATTTGTCCCGCGGCCAGGGGTTCAATTTGGAGCCATCGTTTCCTACAATGGTCTCAATGCTGCGGATCCGGTCAATGCCATTGGTGCAGTTGCCATAGGGGTCCAACGTCGGCAACCGGAACTCGATGCGCGAATCGCCGGCCACGCCTTGAAAGGCTGGGACGACCTGGCTGATGTCCGGGTTCAACTTGCGGAAATCGCGGTTGAGGATGTCCACCTGGTCCAGTACCTGTTCGTTGGTGATGTTCTCCGCCCCGCCCAAGTGAATGATGTGGAATACGATGGGTATCACATACACCGTCTCATCGTCGCGCTGTTCAGCACTGTTGGCGAGTAACTGCCTGATCTCCTGTTCCAGGGTGGCCTCACGGTTGAGGTAGGTCGGGTCTTCAGCGATCAGACGACGGCGTACTTCATCCGTGCCACACCATTCGGGTGTCTGGGCGCTCAACGCGAGGACGGTGGTGAGGGAGAGGAGACCGAGTATCGATCGTTTCATGGTCTGCTGGTAGTTGATATCTGGGACGGACCGGGGCAAGATACCGCCGCAACATGGACCGGGCCAGGGCCTTGGGGGAACGGACACTTCGAACGGAACAATGGTCGAACTGTCCGTTCAGGAGTTCAGACGTTCCAGGATCGTGCGGCAGGCCACGTCGACCTCCTCCGGTGAAATGGTAAGGGGCGGCGCGATCCGGAATGCCGAAGGACAGCTTAAGAACCAGAAACCCAACACGCCTTTCTCCAGGCATCCTTTGACCACGTGTTGTACTCGGTCCGGATCGCCAAGCTCCACGGCCAGCATAAGGCCTTCGCCACGCACCTCTACAATAGCCGGATGCTGCAGTTGTTGCTTGAAACGCAGGCCCATTTGACGGGCGTTCTCCATGAGTTCCCCGTTCAGCAGGACCTCCAAGGCGGCCAGCCCGGCCACACAAGGCAACGGATGGCCCCCGAACGTGGTGATGTGCCCCAGGACCGGGTCGTGGGTGAACAGATGCATGCGTTCGCGTGAGCTGACAACCGCCCCCATGGGCATGCCACCGCCCAAGGCCTTTCCGAGCACGAGGATGTCTGGGATCACGCCACTATGTTGGAAGGCGAACAGGTGTCCCGTCCTGCCGAACCCGGTCTGCACTTCATCGAACACCAACAGTGCCCCGGTTGCGGTGCACTGTTCCCGTAAAGCCTTGACCCATGTGGCGTCGGGCACCCTCACCCCGGCATCGCCTTGGATGGGCTCCACCACCACCGCTGCCACCTCTTCGTCGATCAGGCCCAGGTCATCCATGTGGTTGAACCGGATGTGTCGCGTATCCGGGAGCAGCGGTCGATTGCGGTACTTTTTCGTCTCGTTGTCGGTAAGGCTGAGCGATCCGTGGGTGCTGCCGTGGTAGCTCTTGCGGCAACCGATCAGCCTCGTCCTGCCGGTGGATCGTTTGGCCGATTTCAGCGCTGCTTCAATGGCCTCGGTACCGCTGTTGACGAAGTAGACATTGTCCAACCCATGGGGTAGGAGCTCGGTCAGGCGTTCAGCAAACCGCACCTGGGGTTCCTGCACGAACTCGCCGTAAGGGATCACGTGCAGGTAGCGGTCCAATTGGTCCTTGATGGCCTCGATCACCGCCGGGTGCCGGTGTCCCACATTGTTCACGGCAAGTCCAGCGACCAGGTCCAAGTATCGACGGCCGTTGCGGTCGGTCAACCAGCACCCCTCTGCATGGACGATATCCAATGCAAGGGGATGGGGACTGGTCTGGGCCAGATGTGCGATGAAGGACTGATGGAGATCGCGCATGTTCAGCCGCGAAGTTCGCGACCACGGGCTTATGGACGACCCGGAGGAGGTCCGCGCCTGTCATCGCCTTGACGCTCCCTGTACCGCCGGAGCACTTCCCGTTGGAAATCGCGCTCTGCCTTGTGCAGTTCAACGGTGCGTACGGCCCCCAGGACTTTCACGAACCGGTCCTTGTAGGTGCGCTCCAGGTCGAGCTCTCTCTGGCGCAGCTGTAGACCCTTGGTGAGCATGGCCTCCGCTTCGGCCTCGGTGGGCTTGGTTCCTTCCTTGCGGCTACCCTTCATCAGGTCCCGCATCTCTTTGCGCAGTTTGTCGCGCGCTTCATCGAACTCGTTGTAAACCGGCCAGAAGCGTTGCGCCTCTTCGCTGGTGAGACCAAGCTTGGTGGTGATGTAGGCCGTTTTCTGGGCCTTGATCTCCTTCAGTCGTTCTTCGCTGATGGGGGGCGGTTCGTCCTCCTGGGCCATCGCCAGGTTGGTCGAGGACAGGCCGATGAAGAGCAGCAGGATGGTGGAAAGCAGGTGTTTCATAGTTCTTCCAGGATCAGGTCAAACGGCAGTTCCTCGTGTTCGATGTAGGCGGCCACTTCGTCACTATCCAGACCGCTCACCATGCTGGGTGCCTGGTCGTGACCTTCATTGAGCGCGGCGTACAGGTCGTGGTCGTTCCAGCTATCCAGGTCCAGTTCCTCCGGTGCCACGTTCAACCCGGCCGCAGCATGATCCGAAAGGCTTGGGCCGGTCGGGGCTGGTGGTTGCAGGAAATAGAGGCCGATCGCGAGCATGGTCAGTGCTGCAGCGCCATACCAGGTCCACTTGGCCATGGTGAAGGGTTGAAGGCCCTTGCGTTCCGACAGGGCCACACGTTGTTGCACGCGCTGTGGGAACTGTTCGAAGAACCCCTCGGGAACTACGAACGGATCGTTCTTCCGCAGGTTCGCCAACCCAGGGGCATCGTGCAGCTCGTTTTGGTCGTGGAGGTCTTTCATCGTGTTCGAGCTTAAGACACCCGGCCGTCCGTTCTGGTTTGATCGGCGGTGAGCCAGTTTTTGATCTTTTTCACAGCGATGTGGTAACTGCTCTTGAGGGCACCAACGCTGGTGCCTGTAATGGCGCTCATATCCTCGTACTTCATTTCGTCGAAGTAGCGCATGGTGAACACGGCGCGTTGCTTGTCCGGCAAGCGCATCAGGGCATGTTGGAGCTTGCGTTGGATCGCATCCCCGGAGAAGTGCTCACTGCTGTCCAGCGTCGTGGTGAGCTTGTTGATCACACTTTCGTGGCTGGTGAACAACCCGCGTTTGAGGCTCCGCAAGTGGTTGAGGCATTCGTTGTGGGCTATACGGTAAAGCCAACTGGACAATTTGGCATCGGACCGGAAACCATCCAATCCGTTCCAAGCCTTGATGAAGGTGTTCTGGAGCACGTCCTGCGCCTCATCGTGGTCGGTGACCATGCGGCGAATGAACCCATAGAGCAGCCGTTGATGCTGGCGCACCAGCAGGTTGAAGGCATAGTGGCGCGTATCCTCCTTTCGGAAGAGCGCCAGGAGCTCGTTGTCGGACAGGTCGCTCATGCGGCCATCCGGACATTAAGGATCACTTGCGTGCCATCACCCGATGCGCCGCTTTCACGATATCGGGGGTGTCCAGCCCGTACTTCTTCAGCAATTGGTCCGGGGTGCCGCTTTCGCCGAACGTGTCGTTCACGGCCACATACTCCTGGGGCGTCGGACGATGCATGGCCAGGACCTGTGCGACAGCATCGCCCAGACCGCCATGACGGTTGTGTTCCTCGCAGGTCACCAGGCATCCTGTACGCTCAACAGAACGTAGGACGGCCTCCTCGTCCAAAGGTTTGATCGTGTGCATGTTGATCACCTCGGCACGAATGCCTTGCGAGGCCAGCTGTTCGGCTGCTTTCAGGGCGTTCCAGACCAGGTGGCCACAGGCGATCAAGGTGACGTCCGTGCCTTCCACCAGTACTTGCGCCTTGCCAATGGTAAAGGGCATGTCCGCGGGAATGAACACGGGCCATTTGGGCCTTCCGAAACGCAGATATACCGGGCCTTCATGTTCTGCAATGGCCATGGTGGCGGCCTTGGTCTGGTTGAAGTCGGCCGGCACCACCACGGCCATGCCGGGCAGCATGCGCATCAGGCCGATGTCCTCCAGGATCTGGTGTGTGGCTCCATCCTCGCCGAGCGTCAGTCCAGCATGGCTTGCACAGATCTTCACGTTCTTTCCAGCGTAGGCAATGCTCTGGCGTACCTGGTCGTACACGCGTCCGGTGCTGAAGTTGGCAAAGGTCCCGGTGAAGGGGATCTTGCCGCCGATGGTAAGTCCAGCAGCGATGCCCATCATATTGGCCTCGGCGATACCCACTTGGACGAAGCGTTCCGGGAATTCCTTCTTGAAGGCATCCATCTTCAACGACCCCGTCAGGTCGGCACAGAGGGCGACCACGTTCGGGTTGCGGCGTCCGAGTTCAAGTAGTCCTGCTCCGAACCCGCTGCGGGTGTCTTTCTGGTCGAGCACAGGGTAGGTGTTCATGGTCTTCAGAAATTGATGGTGGCCGAGCGGCCGCTTTCGATGATGATGTCCTTGATGAGGGTGAGCTCGGTGCGGCGTGCGTTGCGGCTGCGATAGATCACCTGGTAGGTTCCGGGCTGCAGCCGGAACTGGCTGCGGATGGCGCCGGGGTCAAGGTCGGCCACCCAGATCAGTTCATCGCCCTTTTTCAGGAAGATGGCACCCGGACCGGGGGTGGAGGGCAGTACGTTCAATACCCCGGGCTTGGGCACCACGATGTCGGTGGTACGTCCTTGCTCTACACGCACATCCGCGATATGCAGACGCGGGAGCGTGAGCACCTCCAGGTCATAGGTGCCCACACGGAAGCGCTGTTGGGTCCCGAGCTCCTGATGATGAAGCGTGCTCATCTCCCCTTGGCGTCGTACAATGCACTGTACGACCTGGCCGTCCGAAGGTCCACTACCGACCTTCAGGGCCAGCGTACCCATGCCCGCGTCCACGGCGATGATGGAATGCACGCCTGGGCGTACGGTGACATTCTCCCTGATGGAGGGAGGGACCGTATGGGCCACCACCCGGTAGGTGAAGATCGGATCGATGCTCAATGTATCGGGCACACCACGGTCGTTCATGGTGTGTGTGATGTGGTAGCGGACCTGGCCGGTTCGCTGGTCGTACAGTGTCACCGGTATATCGGTCTCGGTGGGCCGACCGTCGGTGGTCATCAGGCTGATCTGCGCGGTGGTGCTGTTCAAGGCCTGGGTCACCACCACTTTCAGCACGTGCTCGAACAATTCAGGGGTGCTGGCATCGTAATAGTTGCCCACGCATTGCAGGTTGTATCGGTCGTTCTCTGTTAGACCTACGCCTATCACGAACGGTTTGAGCACGATACCCTTGGCCTGCAGGGCCCGGCTCACAGCACACGGGTCCTCATCGCAAGCCTCAATGCCATCGGTGATCAGGATGATGATGTTGCGCACGGGACGAGCTCCCTTGGACCGGTCGATCTCCGGGAAATCCTGCGCTGCCTTTTCCAGCGACCGTGCGATAGGGGTGGTACCCAGGCAGCGAACCCCCTGAAGCGAGCGTTTCATCGCCGGAATGCTGTTCGGTCCGAACGGAACTTCCAGCTTGGTGTCATCGCAGTCCTGCTTGCCGGCCTGGATGGGTGTTTGGTGCCCGTATATCCGCAGCGCCAGTTCAAGGTCCGGCTGTCCTTCAAGTTCCTGGAGGGACTTCAACAGGAGCTCACGCGCCGTGTTGATCTTGGGCTGATTGCCCCAGAAGGCGTTCATGCTGTTGCTCGCATCGAACACGAACAACATCCTGGTGAGCGGAGGTTGAGGAGCTTCTTGCGCGGTCTGGGCCTGCAGGCTCGGGCTGATCGCCGCCAGAAACAAGCCAAGGAACAGGGAACGCAGCGTGGTGGTCGGCAGGTCCTTCATCGGTAGCTGAATGCCATTCAGGCTACCAACGGTGAAAAGCGTGCCGATCGCATACATGGGGGCTCAGTAATCGCCCATGGTCTCCTCCAATTGGGCCAGTGCGGACGCCAACTGTTGGTCGTTCGGTGCGATGCCGTGCCACTCGTGGCTGTTCATCATGAAATCCACCCCCTGGCCCATTTCCGTGCGCATGAGGATCATGATCGGCCTGCCCTTGCCGGAGCGGCCCTTGGCGTCGTTCAGCGTGGCCAGAAGTGCAGCCATGTCGTTCCCTTCGGTCTCCAGAACGTACCAGCCGAAGGCGATCCATTTGGCCTTCAGGTCACCGAGGCTCAGCACATCATCCACATCGCCATCGATCTGGCGCCCGTTGTAGTCCACGGTGCTGATGAGGTTGTCCACCTTTTTGGATGCCGCGAACATGGCCGCCTCCCAGATCTGTCCTTCCTGCAGTTCGCCATCGCCATGCAGGGTATAGATCAACCGGTCATCGCCATTCAGTTTCTTGGCAAGCGCAGCACCGATGGCCACGCTCAGCCCCTGGCCCAGCGACCCACTGGCCATCCGCACACCGGGAAGGCCTTCGTGGGTGGTGGGATGGCCCTGTAGCCGTGTGTTCAGCTTGCGGAAGGTGCCCAGTTCGTTCACCGGAAAGTAGCCGCTACGGGCCAGAACGCTGTACCATACAGGGCTGATGTGCCCATTGCTCAGGAAAAACAGGTCCTGCCCACCACCGTCCATGTCCCATTGCGCGGGATCATGCCGGAGGATATTGAAATACAATGCCGTGAAAAAGTCGGCACACCCGAGCGAACCACCGGGGTGGCCGCTCTGAACACCGTGGACCTGGCGCACGATGTCGCGCCTGACCTGGCTGGCGATGCGTTGCAGCTCGCTCACAGAGGCCTTGGTGGTCGGGGGCGCAGAAGGGGAAGTGGACATGGGGTACCGGCCTTTTTCGGCGGATCCAAAAGTAGCGGGGTGGCCTCGGGGAGCCCTTTCCATGTGGAGAACTTTTGAAAACTGACCATGAAGAGCATTGGGGTCGGCCATTGAGCTCCGACACGGACACTTGGTGGATGAACCGTTCATCACCGGTCAAGCAACGCCCGGCAGCCGGGTGCGGACTAAGGGAGGATCGGTGCTTGATGGTTTTGGGCCGGTCCGTCATTACAGAGCGGGGGCCGGGGTGGCCCCCGCTCTGCATGAGCGCGGATCGTGGCGCATGGGCAAAGCCCTACTTTCGCGGCCCCAAAGCGGAGATCATGGCCTTGAAATGCGGCATTGTCGGACTACCCAACGTGGGTAAGAGCACCTTGTTCAACTGTTTGAGCAATGCCAAGGCGCAGGCGGCCAACTTCCCGTTCTGCACCATCGAGCCCAATGTGGGCACGATCACGGTCCCCGATGCACGCCTGAACAAGCTGGCCGAACTGGTGAAACCACAACGCATCGTACCCACCACGGTGGAGATCGTGGACATCGCCGGTCTGGTGAAAGGGGCCAGCAAGGGAGAAGGGCTGGGCAACCAGTTCCTGGGCAACATCCGCGAGTGCGATGCCATCCTGCATGTGCTCCGCTGCTTCGAGGACCCCAACGTGGTACACGTTGACGGCAGTGTGGACCCGGTGCGTGACAAGGAGGTCATCGACATCGAACTTCAATTGAAGGACCTCGAGACCGTGGAGGCGCGGATCAAGAAAGTGGAGAAGCAGGCCCAGATCGGGGACAAGGAGGCCAAACGCCGGTTCGACCTCCTGGAGCGCATCCGGACGGCCTTGCTGAAGGGGGAGAGCGCGCGCACCGTGGTCACCGCGAATGATGATCCCGCACTGCTGAACGAGTTCCAGCTGCTCACCACCAAGCCCGTGATGTACGTGTGCAATGTGGACGAGAAGAGCGCAGTAACAGGCAATGTCTTCGTGGACAAGGTGAAGGCTGCGGTGGCCAGTGAGAACGCCGAGGTGATCTTCGTGACCGCCGCCATCGAGGCCGAGATCGCCAGCCTCGAGACACCGGAGGAGCGGGAGATGTTCCTGGCCGATATCGGTCTTCATGAGCCCGGGGTGAACAAGCTTATCCATGCCGCCTATCATCTGTTGAAGCTGCAGACCTACTTCACTGCCGGTGTGCAGGAAGTGCGTGCGTGGACCATCCACCAGGGTGATACCGGTCCCAAGGCCGCAGGTGTTATCCATAGCGATTTCGAGAAGGGCTACATCAGGGCCGAAGTGATGAGCTACAACGACTTCGTGACCTTGGGCAGCGAGGCCGCGTGCCGTGCTGCCGGCAAGCTGCGTGTGGAAGGGAAGGAATACATCGTGAAGGACGGCGATGTGATGCACTTCCTGTTCAACGTCTGACCACGGTCCGTCCCCGGGTCCACCGACGGCCCTTCCCCTCAAGCCCGTCGTACGAACGCGCCTTCTACCTTTGGGCACCCTCTCCGAACCATCATGCGTACCCTGAACTTCCGACCGCTCTGGGCGCTGCCGTTGCTATTTGCGGCTTGCTCCCAGACCCCTGAAACCGAACCCACCGCCATGTCGACCCTCGCGGATAATCCCCTCCTGAAGTCCAGCACGCTGCCGTTCAAGGCGCCCCATTTCGACCAGATCCGCGACGAGCACTTCCGACCGGCCATCGAAGAGGGCATGAAGCGCCACCTGGCCGAGATCGATGCCATTGCCAACAATGTCGAGCCGCCTACGTTCGAGAACACCATTGTGGCACTGGAGAAGAGCGGCCAGGACCTGAACCGTGCCAGCAGCGTGTTCTACAACCTGACCGGCAGCGCCACGAACGATTCCCTGCAGGCTGTCAAGGCCGATCTGGCGCCCAAGTTGGCCGCACACGGCGATGCCATCACCCTGAATGCGAAGTTGTTCCAGCGGATAAGTGCCCTGCATGAGCAACGCGCATCACTGGGCCTCGACCCGGTGTCCGCCCGGTTGTTGGACCGCTACTACACCCGCTTTGTGCGCGCAGGTGCCTTGCTGGATCAGGCAGGCCA